>Ga0316204_10007388_pt1 | contig 16107 bp, 15 predicted proteins | sample 6monrhotite_MG_2_FD_205661 | JGI IMG/M metagenome (GOLD analysis project Ga0316204, IMG submission 205661) | Microbial mat bacterial communities from mineral coupon in-situ incubated in ocean water Damariscotta River, Maine, United States -... | ecosystem: Environmental > Aquatic > Marine >... | reverse complement strand
ACAGCTCAGCCGCGCCGCCAACACGAAGCCAACTGAGATCAGCCAAAGGGCGATCAAGTGTGATCCGACCTTCAACTAAGGGGGGGGGGATTTCCAGTTCACAAATCTGTCCTGCATATTATGACGCTATGCATGTATCGTGCCGAAGGCGACTTGACCACTAAAACATATGAAAGATCAGGTTGAGGCGTAGGATAGACAGTCTGAACATCCGCGAAACAACGCGACCAATCGACCAATCGACCAATCGACCAATCGACCAATCGACCAATCGACCAATCGACCAATCGACCGGTCCAATGGTCGGACCGCAAGATAAAACGCACCGACTGCTACAAATATTTGCAGGTCAGATCGTTCAAACTTCTCAAAATTTAGAGAGAGGTCGAATTCTTGCCACGAAACCACGCCCGAAGTTTCCGCCACAACGCCAACCCATAGTACCGCGCAGGATAGCGATAGATCGACAGAGCTGCCGCAAACAGGCCAATGGCCCACCATGCGCCCATTTCCCAACCCAGATAGATCAGAACGAACGGAAACAGCGCCAACATCGGAAATCCGAAACGTTTATGAAACCGCATCGGCAACATGCCAACCAAAGACACAACCAGCACCCAGCCGATTGTGACGATCAGCGCGCTGTTCAACTTTCAAGCGCCTTTGGCAATGCATGCGCCCAAGTCGAGATCGTCCCGGCCCCAAGGCACACCACCATGTCGCCGGGCCTAGCCTCGCGCTTAACCAGTTCGGCGAGGTCATTTTCCTCAAGCAACGCGCTCGCATTCCTGTGCCCATGCGCAATCAGACCGGCGACAAGATCGTCCCGACTGGCCCCGGGGATCGGTTCCTCGCCAGCGCTGTAGACTTCCGAGATTGCCACTACGTCAGCATCGTTGAAACAGGCGCAAAAATCCTCAAACAAACTGGACAAGCGGGTGTAGCGATGCGGCTGATGCACCGCGATGACCCGTCCCTCGGTTGCCTGTCGTGCAGCTTTCAGCACGGCCGCAATCTCGACCGGATGGTGGCCATAATCGTCGATAATGGTGACACCGTTCACTTCGCCGACTTTGGTGAAACGCCGGTTGACGCCTTTGAAATTTGCCAATGCCTCGCGAATTTCCGACGACTTCATTCCAAGATGCCGCGCAACTGCAATCGCTGACAAAGCATTCAGAACATTATGATCGCCGGGCATCGGCAGCGTCATCCCGTTGATCCGCTGATCGTCCCCTCGCAGGTAAACATCGAAATGCGCGACCCCGTTTTGATACCGCAGATTTCCGGCCCGAACATCGGCTTGCGCGTTAAACCCATAGGTCACAACCCGACGATCACTGATCCGACCGACAAGGGCCTGAACTTCCGGGTGATCCGTGCAGCAGACTGCGACACCATAGAACGGGATGTTATGAACAAATGTATCGAACGCCGCCCGCAACGCATCAAACGTGCCGTAATGCTCCATATGCTCAGGGTCGATATTGGTCACAATCGCGATGGTCGCGGGCAGCTTTATAAATGTGCCGTCGCTTTCATCGGCTTCGACCACCATCCATTCGCCCGCCCCCATGCGCGCGTTTGAGCCATAGGCGTGGATGATCCCGCCATTGATCACCGTTGGATCAAGTCCACCAGCGTCCAGCAACGTTGCCACCATCGTGGTGGTCGTGGTTTTGCCATGCGTCCCGGCAACGGCAACATTTGATTTGAGCCGCATCAACTCGGCCAGCATCTCGGCGCGTCGGACGACCGGCAGACCGGTTTTGCGCGCCGCATCCAGTTCCGGATTGCCGGTTTTGATCGCAGAAGAGATAACCACAACCGCAGCGCCCTCAAGGTTTTCAGCCGCCTGCCCAACAAAAATCTGCGCCCCAAGCTCCACCAGCCTGTCAGTGATTTTTGACGCCTTCAGGTCTGAGCCCTGCACCTGATAGCCGTGGTTCAGCAAAACCTCGGCAATACCCGACATCCCAATGCCACCGATGCCAACAAAATGGATCGGCCCGATATCGGTTGGTAGTTTTGTTGCAGCGCTCATTCGTCCTCACTTTCGCCGGAGGCCAGTTCTTCGACCAGCAATACCAGCGTATCGGTTGCCTCTGGCTTTCCGTAATCTTTTGCAGCACCCGCCATCGCCGAGGCCAGATGCCCCTCGGACAGAACCGAATGAATGCGCCGCGCCAATTCTAACGCCGTCAAGTCCGCTTCCTGGATCGAGATGGCTCCTCCGGCGTCAACCAGCCCTCGGGCATTGGCTGTCTGGTGGTCATTGGTTGCAATCGCCAGCGGGATAAAGATCGCCGGACGGCCGACAACGCTGATATCAGCAACGGACGAGGCCCCGGCCCGAGATACGACCAATTGCGCCTCAGCCAATCGCGAGGCCACATCGTTGAAGAAAGGTTCGACATCCGCTGTGACACCGATCTCGGCATACCGCTGGCGAACCACGTCAAGATCTTCTTCGCGCGCCTGATGCGACACCCGCAAATGCTGCAAAATTTCATCCGGCAACAGACCAACGGCCGCGGGAACCACATCCGACAAGATGCGCGCGCCTTGTGAGCCGCCAATAACCAGCAGGCTCATCGGATAGTCGCCCGGTTCAATATACTGCGCATTCTCGCGTGCCAGCACGGATGCCCTGACCGGATTGCCGATATGCAGGCCCTCAACGCCTTTCGGCAGCTCTGTCGGCCAGGTGCCGCACGCCACCAGATTAACCCGGCGGGCGAAAACCCGATTGACCCGACCAAGAACGCCGTTTTGTTCGTGAAGAAGCCGTGGGCGTCGTGTGATCCGTGCCGCCATCATTGCAGGGAACGCAGGGTATCCACCAAACCCGGCAACGACATCCGGCTTTTCCGCCCACATCCGTCGTGTCGCGGACAAAACACCTTTCAGCAACTGAAACGGAGCCAGCAGCTTGCCCTTCAGACCGCCGCGCCCGAACGTCGCGCTGTCGACGATCTCGATCTCAACTGTATGCGGGAAGCCACCCGTATATCGCGCACCGCGTGCGTCCGTTGACAGTTTGACCCGCCAACCCGCTTTCAGCATTTCTTCAGCCAGTGCCTGCGCGGGGAACATATGCCCGCCCGTGCCGCCTGCCGCAATTACCAGAAGTCTTTGTCTGTCCATCCGACCTTATCCTGCGCGCCGCCGGATGATGTCTTCCATCTCTCCTTGCGGCCGCGTGCGTGTAAACGCCAGAAGCATGCCTAATGCAATGCCTGTTGCAAGCAAAGATGAGCCTCCATACGACACAAAAGGCAGCGTCATTCCCTTGGCTGGCAACAATCGCGCGGCTACGCCCAGATTGATCAGCGCCTGTAAACCAATCAGCGCCGCAAGCCCTGTCCCTGCAAGCCGCGTAAACGGATCGCGTTCACGGATCAGCCGCAACATCGACCGCACAGTCACGATCAAAAACAAGGCGATGATGACCAGAACCAGGATCAAGCCATATTCCTCGGCGGCGACAGCAATGATGAAATCCGTATGTGCATCGGGCAACGACCATTTCACCGTACCACCGCCGACACCGACGCCGAAAAAGCCACCTTCCTGAATCGCATTCGCTGCGAACCCAAGCTGCGTGGTCGGGTCGATATCTGCGTTCAGAAACCCGTCAATCCGGCGGGCGAAATGTTCGGAGTACTGATACGCCAACGTTCCGCCAAAAACCGTCGCGACCGCAATGACCACCAATATCAGGATCGGCGCTCCGGCGACAAAATACATAATCCCCCAAGAGGCAAAGATCAGGCTGGCCTGCCCGAAATCCGGTTGCAGGATCAACAACCCAACCAGAAGCAGCGCCACGATCAACGATAACCGCTTGCCCGGTGGGCCAAAAATCTCAGAGGATGCCGACAGCATCCAAGCGGTAAAAATGACAAACCCCGGCTTCAAAAACTCTGATGGTTGGATCGAGGTAAAGCCAAGCGAATACCACCGCGTCGCCCCTTTGCCAAAGTCAGTTCCAAACACCGGCAGCAATGCCACTGCCGCAAAGGCTGCAAAAAATCCGAGAACACCCAGCCTGCGCACCAGCGTGGGCGACATCATCGACGTGATGATCATCACAAGCAGCGCCACGGCGCCAAAAAACGCCTGTCGCGTCACGTAATGGAACGGAGGATACCCGGTTTTTGCCGCCAGTGGGGGCGACGCGGCAAAGCCCAGCAACAACCCAACGGCAAACAACAACAGCACGCTCGACATCGTCCAGCGATCCACCGTGCGCCACCATTTGGGTAAAATCGGTTCGCCCGGAGCAACCGGACTCCCGCCATAGACCATTTCTGTCATGGATACTGCCCCGAAACCATTTACTGCCTCATCACCGCCCGTTTATCCGGGTCGGTATTATTATGGCCCGAGCATAGCTTGATTGACCAATTTAGGCCAGAAAGTTTTTGCGCCTCTGAAGAGGGACGCTAAAGGCGCATAGCCCTCTGCTTTCGCAGGCTGGCCGAGGGAAAATTGGCCTAGTTTTTCTATGCTCAGGTCACGCTGTTATGACAGCCTGAACCAATCGCGCGAAATCCTCACCGCGCTTTTCGAAATTCGGATATTGGTCAAAACTTGCAGCGGCAGGGGCCAACAGCACCGTGTCTCCGGCAACCGCCTCAGTCGATGCCTTTTCAACAGCCGTCGCCATATCGCCGCAAATCTCATAGTCCACCGCGCCAAGTTGCAACGCAAACTCTTCTGCTGAATGACCGATCAGATAGGCCTTCGATACGCGGTCAAACTGGGGGGCCAGCGCTGTGATCCCGCCATCTTTGCCCAGCCCACCCGCGATCCAACGCACCTGCTTGAACGCCGCCAACGCCTTGGCCGCGCTGTCCACATTCGTCGCCTTGGAATCGTTCACATAGGTGACGCCATCCTTCACCCCCAGAACCTGCGAGCGGTGCGGCAGGCCCGGATAAGACTGAAAGCTTTGCTCAATCATTCGTGGCGCCAACCCCAAAGTCCGGCACACGGCATACGCCGCACAGGCGTTCTGATGATTATGCGCGCCCGGCAAACTGGCAATTCCCCGCAAATCAATCGAGGCCATCTGTTTGCCTTTGCGCCATTCCGCCAGAAACCCTTTGCGGGCAAAAACGCTCCAGTCCGCCCCCTGCAACTTGCGGCCCGATGAAATCCGGATCACTGGCTCACCGCTTTCGGCGGCCTCGCGTATCTGGTTGGCCAGATACTGCCCTTCGATCTCGTCCACCCCGATCACCGAGCGGTCCGGGCAACCCTCAACAAACAACCGGCGTTTGGCGGCAAAATATCCGCCGATCCCACCATGGCGATCCAGATGGTCCGGTGTCAGGTTCAGAAACACCGCGATATCCGGGGCCAGTGCCCGCGCCAGATCAATCTGGTACGAGGACAGCTCCAACACAACGACCTCGCCATCACAGGCAGGCTCAATATCCAGCACTCCGCGCCCGATATTTCCGGCCAGCTGCGTCGGCTTGCCCTGATCTTCAAGAATGTGATGGATCAGCGCCGAGGTCGTCGATTTCCCGTTCGATCCGGTCACCGCAACCACGCGCGGGATCACATCGAACATGTCCCAGTCCGGCGTCGCGAAAGAACGGAAGAACAGTCCAATATCATTGTCGACCGCGACCCCGTGATCCCAGGCCGCTTTGATGATCGGGTTGGGTTCAGGGTAAAGATGCGGAATGCCCGGTGAGGTGATCAGCGAGACAATCCCGTCCCAAGCCCCCTGCCGATTGAGGTCATGGAGCGTCAGCCCTTCGGCCTCGGCCCGCGCGCGCGCCTCAATACTGTCGTCCCAGCACAACGCCTCAGCCCCGCCTGCCTCCAGCGCTTTCGCCGCTGATAAACCCGAGCGACCAAGCCCCAAAACCGCCACCTTGTGACCTACATATCCGCGTACCGGTATCATTGGCTGCAACCTATCTGCGCTAAATTCTGCTCTTTGGTGCTAACGGATTTCCCAGCGGCTGGCCAGACGTCTTGGACCAGCACCTTAGGCGCGGCAAACTAGGCCGATCCGATCCGAGCGCGCGCTTCAGCGAAGCTTCAGCGTACCCAGCCCGATCAGCGCCAGAATGAGGGCAATGATCCAAAACCGGATGACGATCTGAGGCTCGGACCAGCCGCGTTTTTCATAATGGTGATGGATCGGTGCCATCAGGAATACCCGCTTGCCGGTGCGCTTGAAATAGAGCACCTGAATGATGACTGACAGGGCTTCGACCACAAACAATCCGCCGACAATCGCCAGCACGATCTCGTGCTTGGTTGCGACCGCAATTGCCCCCAAAGCACCGCCCAACGCAAGGGACCCTGTGTCGCCCATAAACACCGCAGCAGGCGGTGCATTGTACCACAAAAATCCAAGCCCGCCGCCGATAAGTGCGGAACAAAACACAAGAATTTCCCCAGTCCCCGGCACGTAATGCACATCCAGATACTCGGTAAAATCGACCCGACCAACCGCATAGGCAATGATGCCCAGCGTCGCCGCCGCAATCATCACCGGCATGATCGCCAGCCCGTCCAGACCGTCTGTCAGGTTGACGGCATTGGCCGCCCCGACAATCACGATCATTGCAAACGGAACAAACAGAATGCCAAGGTTGATCAGCGCGTCCTTGAACACCGGCATCGCCAATTGGTTGGCCAGATCGTCCGGGTGCACCATCGCCGCCCAATACCCGGCAATCGCAGCAACCACCAGCCCGATCCCAAACCGCACGCGGCTGGAAACACCCTTGGAATTATTTTGCGAAACCTTAGTGTAATCATCCGCAAACCCAACCAGTCCGAACGCCACTGTGACGAACAAAATCATCCAGATATAGGGATTATCAAGCCGCGCCCAAATCACCGTAGACACGATCAACGAGCCCAAAATCAAGACACCACCCATCGTTGGCGTACCTGCTTTGTCAAGAATATGGCTTTCCGGGCCGTCCTCGCGGATCGGCTGGCCATTGCCTTGCCGACGTTTCAGCAGGTTGATCAGGGGTTGGCCGAAGATAAAGCCAAAGATCAGGGCGGTGAAAAACGCGCCACCAGACCTGAGCGTGATATAGCGAAACAGGTTGAAGACGCCAAAGTCACCGGAAAGCTCGCTGAGCATATATAACATAAGGCTCGTATCCCCTTTTTCTTATTTTTTGTTCGCTTGACCCAATTTCTTGATCGCGTCAACCACAAGAGAGGCCCGCGAGCCTTTTGAACCTTTAACCATGACCACATCCCCGGCATCCAGCAAGCGGTGCACCCGAGCGGCCAGTTTTTCGGCGGAATCGTGCCATTCGCCCTGCTGTTCTGCCGAAAGCGCCTTATGAAGATGGTGCATCATATCACCGGCAACATGGACCACATTCGCGGACTTGAGGGCGGGCAATTGCGCAAGGGCTGCGTGCCGTTCGGCGGCATCGTTTCCAAGTTCAAGCATGTCAGACAAGAACGCGACCCGGCGTCCCTTTTTGACCCGTCCAAGCCCATCAACCGGGGTGCTGCCGGCAAGGACTTCGAACGCAGCCGCCATCGAGGCCGGGTTGGCGTTATATGCGTCATCTATCAGCTCAAACCGCTGATCCTCTTCTATCGGGTCAAGCGCAATCCAATGCCGTGCCCCGCGCCCCTGCGGCGGTTGCCACTGGCCAAGGTCAAGCGTGGCCATCACCTGATCCGCCCCAACTGCGTCCACGGCCGCCAGAACCGCCATTCCGTTCACGGCCAAATGCCGCCCCGGCGCGCCTATTTTGTAAAGGCAGGGCCGACCGTTTGTGATCGCCTGAACTGTGGTTGCGCCGTTGTTATAAGACACGTCCGAAAGCCGGAAATCAGCCCCCGGACTTTCTCCGAACGTCACAATCCGGGCACCTTTTTGGTTCGTGGCCTGGGCCAGCAGGTTATAAGTGCTGATGTCCAGATTAAGGATCGCGGTGCCGCCGGGTTCCAGCCCGTCGAATATCTCGGCTTTGGCTCTGGCGATATCTTCGATACTGTCAAAGGCGGCCATATGCGCCTCGGCTACTGTTGTGATCAGGACGACATGTGGACGGGCGAGCTTGGACAAAGGCGTGATTTCACCGGGATGATTCATTCCGATCTCAAGAATTGCGTATTCTGTATCGCGTGGCATTCGCGCCAGTGTCAGCGGCAGGCCCCAATGGTTGTTCAGGCTCATCACGGCGGCATGTACCCGCCCCTGTCCCTTTAGCGCCGCGCGCAACATTTCTTTAGTTGTGGTTTTCCCGACCGAGCCTGTGATCGCGATCACCTGCGCATCTGTTCGCGCCCGTGCCGCAGCGCCCAGCGCAACAAGTGCCGCCAGAACATCGTCTACCACCAAAAGCGGCGCGTCTTTGGGCACCCCGTCCGGGATGCGCGACACCAGTGCCGCAGCCGCCCCGTTTTCCAATGCTTGCGCTACGAAGTCATGGCCATCGCGCACGTCCGTTAACGCGACAAACAAATCGCCTTTTGCGATCGAGCGGGTGTCGATTGAAACGCCATATGCGCTCCACGAGCCGGTTGATTTTCCACCGGTTGCTGCTGCGGCCTCTTTGGCTGTCCACAAAACACTCATACGTTCAGCCCATCCAATGCAGCCACGGCAATGCTGGCCTGCTCCACATCGTTGAATTCAAGCACATCATCCCCGATAATCTGCCCGGTCTCGTGACCCTTCCCAGCGATAAGCAGCGTGTCTCCGGGTCCCAGCGCGTCAACGCCGGTGAGTATTGCCGTGGCGCGATCGCCTACTTCGGTCGCATCCGGGCACGCGACAAGAATTTCGGCGCGAATGTCTGCCGGATATTCGCTGCGCGGGTTGTCGTCGGTGACAAACACGATATCCGCAAACTCGGCTGCCGCTTTGCCCATCAGGGGTCGTTTCCCGCGGTCCCTGTCGCCACCGGCGCCAAAGACGACGATCAGCCGCCCCATCACATGTGGCCTCAAAGCTTTGAGCGCGGTTTCAAGCGCGTCCGGTGTGTGTGCATAGTCCACGAAAACCGACGCTCCGTTTGTGCGTTTGGCGGCCAGTTCCATCCGTCCGCGCACCGTTTCAAGCCCTGGCAAAGCCGCAAACACCGCTGCGGGGTCCGCGCCACAGGCGATGGCCAGACCGGCGGCAAGCAAAACATTGCCCGCCTGAAATCCTCCGATCAAATTTAGACGAACCAACTCGGCCTTGCCTTGATAGGTGAATCGCAGGTCCTGACCGGTGGCGTCAAACCGCTGGGCTGTGATCTGCAGATCAGCACTGTCACTCTGGCCAACGCGCAGCAGAATTTGCCCACGCTGTTGCGCGATTGCACAAATATCGTCAGCTTTCGGGTCATCCATGTTGACAACAGCCGTGCCACCGTGTGGCAGAACCCGGTCAAACAATCCGCCCTTGGCGTCAAAATACTCAGCAAAGCTGGTGTGGTAATCCAGATGATCCTGGGTGAAATTCGTGAAGGCCGCCGCTGTCAGATGCACCCCATCCAGACGCCGCTGCGCCAACCCATGCGAGGACGCCTCCATCGCCGCGTGGCTCACGCCTTGTTCGGTAAGGCTTGCCAGCAAACGGTGCAACGTGATCGGCTCGGGCGTTGTGTGGGACAACGGAGCTGCCACGCAGCCCTCGACCCCGGTTGTGCCAAAATTCACGGCGTTCTCGCCAAGGGCCTCCCAAATCTGCCGGGTGAAATTGGCGACAGAGGTTTTGCCATTGGTCCCGGTGATGGCAACCATCGTCTCTGGCTGCGCACCAAACCACTTGGCCGCCACCTGTGATAGGCCAAGTCTGGGATCATCGGAAATGAGCACCGGAATGCCAGAGGCCGCCAGCTCTGTCGCCGCGATCTCAGCCCCTTCGGCGTCTGTCAGAATCGCGGCTGCCCCCATGCGCAGCGCGTATTGAATAAAGGACCCGCCATGGACCGCTGAACCGGGCAAGGCTGCAAATAAATGACCCGGTTTGACATCGCGGCTGTCCACCGAAAGCCCGGTGATCGCGACGTCCTTGCTGGCCTTTAGACCCAGCGCCGTCAGGGATTTTATCTGCGCAGGGGCTTTGGTCATCACTCTTCCCTTGAAGGATACGAATTCAATAGTTGGAGAGCGTGTAATTCATTGCGCCCGGCTGTTCAATCTCGGGCCGCATCCCCATCAAGGGGGCCACGCGCCGGATAATTTCAGCCCCAACCGGAACAGCAGTCCAGCCTGCGGTGCGCCTTGGTTCTGGCCCTGATGTTTCAACGGGTTCGTCAAACGTCACCACAAGCACATATTTCGGATCATAAACCGGGAAGACCGAAGCGAAGGTCGCGATAACCTTATCTTTGTGATACCCACCGGTTGGCTTTGGTTTGTCTGCGGTGCCGGTTTTCCCCCCGACATGATAACCTTTGACCTCGCCCATCGAGGCCGTTCCGCGCACCACCACCTGCCGCAACATGGCGCGAATTGCGCGTGACGTGTCAGCGCCGACGACGCGAGGACCGGGTTTGATAAGGTCGCGGGATTTGATCAACGTTGGTGTCACTTTGAAACCGCCGTTAACCAGGGATGAATAGGCCGCTGCCAGATGCACCGGTGTAATCGACATTCCATGACCATAAGAGATCGTCATGGTCGACAGTTCAGACCATCGTTTTGGCAACATAGGCCTTGATTGACCGGCTTCGGGTGTTTCAATCGGCAAGGGAGAGAACAACCCCAGCGAATCCAGAAATGCCTGCTGCCGTCCCGCGCCAATTTCAACAGCCAGGCGAGACGTGCCGATATTGGACGATTTCACAATCACGTCGGTCAGGCTGAGCGCCGCGCCATAGTCGTGGAAATCCCGGATGGTAAACTTGCCCCATTTCAACGGCCCCTTGGTGTTGATCATGGTGTCTGGTGTTGCCAGCCCGTCTTCCAGCGCGATTGCGGCGGTGAACGGCTTGAAAACCGAGCCAAGCTCATAAAGTCCCTGCGCCGCCCGGTTGAACAGAGGCGAGTCCGCTGCGTCCCCGGTCGTCAACGGGCGCGGGCGGTTGTTGGGATCAAAGTCGGGCAAGGACACCAGCGATATCACTTCCCCAGTTTTAACATCCATCAGAACAGCCGAGGCCCCCCGGGCGCTCAGTAATTTCATCCCTCCTGCCAGCACCCGGCGAGTGGCCGCCTGAACAGTCAAATCAAGTGACAATTGCAGGGGTGCGCCTTCGGCTGCGGGATCACGCAAGAAGGTGTCATACGTGTGCTCGACACCGGCCACACCGATCACTTCGGCGGAATGGACACCTTCGCGACCGAACCCGGCCCCGCCCAGAACATGGGCCGCCAGATTGCCATTGGGGTAAAGCCGCATTTCCCGTGGCCCGAACATCAGGCCAGGTTCACCAATATCATGTACCACTTGCATCTGTTCAGGCGAAATCTTGCGCCGTAGCCAGATGAACTTACGCTTGGAGTTGAACTTTTTGGCCAAATCATCCGCGTTCAGATCGGGGAATATTTCGGCCAGACGCCGGGCGGCAAGCCCCTTGTCGATCATCACTGGGGGCTGCGCATAAAGTGAATTTGTCACCATATTCGTCGCCAGAACCATCCCGTTTCTGTCTATGATATCAGCGCGTTGTGTTAATATTGCACTGGCGTATCCATCAGCGCGAGGTTCCTGCGGTTCCGACCATGCCAGCCCTCCCATACGGACGCCGACAACGACAAAGGCTGCCATGAACGCAAGGCCCAACACCAGCAGGCGGCTTTCGGCCCGCAGACGCTCGCGGTTGCGCATGTCGTCATGCCGCTGGCGGATGTTTTGAGCTTGAATTAGGTCTGGATCCTCGCCCTTTTCACGGGCGGAAATGATACTCGCCAAAGGTCTTAACGGCGTTCGGATCATTCTGAGACCTCCGCCAGAGGTTTATCAAATTCAGCCGACAGATCAATCGGGGCTTTCAGATCACTGAGATCGATATGCGGAAATGCGACCTGTTCAGTGTCACCAAAATGCTCGGCCGCCAGAGGCATCAATTGCAAGGCGTTATAGTTGATATCGGCAAGATCGCGCAGACGGTCGGGGCGGTTCAGATAGGCCCATTCGGCGCGAAGAATATTCAGCTTTTCACGTTGCCCACCGATTTCGGACTGTAACGCATCAACCCGCCGCACAGCGGCTTGTGTCGCGTAATTCTCATTATAAGCCCAATAGGCCAATCCGATGACCGCAAATGCGGCAAATGCATAGAGGAACGAGCGCATCAGCGCGTGCCCTCCAACGCAATCTTTGGCAGGCCCAAATCTGTGGCGTCGACACTCCCGGCTGGCGCATCAAGGCGGCGGGCCATACGGAGTTTGGCCGATCTGGATCGCGGATTTTCGGCCATTTCAGCATCACTCGGGCCAACGGCTTTTCGGGTCAGACGTTCAAACCGGGGCATCTCGACCTCAAGTTCGGGGGCAAAGCGATTGCCACGGGGGCCGCTGCCGGACCTGGCCTGAATGAAGCGTTTGACGATCCGGTCTTCCAGCGAGTGGAACGTGACCACTGCCAAAATTCCGCCGGGTTTCAACGCGCGTTCTGCGGCCACCAACCCATCAACCAACTGCTTCAGCTCGTCGTTAACGGCGATCCTGAGCGCCTGAAATGTCCGCGTCGCCGGATGCACCTGCCCCGGCTTTGGTCGCGGCAGGCAGCTTTCAACCACTGTGCTAAGTTCGGCGGTTGTTTCGAAGGGTTTCTTGCCGCGTTGTTCAACAATTCTACGTGCGATTCGACGCGAGGCGCGTTCTTCGCCATATTGATACAGAATGTCAGCGATTGTCTTTTCTTCCGCTGAATTCACAATGTCGGCGGCTGAGGTGCCGGACTGGCTCATCCGCATATCAAGCGGACCATCCTGAATAAAGGAAAACCCGCGATCCGCCTCGTCGATCTGCATTGACGACACGCCGATATCTAAAACCACGCCATCAAGCGGCATCGCACCGTTTTGGTCCGCCAGCATATCTAGCTGGCCAAATTCACCAGCGATCATCACCAGTCGCTCGCCATATTGATAGGCCCAGCGCTCGGCGCGCTGGAAAACGTCGGGATCGCGGTCAACCGCCAAGACCCGCGCAGCACCCGCGTCAAACAAAGCGCGCGTATAGCCACCTGCTCCGAACGTGCCATCCAGCCAAACGCCGTGAACCGGGGCAATTGCCTCCATGATCGGGTCAAGCAAAACGGGAATATGAGGGGCAGTTTCAGAGGTTGGAGCGGCATGTTTAGCCATCACTCACACCTCAGGGCCTGCATCCAGCAGGGTCAGCGGGTCGAAATCTTCGTCAAGATCTTCATAGATATCTTCAAACTTCGCGGCCTGATCATCATAGGCCTTTGGTTCCCAAATCTGGAACGTGTCGCCTGACGCGATAAAGAATGCTTCGTTGGTGATGCCGATTTTTTCCCGCAGCTTTGGAGACAGAACCAGTCGACCGGTATCATCGACCTGCATCTGTACGACCTGACCTGAGAACATCCGCTCAAGCAATCGCCGGTTCTTGGATCCGCGCGGCAAAGCGGCGATACGTTCGTCCACCTCATCCATTGCGGTCATCGAGAACCCTTCGAGGAATTGACGTGATTTGTCGCCATAAACAATAACAAGATTTGGGGTAAGGCCATCGGTCCAGTCGGGGTCATTTTCTTCCAGCACACGGCGAAACGGTGCCGGGATCGAGACCCTGCCCTTGGCATCCACCTTATGGACGCTTTCACCTCTAAATCTACGTGCCACTGTCCCCGCGGCTCCTCTTGTTGTTTCGCGGGCCCTAAAACGGGAAACGGCGGATCAAGCTGCTGCCACTGCTTGATCCGCCGATCTCGTTCCGTCTTCGGACCGGTCCGACTGCGTTGCCACCTGGGGGGGTGTCTGCTCGCTTACGCGCCGGATCTTCTTGGTGATGAAAAGCGGGTGCCTGTATGAAACCTAGCTTTTGGGTTTTGGGTCTTGATGCCCTTATTTGTCCCCGTCCTTCATCATGCCAACAGGGATACTATGGGATTTCATGGAAAACAAGGGCGCTAGATGGGAATTTGCGCTTAATTGAGCCGATTTCACTGTTTTCACAACGGAAACAGTGACTGAGTATCGCGAATGTTAGGCTCTAATTGTAGACGGTGACCTGGCAGGCACTAAATGTAGTGGAATTCAAGAAAATGCATATTTTCCCACAATTTCCCATTTTTTTCTGGCACTAGAGGAACATAAAGTGAACATGTGGTGATTAGCCACTTTAAGGGTGATTCGTTTGGCCAAAATCCTGTGGCTTTTTGCCGTTTTCCTCGACTCAATCCCGTTGATTCCCAACTTCACCCATTCTGCGGTCCACCTACCGCCCGGCCCTGAACAAGGTATTCCCATTGTTCGCACCCTCTCTGGCTTCACATAGCCGGGTATCTTACCAAGCCATCGCTAGACGCCGCTCTGAGGATTGAGTAAACCGCTGGAAAACGCGCGTCCGCATGGCCGTTCAGAGGATCACATGGAAACACTGCATCAGGCATGGTTGCTGATGGCTGAATTTGACGCCGCACTGGTGCAGATCGTCGGCCTGTCGCTGTATGTCAGTCTGACGGCAACCTTTCTGGCGGCGTTGATCGGCATTCCACTTGGGGCGGTGCTGGCGATCTGGTCCTTTCCGTTTCGCGGGGTTCTTGTGGTTCTGTCAACGTCGCTGATGGCCTTGCCCCCGGTTGTTGTCGGACTGTCGGTTTATTTGCTGCTGTCACGCGCCGGTCCACTTGGGGCGTTGGGCCTGCTTTTTACCCCCAGCGCCATGATCATTGCCCAGACGATCCTGATCGCCCCGATCATCCTTGCCCTGACCCGGGAAGCCGTGCTGCCCTTGTGCCGGGAGTACGACAAATTGCTGCTGTCCGTCGATGCCGGGCCCGGCCTCAAGCTGAGCACGCTTATCTGGGACGCCCGCTTTGGCGTGATGACTGCGCTTTTGGCCGGATTCGGACGCGCCTTGGCCGAGGTAGGCGCGGTTCTGATCGTGGGCGGCAATATCAACGGGCTGACCCGGGTCATGACAACTACGATTGCGCTGGAAACCTCTAAGGGGAATCTTGAACTGGCAATGGCCCTTGGGTCTATCCTGCTTTTGATCGCCATCAGCGTGAACGCCGCCATTCACGCCCTTGCGCGGTTTGGCCGGCGATATGAGGTCACAAGGTGACAACACCGGTTCTGATCTTTTCCAAAGTTGAGGTGCACGCGCGGGGCCATCGTTTGCTTGGCCCGATCAGCGCGCGAGTTGATACACCGGGCATTACTGTGGTCATGGGGCCAAATGGTGCGGGCAAAAGCTTGTTCCTGTCGGCCGCACATGGATTGCTTGCGGGCCATAGCGGTAAAGTCACATGGGACGGGGTCGCCGCCAGCGCGTCGCGCACTGATCGGGGATTTGTGTTTCAAACGACGCCGATCCTGCGCCGGTCTGTCTCGGGCAATATCGTGTTTCCCCTGAAGGCGCGCAATCTTCCTGCCGCTGAAAAAGCCGAGCGTGTCGCCCGCGCCCTGTCCGAAGCCCGACTGACCGATTTTGCCCGCAAACCCGCAGCAGCCCTGTCCGGGGGCGAGCGCAAGCGCCTTGATCTGGCGCGCGCAATGGTCACCAGTCCAGACGTTTTGCTTTTGGATGAACCTGCGGCCAATCTTGATCCTGCGTCAACTTCAGAGCTTGAAAAAAGCCTGCGGCGAATTTCTGATCGGGGCGTCAAGATTCTGATCTCGACCCATGACGTGGCACAGGCCCGCAGATTGGCAGGCGACATCCTGTTCATAGCCGACGGCGCCCTTGTCGAGCAGGCCAGCGCTGCCCAGTTCTTTCAATCTCCGGCAAGCAGTGCTGCGGTCAAATACCTTAAGGGTGATTTGTGATACGAAACCTCCTTCTGGCCATTTTGCTTTTTGGCGCGTTTCAGGGTCAGGCCGCCGAGAAGTTCATCACCCTGGCCTCAACCACATCCACCCAGAACTCGGGTCTGTTTGATGCGATCCTGCCAATCTTTGAGGCTAAAACCGGGATACGGGTCAATGTTGTGGCTGTGGGCACAGGTCAAGCGCTCAGGAT
>Ga0316204_10007387_pt1 | contig 16108 bp, 3 predicted proteins | sample 6monrhotite_MG_2_FD_205661 | JGI IMG/M metagenome (GOLD analysis project Ga0316204, IMG submission 205661) | Microbial mat bacterial communities from mineral coupon in-situ incubated in ocean water Damariscotta River, Maine, United States -... | ecosystem: Environmental > Aquatic > Marine >... | reverse complement strand
TATGGGTCAAGAGCCATGGTTGAGTCATGTGATGGGTCTGAATTATTCGCCAGAATCAGAGCAAATGATAGAGTCTAATAAATTTATAAATGAATGTAAGGCAATGGGAATTGAATCTGAAAGGCCTTTTGGTAAGAAAGAGTGGATATTATCTTAGTCTTTAAGTTTATAAATTGTATAGAAGATACACGTTAATAAAGTCTATCTATAGTAAATTCTTAGTCTTATGTTTTTTTTAATTCATTTCTTTCTGGAGCAACATTTTGGAAGTTTTACAATGCGGCCATGGTGCTAATACTCTTCTATCTGAATATAATCTTATTCACAAATTATTTGAACAGCAGGTTGAGAAGACACCAGACAATATTGCTGTCAAGTATGATCAATATACACTTACTTATAAAGAACTTAATATAAAAGTAAACAAGTTGGCTCACTTTTTAATTACTCATTACGATCTTGTAAATAATAAGTTAATCAATTTGTTTATGGATCGAAGTGAAAATCTTTTAATTGCTATTTTAGCTGTATTAAAAACAGGTTGTGCCTATGTGCCAATCGATACAAGCTATCCAGATCGACGTATTGCATATATAGTTAATGATTGTCAGTCAGCAATTATTCTCACGAACCAAATTTATGAAAATAAATTAAATAATTTAGTACGCCAAAAAATCATTGAAAACTCCCCAGCTATTCTGCCTATAGATCGGGACTCAATAAAAGAAGAGTGTGCGTCTCAATCCCCAAGAAATCTTGATATTGAAGTGAGTCATAAGGATTTGGCTTATGTGATTTATACGTCTGGCACAACTGGAGATCCAAAAGGTGTCATGATTGAACATGCAGGCGTTGTCAATAGAATTAAGTGGATGAACGAAAGATTTCCGCTTCGCGAATCGGATATAGTACTACAAAAAACACCTTATTCTTTTGACGTATCTGTTTGGGAATTATTGTGGGCCAGTTGGTATGGCGCATGCACCATATTTGCAAAACCAGATAGGCATAAAGATCCAAAATATATTGTAGATTTGATTGTTAAAGAGTTGGTTACTATTGTCCACTTTGTCCCATCGATGTTGAATGTTTTTTCAGATACTCTTGAATTTCAAAAGTTAAATAACATTGATGTTGGTGCTTGCTCTTCCTTGCGTTACATCTTTTGTAGTGGAGAGGTGCTTACCTTGTCTCAAGTGAATACTGTTAAGGGTTTTCTGCCTCAAACTCAAGTGCATAATTTATATGGCCCTACAGAAGCTTCAATTGATGCTACGCATTTTGACTGTAATAATTCAGAAATTGAACGAGTTTGTATTGGTAAACCAATATCCAACATGAAGTGCTATGTGCTAGATGAAAATCAAAACCCTTTGCCTGCTGGTCAAATTGGAGAATTATGTATAGCTGGTGTTGGATTAGCAAGAGGATATCTCAATAAAGAAGTGCTTACACAGAAAAATTTTATTGATAATCCCTTTCAATCAGATATCGAAAAGAAAAATAATCAATATGCAAGGATATATAAGACTGGAGATTTAGCTCGTTTGTCACCTATGGGTGAACTTGAATATATGGGCCGTAATGATTTTCAGGTTAAGCTGCGAGGATTTCGGATAGAGTTAGGTGAGATTGAAAATACTATTTCAGATTATCCTGGAATTAAGCAAACCGTAGTGATGATTAATGAAAAGAATAATAGTAAGACTCTGGTAGGTTACTACGTGTCTGATGGAAATTTAGATGAAGATGATTTAAAGCAGCATATTCAATCAAAATTGCCTGAATATATGGTTCCGAATATATTTATGGAATTAGATAATTTTCAGTTAACTGAAAATGGCAAGCTTGATCGAAAAAAATTACCTAAACCCATTTTTTCTGAAGAAGAACAATATGTTTCTCCAAGAAATAATATTGAATTAAAAATTTGTCAAATATGGTCAGAATTATTAGGAATAGAAGCTGGGAAACTTGGGGTTAATGATGATTTTTTTAAGTTAGGCGGCGATAGTATTGTTAGTATTCAAATTGTTAGTAGGCTCAGACAAGATTTAAAAATTTGTATTAGTGTAAAAGATATTTTTGTTTGTAAAAATATAGCAACTCTTTACGATGCTGTTCTTAAGGATAAGACAGCTTCGAATAAAAAAATAGATTTAAAAACAGAGCAAGGGTTATTGCATGGCCAAGTAGGCTTATTACCCATACAATCCTGGTTTTTAAAAAATTCCTTCAAAAATAAAAATTACTATAACCAGTCATTTTCTATAAAAGTTCCTAGTATGGCGTTGGAGGATTTACAGACTTGTCTCTTAGATTTAATTCAATATCATGATTCTTTTAGGTTGCGTTATAAAAGAGAAGATGGTGTTTACAGTCAGTACTATGATAAAAAATCAAAAATACCACCTATGAAAACATTAGATGTAAGATCATTGGGGGAAGAAGGAAGTGAGACATTTAATGCTAATCTCCAAGCTTTACTAGCTGAATGGCAAAGTCATTTTAATCTGGATGTTGGCCCGCTCCACAGTGTTGTTTACCTATACGGTTATCTTGATGGTACTGCAAGAGTCCATTTTTCTTTGCATCATTTGATTGTAGATTCTGTAAGTTGGAGGATCTTGGCTGAAGATTTTAAGCTATGTTATGAGAAAAGACCCTTACCAAGTAAAAGTAGTAGTTATCGTCAGTGGGTAAGTGCCGTAGAGAATTACTCAGCTAAAAATAGTGGAGAAAAGGAGTATTGGCAGGGTGTTTTAAGAGACTATGATGATGGTTTCATTGGAAATATTTCGAATAAGAGACAAGTTTCAAATAATGCTGAGATAAGATTAACTAAAAAGCAAACTATAAGCCTTCTTAGAAATAGTAATACAATATACCATACTGAGATTAATGATTTGTTGCTTGCTGCTTTATCATACGCATTGAAGGGGATCACCAATCATGAAGTTAACTATATTGTTTTGGAAGGGCATGGTCGAGAAGAAATCGATGCCAAAATAGATATCACGAAAACTTTAGGCTGGTTTACGACATTGTTTCCTGTCAGATTGGCTGTAAAAGAGAGTCTTGGTGAGACCATAAAATCTACTAAGGAAATGTTGAGAGATATACCTAATAAAGGTATTGGTTATGGCGCATTGTTTGGTTATGATTCCGAAGTTTTGCCGAAAATAAACTTTAATTATTTGGGTTTGGTTAGTCAAGAACGAAATCAGAAATCATCGGACAATTTATGGCAAATAATTTCTGCAGATGAAAGTAAGGGTTATTCCATTAGTAGAGAAAATCAAGACATTTATTTAATTAATATAAATGGTTTGGTTATAGGTGGAGAGTTGCGATTTGATATTTCAAGTAAGTTGAATGTTGAAAGCACTAATACTATTGCAAAATCATTTAAAGATAGCCTATTAACATTGATTGATCATATTGCTAATCAAAATAGATCATATTTAACTTGCAGTGATATAGCTAATATCATTACCCAAGAGCAATTAGATAAATTACAAAAGAATAAAGAGATAGAAGCCGTTTATTCAGCAAATAATTTACAGCAAGGTTTTGTTTATCACGCCTTAAACCAGGGTGATATTGATGACTCTTATTTTGTACAATTTCTTTGGGAATATCATACTGACCTTGATATAAGTAAATTAAAACTGGCTTGGGAGTGTGCTCAGCGAAAATTTGGTAGTTTACGGTTACGTTTTTCTTGGGAAGCTGAAGAAATTATTCAAATTATTGATAAAGAGACAGAGTTTACTTGGTTTTTTTATGATTTTAGTAACACGCCTAATTTACACGATCAGGCTATAAAAATAAAAGAGATACAAAAGTGCGATAGGGAAAATCGCTATAAGCTGGATGAAGGTGGCTTATTCAGGGTATATCTGATTAAACAAAGTCATAATTTTTATACATGCTTATTTAGTCATCATCATGCTATCTTAGACGGTTGGGGGAATGTTGCACTATTAGATTTCATTCATAAAACATATTTAGATTTAATGGCTGATATTCCTGTAAGTAGTTCTGTAGATAAAAGTTATGAATCAGCGCAATCTTATTTGCATAAAACAAGGAATGAGAATGTTGATTACTGGATTGATTATATATCAGACATAGAAAATACTGAAGATCTTCGAGGTCTTTTATCAGCGGATGCTGTAAATAAAAATTTAATAATTTCCGAGTGTAAACGTGTTACTGATTCTAAAGACCATTCTCTGATAGTAAAGGGTGATTTGTTCGAAAAATTGAAAGATGTTTGTGTGAACCAGTCTGTTACGCTCAATGCAATTATGCAGTATGCATGGCACAAAATACTAAAATTATATGGTAATACTGAAAAAACAGTTGTTGGAACTACGTTCTCAGGTAGGAATATACCAATCAGTAACGTGGAAAATTCAGTTGGTCTCTATATTAATACTTTGCCTTTTTGTGTTGATCATTCTTTATCAAAGTCGAATACAATAATCGAAGTTATCAAGAAAATTCAGGATGAAACTAATGAAGTACGGATCCGAAGCAATGTTTCGTTAGCCAAATTGCAAAAAGGAGGTAAGCGATTATTTAATAGTCTGTTTGAGTATGAGAAATTTGCTGTCACTAAATCAAATAAAAAGAATCAGGAAATACTTAATATTAAGTATAAGCAAAGTATTGAGACTCAAGATTATCCTTTGGGTGTCGTTATTTACGAAGAAAGTGATTATTTAAAATTTAGGCTTAAATATGCAGGAGAGTTATTTGATGAGGAAACCATTGAGAAAATAATTCTAGATATCGAAAAGATTTTAATTCAAGTTGCAAACCATTGTTGCAACTTCGATAATTCAGTTACTGTGCTTTCAGATTTCCAACATAAGAAGATTGTTTCTGAATGGAATGACACAGTAGTTAGCTTTCAAGAGGACAAGACCTTAAGTCAATTGTTTGAAGAGCAAACAATGCGAACACCTAACAAGATAGCAGTTTTGTTGGGAGAAAAAAAATTAACCTACCGAGAGCTTGATGAAAAATCAAATCAGCTGGCGCATTATCTAAAAGAGATAGGAATTGGTCCTGATAATTTAGTTGCTATTTGTCTTGATAGATCAATTGAAATGATCATTGCAATGCTTGGTATTCTGAAAGCAGGTGGTGCCTATGTCCCTATAGATCCTCGTTCACCATTAGAGCGGTTTGAGTATATATTGGATAGCTCAAAGATATCGATAATACTAACTGATATTGCGACTGAAAATAATATACCAGCAACATTTGCGATGATAGTCCTACTTGATGATGAACCGGATATGTTGTCAGAGTTTCCTACCAGTGCACCCAATTCAGATGGCTCACCAAATAATTTAGCTTATGTGATATATACTTCCGGTACGACGGGTACGCCAAAGGGGGTAATGATAGAACACAAAGGTGTTGTTAGTTTGATAGCTAGTCTAACCAGAATGTATGGGATAGATAAAGGTAGTGGTAGGGAGGTCATTCTAAATTTTTCTAGCTTCATTTTTGATGCCTCAGTTGAGCAAATATTTCTGGCATTATTGAATGGAAATCAGTTGTTGTTAATGTCTAATGATTTATGGCTGGACCACCAGAAATTTTATAGTTATTTAGACAAAAATAAAGTTACCCATATACATGCGACCCCAACTTTTCTAGAGCAATATGATTTTTCAAACATAACAAGTTTGAGGCGAATTGTATCTGGTGGTGATATTTTTAGTAAAGAGCTTTTTGAAAAATTAGCGACCCGAGAAAATATTTCTATAATAAATGAATATGGTCCTACTGAGACGACGATAACTTCTCTTGTTAACATCGTAGGTGATGATAATGGTGGGCTTGGTAAGCCAATAGATAATACACGCTGTTATGTTCTGGATAACGAGCTTAATCCACTGCCTGTTGGTGCAGTTGGTGAGCTTTATATAGCCGGTGTTGGTTTAGCTCGAGGATATTTAAACAACCCTGAATTAACAGAAGAAAAATTCATTAGTAATCCGTTTCAAACTAAAATTGATGTACTTTCTAATAGATTTAGAAAAATGTATAAAACTGGCGATTTAGTTGCGTGGAAGTCGAATGGCGAACTTCGTTATTTGGGCCGCAATGACTTTCAAGTTAAAATTCGTGGTTACCGTATTGAGCTCGGAGAAATCGAAGATAATATAGCAAAATATAAAGGGGTAACAAAAAATATAGTTGTAGTTAAAGGAGAAAATAATTCGAAATCATTAGTTTGTTATTACCTCGGGGATCAGCAGGTAAATAAAGATGATATAAAATATTTTCTTCAATCTAAATTGCCAGATTTTATGATTCCTCATCATTTTGTTTGGTTAGAGAAGTATCCATTACTACCAAGTGGGAAGCTTGATAGGCAAGCATTGCCTGAGCCAGCTTATTTTGATGAAGATAATCATATTGCCCCAAGAAATGATACAGAAAAAGAAGCATGTAAAATTTGGTCTGATGTGTTAGGTATAGCCAGTGAGAAAATAGGTATAAATGATGATTTCTTTAGGTTGGGTGGAGATAGTATCTCAGCGATAAAATTGGTCACAAAATTAAATAAGCAATACCAAGCAAATGTTACTATTGCAGATATATTTAAGAAAAAGTCAATTAAAGCGATACTGAATTCAATTGAGAAAAATATCAATAAGTTTTCAATAATATCAAAGTCAAATCTAAAAAAAGAAAATCAAATATTGTCATTTGCACAAGAGAGATTGTGGTTCATAAATGAATATGAGGGTGGATCTAATGCATATAATATCCCAATTTTCTTTAAGTTAAGAGATGTTGTTGATATAGAGAAGCTTGTTAAATGTGTTAAGTCTACAATTGAGCGACATGAATCACTTCGAACATTGTATAAAAAAACAGATGATGGGGGTGTTTATCAAGAAATAGTTCAGTTAGATGAGAGTCTATTTACAATCCCTATTACGGAAGTAAAAAAACAATCAGATTTAGATAAACAACTCAAAAAGAAAGCACATTTAATATTCGATTTAAGTCTTCAAATACCAGTGAATGTCAACATATATAGATTGCTGAAAAATAGAGGTAATGAAGAAAACTATTTGTGTATTGTTATTCATCATATTGCACATGATGGATGGTCATCAAATATTCTTGTGCAGGAAATTTCTACACTCTATAAAAGTGAAAATATTGATAAAACTATATTAGAAATGCCACAACATGAGATAACATACAAAGATTTTGCAATATGGCAAAGAGCATACTTAGAAAATGGAAAATTAAATGAAGACCTAGAATATTGGAAAACTGAATTAAAAGATTATGTAAAATTAAATTTAGTATTAGATAAAAAAAGGCCTGAAAATGTTAACTATGGTGGTTCTAATAGATATTTTGAGTTAAGTGAAGATATAAGCGCATCTCTCAGAGAATTTTCTAAAAATCTTAAAGTAAGTCTCTATAGTATTCTATTATCAGCATTCTATTTGCTGTTGAAGTGTGTTAGCTGTCAGAGTGATATAGTTATTGGTTTTCCTATTGCGAATAGGCATTATCCGGGTGTTGAAAATTTAATTGGTTTTTTCGTTAATTCTTTACCATTAAGAGCAAAAATAGATGACACATTATCATTAAAGCAATTTATTCAAGAAATAAGTGAGAAAATAGTTCAAGCTCAGAAGCATCAAGATTTGCCGTTTGAAAGATTAGTTCAAGAATTAGAGCTAGAAAAAGATGTGTCAACACACCCCATATTTCAGCATGTTTTTGGATTTCAATCATTTGGAGAAATTGCTCTCAAAGAATGTACGGATTTATTTAGTTTGTACGCATCAAAAGATTGTTCGTATGATATTGCAAAGACAGACCTCAGTATATACATAGACGATACTGCAGTTTGTCTGAAAGGAGTATTTAATTATTCGACTTCAATCTTTAATGCGAATACTATTGCTAATTATCAAGAAATTTATTTCAGTATTCTCAATCAAATCTTGAGTAGCTCAGGAAAGAAAATTAATTCATTGAGCTATATAAATGAATTGAATTTTAACAAACTTATTTATCAAAATAATCAAGCCTTCTCTCAAAAAAATAGTCAGTCAGTTATCAATATATTTCATGATCAGGTTGAAAAAGATCCACTAAAACCTGCTCTTTGTATAGATAATATTGAAATTAATTATGTTACTTTAAGAAATCGGGTATATCACTTGTCTCTTTTAATTATTAATAATTCTGATATACAGCAAGGTGATAATATTGCTGTAGTGAGTGATAAAAAAGAAGATTTGATTGTATCAGTATTGGCTATTCTTAGGGCAAAATGTATGGCTATACCTATTGATAAAAATAGGAAAAAGGATCATATAAGTTTAATTATGAGAAAGGCTGATCCTAAAATTGTTATAACAGGATCAAGTTATGTCGATATTAATAATTTTCTCGAAGAAAAAAAGCTGATTTTTATTGATGAAATAAATTTCACTGCTGATGTTAGTGACTCTTTTTCAATAGTGAATGATAAAAAATCTGGATATGCAGTTATAGAAGCAGATGAAAATGATTCTATAAAATTGATTTTGTTTTCAGAGATAGCGCTTTTAAATGCCTCAGCTAGCTTGAAAGAAAAATTTCTTTCTGAAAATACGATAAGACTTATGTTGCTTCATCATGATTTCTTTGATGCATGTATTTTAGAAGTTGTCAGTGTTCTAATGGCAGGGTTAACTTTAGATTTATCTTATAATAACGAAGTAAATTCCATTTTAATGACATCTGGTGAAATAAGTGAAGTTTTTGATAACAATAAATTCCCCAATCTTAGACTAATAATCTTTAATAATATCTTTATTAATTATAAAAAATATAAAGATATTAATAAAAAAGTAAAAATCTATAGTTATTATGGCCCAATAGAGTTGGGGAAATATGTTTTAGAGCAGAATATTGATCATTTAGTATGTCAAGAAAAGGATTATTGCTCGCCAATTAAGAATGTTTCTGCATATGTATTAGATGAGCATTTGAATCCATTACCTTATGGTGTTGTAGGTTTCTTATATATTGGTGGTAGTTTAGTGCCAGGTTATATAGATGATAGTGATAGTGTTGAAAAAGTCTTTATTGAAAATCCTTTTTATCATGGTCAGGATACTGCATCACGTTTTTTATATAAAACAAAGCTACTAGCAAGGTGGAATGAACTAGATTCTCTTGAGATTATGGGCGTATCAAATCAACCCCTTTCTCTCTATGGTTACAAAGAGATAGTTGGAAAGTTAAATTATATTTTATATTTATCGAGAAAAAACAAGAAATATGAGGTTAGAAACTGCAAGTATGCGGATAAGACTATTCCAGTTATTTACTGTCTCGATGAAGTGGATGAGATTAAACTTTGGTTGGATGGGGTTGTTGGAGACTTTTTTCCGAAGGAGATAATCCCAAGTTATTATTATAAAGTTGATAGCTTGCTAAATACTGAACAAGTAGAATTTAATAAAATCTGTGAAAATCTTGAATCTTCTGAAGATCGCCGTTTAATTCCAAGAAATGAAATTGATCAATGCCTTTGTGAGATATGGAGTGAGTTGCTAGATATACATCAAAATGAAATCTCTATTGATGATGGTTTCTTTAAGTTGGGTGGTAGTAGCATTTCAGCACTTAGATTAAGCATGATTATTTCTAACGAATATAACATAGAATTCACAGTGCTAGATGTTTTCAATAATCAAAAAATTTGTGAAATGTCAGATAAGATAATTAATATGTGTTCCAATAAAAAAACTTCTGAAGAAAACATGGAAGAATGGTCTTTTTAACAATCATAGGGAAATAGAAGTATGAAGCATAACTTTGATAAAAAAGAAAAAAACAAGTGTATGGTGCACGAATTAATTGAACATTATGCAGAAAAGAGTCCAGAAAAAGTTGCTGTAACCATTAATTATAACTCTATTACATACTTGGATCTTAATAAAAGAGTCAATTATTTAGTGGCCTATCTTGTATCTAAGAATATACAGCCGAAAAAGGCTATAGGTCTTTTTTTCAATAGAAGTCTGAATATGTTGGTTGCTATGCTTGCAGTCATGAAGATAGGAGCTTATTACGTACCATTAGATGTTGATTTTCCCAAAAAACGTATTAAATATATATTAAATAACTGCAATATCACAAGCTTGTTATCTGATCAAGAATGTATAAGATCTGTAATTGAATATGACAATATAGACTGTATTGATATTGATTCTCTAAATATCAGTGATGCACTTTTAGATTATGATAACTCTAAAATTAATCATACAAATGATGATTTGGCGTATTGTATATATACCTCGGGATCATCAGGTACTCCTAAAGGAGTTGCTGTTTCTCATAAAGCGTTAATGAATTATCTGTCATGGGCAAAGAAAGAATATATCACTAATGAAATAAATAATTTTGCATTTTTTACAACCCCATCATTTGACTTTTCTATTACATCGATTTTTTTGCCTCTTATCTCGGGAGGTACAGTCTATATATATCCAAATGATAACCATAGAGCTCCTTCGATATATCAAGTTTTAAAAAATAATGATATAGATATAATTAAGATTACACCTGCGCACATAGGTTACTTTGATAAATTTAATTTTGAAGGTTCAAACCTAAAAAAAATTATTATTGGTGGCGAGAATTTGAAAGCAAGTTCTGCTGAATATCTTTTTAAATTATTTAATGGTCGAGTAACAATTTATAATGAATATGGACCAACAGAAGCTACAGTTGGTTGTATTGCACATTGTTATGATCATCAATTAGATACAAAGGGTTCTGTACCTATAGGAAAGGCTATTGATAATGTCCAAATATCAATAATGGATGATGATATGTGCCCAGTTCAGCCTGGAATGATTGGCGAAATTTATATTTCAGGTGCCTGCTTAGCAAAGAAATATATTAATGATGAAACTTTAACAAGTAAAAAATTTGTTAAGATGCCTGAAAAAAATAATGAAATTATGTATATAACCGGTGATTTAGCATGTATGCAAGATAATGGTCAGATAGTATATTTAGGAAGGAAGGATGAACAAATTAAATTACATGGATACAGAATTGAAGTAGCTGAAATTGAAAATATTCTATCCCAACATGATTCGATTAGTGAATGTGTTGTATCCCCAATTAATTATGACTACAAAATAGAACATCATGATCTGAAATTCTGTAAAATATGTGGAGTTTCATCAACTTTCCCTAATACTCATTTTGATAAATATAGTGTATGTAATCACTGTAAGGTATTTGATGAGTATAAAGAGGCAATTCAAGATTTTTTTCTTTCTATGCGGGATTTGGAATCTCTTGTCGATAAAATCAAATATATTCAAAGTCCAGAATACGATTGCATTTTGGCCCTTAGTGGTGGCAAAGACAGTACATACGTATTGTGTCGTCTACATGAAATGGGGCTTCGAATATTCACATTTACTCTAGATAATGGGTATATTTCTGACGAAGCTAAAGAAAATATTAATAGATCAGTGCATAACCTGGGTGTAGATCATAGGTATGTCTCTACACCACATATGAAAGAAATTTTGTTGGATAGCTTTAAGCGTTATAGTGATGCCTGTAATGGATGTTTTAAGACAATTTATAGTTATTCAATCAATATTGCTAAAGAGTTTAATGTGGATTATATCTTTACGGGTTTATCTAGAGGTCAAATATTTGAAACTAGAATGTCTGAATTATTAAGATCGAAAAAATATGATGAAAAAGTATTTGAGAAAAATTTAGCAACTGCAAGAAAAATATATCATCAAGTTGATGACATTGTTAAGCAAGCGTTAGTCTGTGATTGGTCAAACGATGACAGAACATTTGAAAAAATCCAATTTATAGATTTTTATCGGTACTGTAATGTGAGCCGAGATCAGATATATAGTTATATTGAAGAGAAAGCTGATTGGAAAAGGCCAAGTGATACAGGCAGATCAACTAATTGCCTTCTCAATGATGTCTCTATATATGTTCATGGAAAGGAGAGAGGGTATCATAAATATGAGCTGCCCTACAGTTGGGATGTACGCATGAATCATATTATGAGAGAGGAGGCTATTCAAGAGTTAGATGATTCGGAAGACATAAATGAAGAAATGGTTAATAAAGTTTTGTCGGAGATAGGGTATAAAACCCAGGATGCTAAGGAAAATAATCAAGAGTCTTCATTGGTAGCATATTATCTCTCTAGTGATGAATTAGATGAGAATGCTTTACGTCAATATGCACTGAAATTTTTACCTGAATATATGATTCCAAATAGATTTATACGCTTAGATAAAATACCGATTACGCCAAACGGCAAGATTAATAAAAGAGCACTTCCAGTGCCAGTCAATAGTAGAAAATACGATCGTGATAGTTATGTCCCACCAGAAACAGAGGTTGAAAAAGAACTAGCAAGCATATGGAAAGATTTACTAAGAATCGAAAAAGTGGGTGTTAATGATAACTTTTTTGAGATAGGAGGATATTCTTTTTCTGTATTAACGATGTTGCTAAGAATTTATGAAAAATTTAATACGTCGGTAGATATAAATGAGTTCTCGGAAAATCCGACTATAGCAAGTCTGTCAAGTTTTTTGGAGGATAGATAGCGTGGTGAATAGTAATTGTCATAATAAGGATGCAAGTACGCTTTACTTTGTTGATCAGCTTCCCCCAGAGCTTCTCACAATATTCAATAAATTAGATATCACTAGATATTCAATGAAAGATGGACGAGAGATTGCTATTTATAAATTAAGGAATGAAATTAAAGATAATCTTATTCTTATGCTTCCGTATGGTGTATCTGTTTCAGTTCTACTAAAATTAATAGAGTCATTATCAAATCATTTTAATGTAATATGTTGGGAATCAGTTGGTTGTCCCGATAATACGATTCATATTAACGATTATGACTATCATTTAATTTCTCAGTCATTGCTCTTAAAAGATATTATAGATGATCAGGCTCTTGATGATTTTCATATGGTCAGTTGGTGCCAGGCATCACAGATTGTCATTCACTCATTAATGAACTACGAGATATTGCCAAAGAGTATTTCTTTGATATCACCTGCAGGCATGGGGTGTTCAAATTCAACTTCAGAGTTTGATAGGTCAGGATTACCTCTTTATTTAGATATTGAAAAGAATGGATTAGCATATGCAAAACAACTCCTCAAGCTCATGCAAGGTTATGTCAAAAAGGATTCAATCAATGATGATTCCATTTCCTTGTCTAAAATTCACCTTTTTGATGCTGAATGCACATTAAGATTTTCAAGCTATATGAAAAGTTATGTTAATAATATAGATATTGTTAACGATTTGCTCCCAGAATTTTTTAAGCAGTTCTCCGTTCTATCTATTCACAGTTCGGATGATAATTATACCCATGTTTCAGAAACATTAGAACTGCAGAAAAAATATTATAATGTCTCGAGTAAAATATATGATACTGGAGGTCATTTATTGATATATAAAGAACCTGATCTTATTGCTAAAGAAATCCTGAAATATTCCATGAAATAATTACGATATTAATAATTTCTAGTGTAAAAAAGTAACTGAATGAGAAAATTTAAAAGTAAATAGAAGGTGACAAGGATGCTCGATAAAATAGCAAAGTTATATGATTTAATATCACATCGATTTTCATTTAAAGTAATTAATAATGAACTAATTGTTTCATTTCCTGAGGATGTTAATTCGGAATATAAATCGTTTGCTAAGTTATTCATTAAAAGCAATAAAGAATTTATAAAGAATGCTGTTTATGAAAATGATGATTTATCTAAAATTATTCATTTTGATTTAACTGATGAAAAAATACCTTTGTCTCTTGCGCAAGAGAAGCTTTGGTTTGTTGAAAAATTTGAGGAAGGATCATCTGCATACAACGTTCCAATGGCTTTCGAACTTGTTAGGATGAATAATATTGAAATATTGAATCATAGTATACATAGTATTTTAAATAGGCACGAGGTACTAAGAACACTTGTTAAAACTACTAATGAAGGTTCTGCTTATCAATTTATTATTCCGAGAAAGGATATTTCTTTAAATATTTCAGAAACTCAAGTCATCAATCAGATAGACTTAGATGCAAGGTTAACCTCTGATGCTTATCACATTTTTGATTTAAAAAATGATATACCAATACGAATAGGTTTGTATCATTTATCTAACAAAATATATTTGAGTGTAGTAATACATCACATTGCTTTTGATGGATGGTCTGCCGATATTTTCATGAAAGAATTATGTCATTTTTACAATTATCATACAAAGGGACTACAAGGAGCTAAAGAGAAATTAGAATTGCCGAATCTAGTTATACAATATAAGGATTTTTCAATTTGGCAAAAAAGTCATATTGCAAGTGTAGATTTTAAGAGGCAATTAAAATATTGGAAAAATAAATTAGATTGTTATGAGAATTTAAATCTATTAAAAGATGGTCATCAATCTGAAAAGATTAATTATATTGGAAAAGATGTTCATTTTAATATTGAAAAGAAAATTTCTTCATCACTCAGAGATCTCGCTAAGCGCTTAGGTGTAAGTCTTTATAGTGTCTTGCTTAGTGCATATTATTTGATGTTAAAAATATATAGTCGTCAATCTGATTTGATAGTGGGTGTGCCTGCAGTAAATAGGCATCATAAGGGAGTGGAGAATTTAATCGGTTTTTTTTCGAACTCATTAGCAATTAGAGTTCAATTAGAAGAGGATTATTCAATTTCAGATTTTATTCACTATGTAGCTAAAGAAGTTCTTGATGCACAATCTAATCAAGATATACCTTTTGAAAAAATCGTTGAGAAACTAGAAATTGATAAGGATCTTTTGAAGCATCCAGTATTTCAGGTAATTTTCTCATTACAAAGTTTTGGCGGTGTTTCGTCAGTAGAACATGAAAATATGTTAAAAGCATATCAATCTGATAATTATAGTTATGATATTGCCAAGTTAGATATGAGCACTTACATGAACGATTCAGGTGACTTATTAGTAGGTTATTTTAATTATTCCACAACACTTTATAATGCAAGTACAATCAATAAATTTATTGATACATACAAAACAATACTTAAAAATATCTCTTGTAATTCTGAAGAAAAAATATCCAGTATAAATGTGCTGGATGAAGTGAAATTTAACGAAATTATCTATAAATGGAATAATACAGATATAAATTTATTTTTTGAAAATACGCTTCCAAAAATATTTGAAGAACAAGTTCTTAATTCGCCAAATGCATTGGCAGTTATGCATGCTAATAACGCACTGACATACCAACAATTAAATGAAAAAGCGAATCAGTTAGCACACTATTTGAATGAGCAAGATGTGGGTCCTGATACCTTAGTTATTGTTTCACTTGAAAGATCTATAGAAATGATAATAAGTATCTTAGGGGTATTAAAAGTGGGGGGGGCTTATGTCCCAATTTCACCTGACTGTCCTCTGCAGCGTTTTCAGAATATCTTAGATGAAACTCAATCTTATATCATTTTAACTGATTCTAGTACTGAAGATAAGCTTCCATCTACGTATGCTTCAGTAGTGTTAGTAGATGAATCTCCAAACGTTTATGATCAATACCCGGTAACAAATTTTTCTACATGTACTTCTGCAAGTGATTTAGCTTGTGTAGTTTATACTTCAGGTACAACCGGAAAGCCAAAAGGCGTAATGCTAGAACATAAGGGGATAATAAATACTTTGTATTCTCAGCATGAATACGCAAAATTGAATATAGAGCAGGGTGAGCAGCTCTCTGTCGGATTTTTGTTAAATTTTGCATTTGATGCATCTGTTTCAAGTATATTTTTACCATTATTATTTGGCCATAAATTGGTTGTTTCTGAGAAATTGTCAGAGATTGATGTAGTGAAATTTCTTAATGATTACGACATTAATATGGTAATTATTGCTTCGAAAATGTTACCGCTTATAGGGGATGCAGCAGGATCATCATTAAGAACAATTATTCTTGGTGGAGAAAGGCCAGAAGAAAAAATTGTGTTACCACTAATCAAATCGGGAG
>Ga0316204_10007386_pt1 | contig 16113 bp, 13 predicted proteins | sample 6monrhotite_MG_2_FD_205661 | JGI IMG/M metagenome (GOLD analysis project Ga0316204, IMG submission 205661) | Microbial mat bacterial communities from mineral coupon in-situ incubated in ocean water Damariscotta River, Maine, United States -... | ecosystem: Environmental > Aquatic > Marine >... | reverse complement strand
CTTGCCTCACACAACGCAGGCATCAGCGCCTGAGACATCAGAAAGACACCGTCCAGATTGGTCTCCATCACCCGTCGCCATCGGGCAAAATCCGTCTCGGCGATTGGGCCGAAATCCGCCACACCTGCATTGTTCACCAGCGCGTCTATACCAACGCCTCCCCGGGTGATCTGCCCCGCCATTTCTGTCACCTGATCCGGTTGCGACACATCACAAATCACAGGATCGACATTGGACAACGTCGCGGCCTCGGCCATCAACGCCTCTGCATCGCGGTCGATCATCACGACCCGCCACCCGGCATCCAGAAACTGCCGCGTGGTCGCCAGGCCAATCCCCCGCGCCGCACCTGTAACCACCGCTATGTTCATAGTTGTTTCCCCATACATGCTCGGGGCAGGTTACCGTATTTCGATGTTTTTTCCACCGTTGATCCGGCTCTCAGACATGCGTTGCGGCTGGACCTCGAATTTGGAACTGCTACAATCTTGCCTTGGATGTGCTCCATCTGGACCTGTCGCGCTTTCGTACCGCCCCCCGGTGCTCGTTTAAGCCACCTTTCGTTCGAAGGCGACGGGGCTTTTCCAACCCAGTGCTGAATGGCGACGGCGTGGGTTATAGAACCCGTTTATGTATTCGAAGATCGCCATTTCAGCCTGCCGCCGGGTTTCCCATGACCTGCGCCAGATCAGTTCAGCCTTGATGGTTTTGAAGAATGTTTCGACGGCTGCATTATCATAGCAATTGCCTTTTCCACTCATGGATGCCTCGAAGCCGTGCTGACGCAATATCTTCTGGTAATCGTGAGAGCAGTATTGGCTTCCACGGTCCGTATGATGGATGCAGCCCTTTGGAGGAGCACGGAAGGCTATGGCCATCTGCAAGGCCCTGATCGCCAGATCACGCTTCATGCGGTTGCTGACGGCCCAGCCGATGACACGCCGGGAGTGCAGGTTCAGGATCACAGCCAGATACAGCCAACCTTCGCGGGTCCAGACATAGCTGATGTCACCCGCCCATTTCTGATTGGGTTGAGTTGTCATGAAGTTACGATCCAAAAGGTTCGGCGCGATGTTGAACTTGTGATCGCTGTCGGTTGTGATCTTGTGTTTGCGGGTTCGCACAACGGATATGCCGTTCTGGCGCATCAATCTACCAACACGGCGGTGCCCGACATTCAGACCGATCTCTTTCAGCTCTTCCGTCATCCGTGGCCTGCCATAGCTGCCCAAACTGAGACGCGACTGTTCCTTGATATGCGCCAGAGTGACCAATTCAGACCGCTGTCTGCGACTGGCAGGACGGCTGCGAAAGGCACGCAATCCTCGACTGCTGACATTTAAAACCTCGCACAGACGTGCCGTGGAAAACTCAGCGCAGTGTTCTTCAGCGAACCTAAACCTCATGGCTTTTGCCGCACGAAGAAGGCTGTGGCCTTTTTATGATATCCCTCTCCTCCTTGAGAATGCGGTTCTCGCGCCGAAGCCGATCATTCTCTTTGGCAAGATCCAAATCCTCTTTTGAAACCGCATCAGTGTCTCGGTGTGCCGTGATCCACTTGTTCAGCCTCGACATACCCACACCCAGATCGTCAGCCACCTGCTTGCGTGTCAGCCCACTGGTCAGCGCGATACGCACCGCATCAGCACGGAATTCGTCCGTCCGTTCAATCCCATAGTCAGTCTCCTTTGTTGCAGTAAATGCTAGCAAAGAAGCGGCATCAAACCGCGACAGGTCCACCTTGGCGGAGGTGGTCGACTGCGCCGGTGTTGATGGCTTTCGCGTTCAACGCGACCGCGCAGAAGCGCACGTAAAAGTCAGATACGGCGGGCGTTCCGCCACCAACCTGGTGCTTCAGGTTCATGGCGACACGCTTTAGTGACTCAACACTTGCTCCAGGAACGCTCGTGTCCTGTTGCTTTGCGGTGAAGTGAAAAACGATTCCGGATCATTTTCTTCGATAATTTCACCCGCATCCATAAAAATCACACGGTCCGCCACCTTGCGAGCGAAACCCATTTCGTGAGTCACGCAGATCATCGTCATGCCTTCCTCGGCCAAGGTGACCATAACATCAAGCACCTCGCCGATCATTTCCGGATCAAGTGCCGATGTAGGTTCGTCAAAGAGCAGAATCTCCGGCATCATGCACAGCGCCCGCGCGATCGCGACTCTCTGCTGCTGACCCCCTGACAACTGACCGGGGTATTTAGGAGCCTGGTTCGCGATGTGTACCTTTTCCAGAAACTGCATTGCCGTTGCCTCGGCTTCAGCCTGCGGTGTCTTGCGGGCCAGCATCGGCGCCAACGCACAGTTTTCCAGAATGGTCATGTGCGGGAAAAGGTTGAAATGCTGAAAGCACATACCAACCTCGAGACGCAATTCGTCGATATTGGGCGCATCTGCTGCGATTTCGTCACCGTTGATCAGGATAGATCCGGACTCGTGCTCTTCCAGTTGGTTGATTGTGCGGATCATCGTGGATTTGCCCGACCCTGACGGCCCGCAAACCACGACTTTCTCGCCCCTGGCGACGGTCAGGTTGATATCGCGAAGCGCATGGTAGTCGCCGTAAAACTTGTTCACGCCTTTCATTTCGACAGCTGGGTGCATGTCCTGTTCTCCTTATTCCCTGTTGGTGTCAGCAATCAGACCGCGCGCATGCAATGCGTCCGCTATTTCGGTCAGAATGGCCGGATCGTCGATCGCGGCAGGCATCTTGTAGTCCTGGCCGTCAGCGATCTTTTGCATTGTGCCACGCAGGACTTTGCCTGACCGCGTTTTGGGCAGCCGTTGAACACATACGGCGGTCTTGAAGACGGCGACGGCCCCGATCTTGCCCCGAACCAGCTGGACAAGTTCTGATTCAATCTCGGACGGCTGGCGATTGACACCATCATTTGTCACGTAGAATCCCAGTGGCGTCTGACCTTTCATGGCATCGGCCTTGCCGACAACCGCGCATTCGGCGATGTCCCGATGGCTGGCGACGACCTCTTCCATTGCGCCCGTCGACAGGCGGTGCCCGGCTACGTTGATAATGTCATCGGTGCGCGCCATGATGAAAACATAGCCGTCTTCGTCGATGATGCCTGCGTCCGAGGTCGCGTAGTAACCCGGAAACTCGTCAAGATAAGACGACCGGAACCGGGCTTCGGCATTCCAGAGCGTCGGCAGACCGGACGGCGGCAGCGGCAGTTTGATCACGATATTGCCAAGTGTTCCCGGCGCAACCGCATTACCTTCGTCATCCAGGACACGGATGTCATAGCCGGGCATCGGCAGGCCAGGAGACCCATGTTTGACCGGCATAGCCCCCAGCCCCACCGGATTGCCGGACATCGCCCATCCGGTTTCCGTCTGCCACCAGTGGTCAATCACCGGGCGGTTCAGCTTTTCCTCGGCCCAGGCGATGGTTGCCGGATCCGACCGCTCGCCCGCCAGAAACAGTGTCTTGAAAGCACTGAGATCGTATTGGCCGATCAGGGCGCCTTCGGGATCTTCCTTCTTGATCGCACGAAAGGCGGTTGGCGCCGTGAAAAGGGCCGTGACCTTGTGATCCATGATCACCCGCCAGAAGGCACCGGCATCGGGGGTGCCCACCGGCTTGCCCTCGTACAGGATCGTTGTGCAGCCATGCAGAAGCGGACCATAGCAGATGTAGGAATGGCCAACGACCCAACCAACGTCGGAAGCGGCCCAGAACACGTCACCAGGCTTCAGGCCATAGTGATGCTCCATGCTCCAGTTCAGGGCGACCATGTGCCCGCCATTGTCGCGCACCACGCCTTTGGGCTGACCCGTCGTGCCCGACGTGTAAAGGATATAAAGCGGATCGGTGGCCGCGACCGGAGTGCAGCCGGCAATGCGACCGGCGGAAACCGCCGCGTCGACGACCCCGGCATAGTCATGGTCGCGCCCGGCGATCAGGTTGCACCGTTGTGCCTCGCGTTGCAGAACGATACAGGCTGACGGTTTGGCCGAGGAAATCCCGATGGCCTCATCCAGCAGCGGTTTGTAAGGGATCACCCGGTTGGTTTCGATCCCGCAGGAGGCCGAGATGATCACCCTGGGTTCGGCATCGTCAATCCGTGTTGCCAGTTCACGCGCGGCAAAACCGCCAAAAACCACCGAATGCACGGCGCCAAGGCGGGCACAGGCCAGCATGGCAAAGACTGCTTCGGGAACCATAGGCATATAGATGATGACACGGTCACCTTTTTGCACACCCAGATCGGCCAATACAGTGGCCAGTGCGCCGGTCTGCGCCCTGAGTTCGGAAAACGTGAACGTTCGGACCGTGTCCGTTACCGGGCTGTCATAAATCAGCGCCGGCTGATCGCCACGCCCGGCTTCGACGTGACGGTCAACGCAGTTCCAGCAGGTGTTGCATTCCGCCCCGGTATACCAGCGGCCATAAACACCCATATCAGGGTCAAACACCTTGTCGGCTGGCGTGAACCAGTCAATCGCCTCAGCGGCCTTGCCCCAAAACGCCTCGGGGTCGGCCTGCCAGTTTGCATATGCCTCGTGATATCCACTCATCGGATCAGCACGTGTAGTTCAGGCCAAGCCGGCCGCCATCGACATAGATCGTTTCGCCCGTGACATAGCTTGATTTCCTTGAGCAAAGGAACGCCACCACATCGCCGATCTCGCGCGCGGTACCGGAACGGCCAAGGGGTGTGCGCGACATGGCCACCCGGAACGCTTCGGGGTTGCTGTTCACACCGGCCATCATCTCGGTGTCAATGGATCCGGGGCCCACCGCGTTGACACGGATGTTGTGTTTGGCCAGGGCCAGCGACGCGGCCTTGGTCAACTGCATGACACCGCCCTTGGTGGCGCAGTAGGCCGGGATCGCGGGGATCGCGACCACCGCGTTGATCGAAGACATGTTGACGATGGCCCCTTCGATACCGGTCTCGACCATCTTACGCGCCGCGCGCTGTGTCGCCAGAAACACGCCGCGCAGGTTCACGTCGACAACCTTCTGAAAGGCCTCAAGCTTGTAACTCAGGAAATCACCGGGCATGGCGATGCCCGCGTTGTTAACCAGGGCGGTGACCGGGCCATGATCGGCCTCGACCTTGTCGAACATTGCATTGATCGCATCAACATCGCCCATGTCACAGATCATCCCGACACCGCCCAGACTGGCGGCGGCCTCGTGAACCGTGTCCTTCACATCCGCCAGAACAACAAAGTATCCGTCCTCGGCAAGCGCCTCCCCGCAGGCCAGGCCAATCCCCTGGGCGCCGCCGGTCACAAGTGCAATGGGTTTTTCTGACATCAATTGCTCCTTAACTGTCATGGCCGTAATCGGCTCTGGCCTGATCCGGCGTGATGAATCCCGCGGCCAGATCCTGTTCTACTTTGTCGCGTGCGCGGTCTTGCGGTTTGCCAAAGCCGCCACCGCCCGGCAGGCTGAGGCGCAGCCGCTGGCCGTTTTTCACCAACTGGCGGCCCTTGCTGCGCAGTTTCGTTCCATCGGCCAGTTCCACGGCACCGGCCGCACCCGGCGCGCCGCCATCGCGGCCGCGTGCCGGATTTTCGACCCGATCGAACATCGCGTTGAACCAGAAATCATAGCCATCGCGGGCCTCGATCTCGATCACCTGACCCAATCCGCCACGCATGCGCCCGGCGCCGCCTGAACCGTCGCGCAAATCCTTGCGCCAGACGGTGATCGGGCCGACATGCTCGGTTGCTTCAACACTCATTGTCGAGACACCGGACGGGAACGCCGTTGCCGACAACCCGTCAAAGCCTGACCGCGCGCCGGTGCCGCCGGAATTGAACATCAGGATTTCCCGGCTCGGCAGATCGCTGTCCGGATCAGAGGGCCGCGTTGATATCTGGATGTTCCAAAGCGCGCTGGCACCTTCAGCCGGCACAACGTCAGGCATCGCCTTGTGAAGGGCACCCAGGACCACGTCCGGCACCAGATGGCCCAGAACGTGTCGCACAGATACCGGTGCCGGGCGACGTGCTGCCAGAATACACCCCTCGGGCGCGGTGATCTCAAACGGCTCCAGTGACCCGGTATTGTTGGGCACATCCGGTGCAATGGCGCATTTCAGCCCGTAACAGGCATAGGCGCGCGTATAGACTTCGGGGACGTTCACGCCAAACCGGCTCATGCCGGACGTGCCGGCGAAATCCGCTATCAGGTGACCGCCATCTATGCTGAGCGCAACTTCCATGTGGACCGGTGCGTCATAGCCATCAACCTGCATGGTATGCTGATAGCGTCCGGCCGGCACCCTGGAGATGGCCGCGCGGGTAGCCTTGCGCGAGCTTTCGATTATGAAATCGGACAGGCCTTCCAGATCATCCATCCCGAACTCCTCCAGCATTGCCTGAAGCCGGCGCTCCCCGGCCTCGTTACAGGCGGCCAGCGAATACATGTCACCCACGGTCTGATCTGGTGTGCGCACATTGGCGCGGATCATCTGGATCAAAAGATCTGATACCTGTCCGCGCTCGGCGAACTTGGTGATCGGGATCAGAAGCCCTTCTTCAAAAACCTCGTTGCCGTCGGGACCAAACCCGCGCCCGCCAATGTCGACCACATGCGCCGTGCAGGCAAAATACCCGATATGCAGCCCCTTGCGGAACACCGGGGTGACCACGGTGATATCGTGCAGGTGCCCGGTGCCCAGCCACGGATCGTTGGTGATAAAGACGTCGCCCTCAAACGTATTCTGGGCACCGATTTCGCGGGCGAAATGCGTCACGCTTTCCGCCATGGCATTGACGTGACCGGGTGTGCCGGTTACCGCCTGCGCCATCATCCGCCCGTGATGGTCGAACAGACCCGCAGACAGGTCTCCGGCCTCGCGTACAGACGTGGAAAACGCGGTGCGGATCAGGGTGGTTGCCTGTTCTTCAACCACCGCAATCAGGCGGTTCCACATGATTTGATAGTCAATCGCTGTGGGGTTCATCACGCGGCTCCTTTCCTGAGAAGCAACAGGCTTCCGTCGGCCTGACCCACCACGCGGTAGGCAGACGTCACGATGGTCGATGTTTCACGCTCGACGATGACGGCCGGACCTTCGACAATGACACCGGAACCGACCGCCGTGCGCTCAACCTCGCGGGCATCGACCATTTTGCGCAGGGCCGCATCAAAGAAGCTGCGGCTGGCGGATACCTCAGCGGTCGATCTGCCGGTGTTCCGCGCCACAGGGGCGGCATCCGGCAGAACGGTGGCCACAATCAGCGACCAGTTGGTGATTTCCATGGCCAGCCCGTCGATGATCCGGCCAAAAAGCGTGCGATATGCCCCTTCAAAGGCTGCCTGGATCATCACCTCGTCGCCGGTTTCAAAGGCGCGGTACGGTAATGGCACCGGAATTTCCCACCCCTGACCCGAATACCGCATGAAAGCCGTCAGCCTGGTTGTGGTGTCTGCCCCCCCGGCCCCGGCATCGACAAATAAACGCGCCTCGGCCTCCAGGTCCTTCAATGTCGCGTTGACCGTATCGGGCTCGAAGTCCGAGATCCGTTGGAACAGCCCGCGTGTCGCCTCGTAGCTGAACGGCGCCTTGAGAAACCCGATGGCCGATCCGACACCCGCCCCCGGCGGTACCAAAAGGGCGCTCATGCCCATCTTCTCGCACAACCGGCAAGCGTGCAGCGGCGCACCGCCGCCAAACGCGATCATGGTAAAGTGTTCGATGTCGCGCCCATTTTCCACCGTGTGTACCCGCGCGGCGTTGGCCATGTTCTCGTCAACCATTTCGGTCACGCCAAAGGCCGCGTCCCTGACCGCGAACCCAGGCAGCTTTTCCTCGGCGGCCCTGCCGGACAACTCGGGCGACAGGGGAATCGCACCGCCGGCAAAATTGTCCGGGTCCAGCCGCCCCAACAGAAGATTGGCATCTGTCACCGTCGGTTCGGTTCCGCCGCGCTGATAACAGGCCGGGCCAGGCTCGGATGCGGCGGACCGCGGACCGACCTGGATGCGGCCCATGTTGTCGATCGACGCGATCGACCCGCCGCCAGCACCGATTTCGACCATTTCGACCACCGGCGTCGACACCGTCATGCCCGATCCCTTCCTGAACCGGTAGGTGCGCGCAACCTCAAAGGTGTTTGCGGTTTTGGGTGCGCCATCCTCGATCAGACAAATCTTGGCCGTCGTGCCGCCCATGTCAAAAGACAAAACCTTGTCGAGACCGTGCGCCCGGGCGAAATCAGCGGCAAAGATGGCCCCGCCCGCCGGACCGGATTCCAACAGTCTTACCGGTTGCTCGGCGGCAGTCTCCACCGAGATCAGCCCGCCACCTGAATGCAGCATAAAGACCGGCGCATTCACCCTGACCTCGCGCAGGCGGGTCACCAGACGGCCCAAATAATCGGCTACCTGAGGCTGAACATACGCGTTCGCGATCACGGTGTTGAACCTTGGCAATTCACGCATCTGCGGTGAAATGACCGAACTGATCGAAATCGACAGGTCCGGCGCTGCCTCGCGCAACGCGTCGGCCATCATCATTTCATGCGCATCGTTGGCATAGGCATGCATGAATCCGATGGCCACCGCCTCGTACCCGCCGCCCAGCACCGCCTTGACCAACCGATCAATATCAGCCCGCTCCAGCGGAAGAAGCACATCGCCATTCGCGGCCACGCGCTCGCGGGCGGTGAACCGGTCCGCCCGTGGCACCAACGGTTTGGGAAGCTCCAGATTCAGATCGTATTGTTCAAACCTGTTCTCAGAACGCATCTCGATGACATCGCGAAAGCCTTCGGTGGTTATGAATGCGGTTTTCGCACCCCGACGCTCGATCAGGGCATTGGTGACCAGGGTGGTTCCGTGGATGACCTGTCCGATATCGTCAAGTGCGACATTGGCCTGATCGGCAGCGATGTGAATGCCGTCCAGTATGGCCTGTTCGGGCTGGCTGTAGTTGGTAAGAACCTTGGTCGTCGAAAGCCCGCCGGGATGCTCCAGCGCCACGTCCGTAAAAGTCCCGCCGATATCCACGCCGACGCGCAAGGATTGAAGTGTCATGGGCTCAGATGCTTTTCAAGAGTTGGTTGCATGTAAACGCGGCCTCATAGTACCGCGACATGATTGATGCCGACGCGACCGTCTTGGCTTCGCTGATCGGCAGAGGGAGTTCTGACGGATCCATGCCAGTCAGCAGATCAGCCATGCCCTTGCCAAAAATCGTTCCGGTGGTGATCCCCCGACCATTGTAACCGATCGGGGCATACAACCCTTCGGCCAGGTTATAAATTCGCGGCAGGTGATCAGGGGTCATCGCGATCTGGCCGTGCCAGGCCTCTTCAAACTCGAATGCGCCCAGGGATGGAAACAAGCGGTTCAGCTGTTTTCTTGCCCAGCGATGCGACAACCCGCTGTTGGCGCTGCCGACAATACGACCCATCGAGCCGATCACCAGCCTGTCAAAGGCATCGCGGCGCAACGAGAACATGATCTGCCCGGTGTCCCACAGGCCTTGCCGCTCGGGCAGGATATTTTTAACCGCCTCCCCCAACGGGCCGGTGGCCAACTGAAAGAAATGGATCATGGTAAAGTTGCGTTTCAGGTCGGGCCAAAGATCATCGGTGTAGGCATTCGTGCCCAGAACCACATATTTCGCGGTCAAAGTGCCTTTGTCGGTTTCAAGTCTCCATCTGTCTCCGGCGCGGATCAGCCGCGTTGCACGCACACCGGTGCTGATCGTCGCCCCCGCTGCACGGGCAGCACGGGCCAGACCGCGGCAATACCCCATGGGGTTGATCGTCCCGGCCCTGTTGTCCTGAAGCGCCCCGTGAAACGCATCCGATCCGATTTTCCCGGCGGCTTCCTTGCGATCCAGCAATTCAACCGGAGCACCAAGGCGCTGCCACTCATCATATCTTTCCTGCAAATCGCGAAATCCGCCCGGTGCGTGTGCTGCGTGAAGGGTGCCGGTCTTTGTGACCTCACAGCGAATCTGATGTTTCTCAATCAGCGAAAAGACACATTCCGGTGCTTGACTGAAGGTATCTACAAACCGGGTGCCATACGTGGCCCCCAGCGTTTCGCGGACCTTTTTCGGCGGCAGCCACGCCGAAGCGTTAACCAGTCCGACGTTTCGGCCAGACCCGCCATATCCGATATGCTCCGCTTCGATCACATGCGCATTCAAACCCTTTTCGGCACAATGCAGTGCCGTCGACAGGCCCGTGAATCCACCACCCACGATGGCAACATCCGCGGTTGCATCGCCCGAAAATTCTTCGGGTTTGTTTTCCTCTTCCGCCGAAACGTCCCACAGGGAAATCGGATCTTTCACTGACATTGACAGGTACTCATGTTGATTTTTTGCTTAGACTTCATTGACGATTGGATGTTGCTACAAGGGAGACCGTGTGTCAATATATGAAATAGATGTTCTAAATAACAGCACATTGATATGAAGGCGAGATACATGAAAAAGCTTCAAAACCCGGTTTCAAAGATGGTGGCGAACGCCCGGGCGCGGATCAAAGAAATTGAAACAGCCGACCTGATTGGTATGCTGACAGATCCCGATGTTGTCATCGTGGACATACGCGATGTGCGCGAACGTCAGCGCACTGGATACATTCCCGGCAGTTTCCATGCGCCGCGGGGCATGGTCGAATTCTGGGTCGACCCTGAAAGCCCATATTTCAAGGACTTGTTCGGCCAGGAAGGCAAAAAATTCGTCTTCCATTGCGCATCCGGATGGCGCTCGGCACTGACCGTGGCGACGCTACAGGACATGGGATTCAAAGCGGCACATTTGAAAGCCGGGTTTTCGGATTGGGCCAAACAGGACGGCCCGGTCGAAACATCGCAAGACAAGGACTAGCGGCTCAGACTCGCGCAAGTTTGGCCGACACGCTCTCAGCCGCACGCTGTACCGCCTGGCCGATGCCTTCGGCGCCCATGTCGGCCAGGTGGATGTCCGGCAAGGACACACCCAAAGAGGCAATGGCCTCACCATCGGGAAGCACGATCGGCGCGCCAAAACTCAGAACGCGGTCCCGGAATTCGCCCGTGTCATACGCATATCCCCGCTTGCGGGTCTTAAGCACATCGGCGTCAAGAGCCTCAAGCGTCGTCAGTGTCTTTTCAGTATACCGTGTCAGATGACCGGCAACCTTGTCCCGCAACATCTCGTAATTCGCGGCGAGGATGGATTTGCCGGTTCCGACACAATGAATCGGTGCGTTGCCCCCAATTGGGTTCCACGATCGAATCGGTTTCCGGCTTTCGATCTTGTCGATGTAAATGACAGACAGGTTTTCCGGCACAGCCAGATAGATGGTCTCGCCCGTTTCATCGGCCAGAACGCTCATGTCGGGCCCCGCCAGGCCGCGCAGGTTCAGGGTTTCAATCGAGGACCGCCCGACTTGCCAGGTTTTCAGCGTGGCGGCATATGTCTTGTCCTCGCCATGCTTGACATAGCCCAGCGTGGTCAGCGTCTGTAGCAAACGAAACGTGTTCGACTTTGTCAGCCCCATTTCCTTCGACAACTCGGTCACGCCTTTGGCCTTCTGAGCGGCTGCAAGGTTCTCAAGAATAGCCAGACCTTTAGAAAGCGTCGAGTCGACTTTGGGGGGTGTTTTTGATGCATCTGCCATACTGAGTACTTATTTGATGTGCCTACGAAACACCAGTCTCCGCTCTGAAAACCGGTGGCTCATGTGCCAGGACGTCAGGCACGTCTTTCGTCCACTTCCGAAGATGTACCCGCGCCGAGTGCGAAGCGGGCGATTGCGTAAGAGACGACGTTCGCAGGTCATGCGTCAGAACATTGGGATTGCCGTGGCGGTCAATGTGGTCGGATCGGGAAAGATCAGGATCGTACCACGCACCGGTCCACAAAAAGAGACACCCCTGACGGATATCGGCCGATATACGGGCACCTGCCATGCAGCGCCCCCGTTCATTCCAAAGTTCGACAACATCGCCATCTGCAATGCCACGTCCCGCGGCATCATCGGGATGAATCAGAACCGGTTCGCGTCCGGCGATTTTTTGCGACATGCTGTAGGCTCCGTTATCAAGCTGGCTGTGCAAACGCGTGCGCGGCTGCCCGGATATCAGGTACAGATCACCCTTGCCCGCGGCGGCATCGCGTGGCGGCATCCAGACCGGATGGCCCGGGCAATCCGGCAACTCAAAACCGGCGATCGTTTCTGAAAAGAGTTCAAGCTTTCCACTTGGTGTCGGCAATGGGTTTGCCTCCGGATCCGACCGGAACCCGGCAAGAAAGACCTGGTTCGGAGAGGGATCAGGAAAACTCAGGATCCCGCCCCCGATGAAACGATCCCACGCCGGCAGGTGATGCCCCTGCCTTTCCGCTGCCTGCTGCGTGTCTTTCCAGACCGCGCGAATCCAGTCATCCAGGCTTTTGCCTTCCGTAAATGCCTCCGCCACATTCAATCTTTCGGCAAGATCGGAATAGATGTTGAATTCCACACGCGCCTCGCCCGGTGGCGGAACGGCCCGCGGCATCGGAACCAGCGCGTTGTCCGATTTACCGCCTCCGAAATCTTCCCGCTCCTCGGCCGCGGCAACCGGCAACACGATGTCGGCATGCTTTGCCGTCGCGGTCCAGTTGATTTCGTTCACGATCACGGTTTCCGGCTTTTGAAAGGCGCGCCGCAACTTGTTAAGATCCTGATGGTGATGGAACGGGTTGCCACCGGCCCACCAGACCATGCGCGCGTCGGGGAAATGCCGGGTTTGCCCATTATAGCGAAACGCCCCCCCCGGATTAAGCAACATATCGGAAATCATTGCCACCGGGATAAAGGTCTCCATCGGGTTGCGGCCCTGTGGCAACGTGCCCCAGCGGAACGGGCGTTCTATATTTCCGATATTGGCATTGACGCCATAGCCAATCGTGTATCCGCCGCCTGGCAGACCGATCTGGCCCAGCATGGCGGCAAGTGCAACGGTCATCCACAACGGCTGTTCCCCGAAATCGGTCCGCTGAAGCCCCGCCGCGGTTGAGATCATCGTGCGCCCGGATGCCATCTCCCGGGCGAGCGACCTGAGACGCCCGGCACCGATCCCGGATTGCGCCTCGGCCCATTCCGGGGTCTTTGCAACCCCGTCGGTTTCCCCCAGAAGATACGCCGCCAGCTTGTCAAAACCAACGGTATAGCGATCGAGGAACGCCTGGTCATGCAGCCCCTCGGTCAGCAACACATGGGCGAGACCCATCATCACCGCCACATCCGTTCCCGGCAGCGGCGGCAGCCATTCGGCGTTTAGCATCCGGTCGGCATCGCTGCTCAGTGGGCTGAAGTTCACAAACCGGACCCCTGCATCGACACAGTCCCGCAGATTGTCGATCATCCGGTGCCGTGCCACCCCCCCGTCGCTCACCTGCGTGTTACGGCGCGCCATGCCTCCAAACAAGACAACCAGATCGGTATGCCGGGCAATCACTGACCATCGGGTGGCCTGGGCCACATGAGACCGGAACGGCCCGGCGATATGCGGCATCAGCACAAGGGCGGCGTTGTAGCTGTAATTGCCTTCGGACCGGACGAACCCGCCCATCGAATTCAAAAAACGTTTAAGCTGGCTCTGCGCATGGTGGAAGCGCCCGGCGCTGGACCATCCATAGGATCCCGCAAAAATAGCCTCGTTGCCATAGCTGCCGCGAACCCGGGTCAATTCCCCGGAAATCAGATCAAGCGCCGTGTCCCAGGAAACCTCGACAAAGGTGTCACCCCCGCGCTCGCCCGCGCGTCCCAGCGGTCCGTGATCAAGCCAACCCGCACGCACCGCCGGACGCAGGACGCGCGCCCGGCCACCAAGACTGCCGGCAATGTTGTCGTTGATTTCCGAAGGCGAGGGATCATCCGGATGCGGATCAACCCCGTTGATTCGCCCCTCGGAAACACGAGCCAAACCCACCCCCCAGTGGTTTGCTGTCAGAACTGTTTTTGTTTGGCTCATTTGGTAAGGTGTTCCGATATATGATACATGTATTCCGAATATTGACACTAATTCTCAGAGATGTCATCCTCAGAAATGACCTCGCGAAAAGGAAACAACGTGACGCGTGATCCGTTCAATGTGAATGACCATCTCGTTCAGGCCGGACGCCCCCCGCGCAAAGAGGGGCGCCATGTCAATATGCCCATGGAACTGGGTTCAACAATGGTTTTCGACACACTATCCGCGTTCGAGGCCGCGCGCGACGCACGGTACCAAAGCGGGACCATGTATTATGGCCGCTACGGGAACGCTGCGGTGTATCAGCTTGAAACCGTGCTGGCCGGGTTAGAGCGTGCCGACGGCGTCACTTTGACATCCTCTGGTGTCGCGGCCGTCACCATGGCGCTCATGGCGCTGACCAAACCCGGCGATCATGTGCTTGTGGCTGATCATGCCTATGGCAATACCCGCACTTTCTGCGACGGGCTGCTGACCCGGCAAGGGGTGTCGGTGGAATACTACGACCCGATGATAGGCGCCGGACTGTCGGACCTGATCCGCGAAACAACCACCGTGGTAATGCTCGAATCCCCCGGTTCCGGAACCTTTGAGGTGCCCGACATACCAGCTATTGCCAAGGCCGCCAGTGATCGCGGCGTGATCAGCGTTATAGATAACACATGGGCATCTCCGCTGCTTTGTCAGCCATTGGAACTTGGCGTCGATGTGGTGGTCTATTCCGGGTCAAAATACCTCTGCGGCCACTCCGACTGCATGCTTGGCGTAATCGCCGCGCGGGGTGCGCATGTGGCCCGTATCCGCAAGACGGTCATGAGCATCGGTGACAAACCCGGCAGCCAGGAGGTTTTTCTTGCCCTGCGCAGTCTCAGAACCCTGAAACTGCGCATGCAGCATGTCGAAACCGCAGCCCTGGACATGGCCCAATGGCTTGCCCGGCAACCGCAGGTAAAGGCCGTTTTGCACCCCGCATTTCCGGGATGTCCGGGACATGAATTCTGGAAGCGCGACTACAGCGGTGCCGCCGGGCTTTTTGGTGTGATCTTCCATCCTTGCGCGGACGATCAGGTGCGCACCTTCGTGGATGCGTTGCACCATTTCAGTATCGGGGTCAGCTGGGGTGGATTTGAAAGCCTTGTCCTGCCCGTAAACCCCGTTCGCTCGGCTACCCAATGGAACGAGCCGGGTCAGCTTGTACGCTTCAATATCGGGTTCGAAGACCTTCAAAGTCTCAAAGATGACCTGTCTGCGGCACTCCCGCATCTCAACACCGCCCAGGAGACCCCCTTTGCACAACAAGATTGATCATTTCGCCATTGCCACAGCCTCTCTTGAAGAGGGCACAATCGCAATGAAAGACGCCCTCGGCGTCGAGGTTCCGCGCGGCGGCAAACATGCCGCGATGAGCACGCATAACTGCGTGATGCAGGCCGGAAACGAGAGCTTTTTCGAGTTGCTGGCAATCGACCCCGAGGCGCCCGATCCCGGGCGCGTGCGCTGGTTCACGATGGATGACCCCGCAACAATGGCGCGTATCGCAAAACGGCCACGCGCGCTGTGCTGGGTGGTCAACACCGACGACCTGGACGGCGTTATCGCAGCCAGCCCTGTCGACCTTGGCGAAGTCGTGACATTCACCCGTGGCGACCGGTCCTGGCGGCTAACCGTACCTGACAATGGGCACCTACCCGAGGGCGGCTTGATGCCTGCCTTCATCGAGTGGTCACCGGGGCCGCATCCCAGCACAGGACAGCAAGACCTGGGCGTGCGCCTGACGGGTGTGCAACTGACCCACCCCGATCCTGACAAAATGACAGCTTTGCTTCGGGCGGTCAGCGCCGATCACCTGGCAAGCATAGCACAAGGCCCCGAACCTTCGCTGGCCTTCACACTCAACACGCCGAATGGTCCCGTAACCCTGGATTAGCCCGAAAAAGGAGGCGCACCTGATGACACTTCCCGAAACTGATCTTTCCACCAATCCGGTTGTGACCGGTTTTCTGGATCAGCAAACGAACACGATCAGTTACGTCGTAAAAGATCCCGGCAGTAACGCATGCGCCGTCCTCGACAGCGTGATGGAATTCGATCAGGCGGCTGGCCGGCTGACCTGTGACGGGGCCGACAGGATCATCGCCTTCATCCGCGACAAAGGCCTGACCCTG
>Ga0316204_10007385_pt1 | contig 16118 bp, 10 predicted proteins | sample 6monrhotite_MG_2_FD_205661 | JGI IMG/M metagenome (GOLD analysis project Ga0316204, IMG submission 205661) | Microbial mat bacterial communities from mineral coupon in-situ incubated in ocean water Damariscotta River, Maine, United States -... | ecosystem: Environmental > Aquatic > Marine >... | reverse complement strand
AAAGTTTGATGGTGTGGATAAGGTGGCAACAACCAACTTAATGCTTACCAGCAAAGGACCGGTTTTTATCTCTGATACTTCCATCAATATAGACCCAACGGCAAAAGAATTGGCTAATATCGCTCAAATGACGAATTACACCATTAAGATGTTTGGGCTTAAGCCAGCCATTGCTATGATTTCGTATGCCAACTTTGGCTCCTCCAAGGATCCACATGCCTTAAAAGTTCGAGAAGCGGTCCGTATGCTGCACAAGTCCAATCCAGATATGCTGGTCGATGGAGAGCTACAAACCGATTTTGCCTTGAATGCTAAAATGCTTAAAAACAACTTCCCTTTTTCAAAATTAGCTGGAAAAAAGGTAAACGCTTTGGTATTCCCGAATCTTGATTCTGCCAATAGCAATTATAAAATGCTCAAAGAGCAAAAAGACGTGGAATCCATTGGACCTATTATGTTGGGGATGAAAAAACCAGTTCATATACTCCAGTTGGGTGCCAAAGTAGAAGAAATTGTAAATATGACCGCTATCGCCGTTGTGGATGCCCAACAAAAAGAGAAGCGAGAAAAAGAGCAAATGAAACTTATAAAGAAATAATTGCAGGCTTATTTTCGTTTGGCTAAATACTAGCACATGCAAATAATTGTTCTATATTTGGGCATTAATCTGATGCGAAGGAATGATTACCCATATACAGGGAAGATTAGTTGAAAAGAGCCCTACCGATATTGTTATTGATTGTAATGGTGTGGGTTATTTTTTGAATATTTCATTGCATACATTTTCACAACTCCCCGAGACTGAAAATGTAAAGTTATACACGCACCTACAAGTCCGAGAAGATGCACATACTTTGTATGGTTTTTCGACTGTGATGGAACGTGAAATTTTCAGGTTGTTAATATCGGTGTCCGGAGTAGGAGCAAGTACGGCAAGAACCATGCTGTCTTCCTTATCGCCAGGACAGGTCAAAGAGGCCGTCGCAGCATCTGATATTGCGACCATACAATCTGTTAAAGGGATTGGCGCCAAAACGGCTCAACGAGTCATATTAGACATAAAGGACAAGATTTTGAAAGTGTACGGTTTGGATGATGTTTCTGCCATTTCAAGCAATACGAATAAAAATGAAGCGTTATCAGCTTTGGAGACACTTGGATTTGTCCGAAAACAAGCAGAAAAAGCATGCGATTTAGTTTTAAATTCAAACCCGCAAGCAACCGTAGAGACCATTATTAAAGAAGCTTTAAAAAATTTGTAAAAATTGGGTGCAAAAAATTACTATTTCAAAAATAGCGTAGCTAAATTTATATTATTGGGGGTATTACTTTTGGGAACGACAACCGTGTTTTCTCAAGATTCTACCGCTACTGGCTCCACCATGGGGCGTTTAGATTTACCTAATCCCACCGGGATTCAGGATTTATATACCTACGATCCGATAACCGAACGCTATATCCTAACGAGAACATTAGGTGATTTCACTATTTCATATCCCATCATTCTTACCGTTGAAGAATACCAAGATTTGATTTTGAAAGAACAAATGAAGGCCTATTTCAAAGAAAAGATTGATGCAGCAGATGGGCGTAAGGAAGGTTCCGAAGAAGCACAGAAAAATTTACTACCCACGTTTTATGTGAACTCTAGCTTTTTTGAAAGTGTATTTGGAGGAAATACTATTGAAGTAATTCCGCAAGGTACTGTTGAAATGGATTTAGGTGTTTTATTCACCAAACAAGATAATCCTTCCTTTTCACCAAGAAACCGATCGAATCTTTCCTTTGATTTCGATCAACGTATTAGTCTTAGCTTATTAGGTAAAGTAGGGGAACGCTTGCAAGTAACAGCGAATTATGATACACAGTCAACCTTCGACTTCCAAAATGTAATCAAACTAGAGTACACACCAACGGAGGATGACATTATTCAGAAGATTGAAGTAGGTAACGTAAGCATGCCTTTAAACAGCACACTTATTCAAGGAGCGCAAAGTCTTTTTGGGGTAAAAACACAACTACAATTTGGTAGAACAACGATTACTGGGGTCTTTTCAGAGCAAAAATCTGAGACACGTTCGGTAGTGGCTGAAGGTGGTGCCACAGTGACTGAGTTTGAATTATTTGCCCTAGATTATGATGAAAACCGTCACTTCTTCTTATCTCATTACTTTAGAGATAATTACGATCGTGTGTTGGAACAATATCCATTCATCAATTCGAACATTCAAATTACACGTTCGGAGGTATGGATTACCAACCGAAATAATACCACCAATGATGTAAGAAACATCATTGCATTGCAAGATATTGGGGAATCCGATCCAACAAACATTGGTTTAAGTGTGGTCCCTGGAGGTTTCATCAACAAGCCTAAAAGATCATTTCCGGATAACTCGAATAATGATTTTAACCCCTTCGGAATTGATAATCCTTCAGTACAATCGATACTGAATGAAGCCATAAGAGACATTGCCACCGTGCAAAATGGGTTTAGTGGCGTACCAGTTAGTGATGGGACAGATTACGTTACCTTGGAAAACGCAAGAAGGTTACAACAAAATGAATATCAGTTAAACTCTCAATTGGGTTATATTTCTCTGAACCAACGCCTTAATAATGACGAGGTATTAGGAGTGGCTTTTCAGTTTACTGTGAATGGACAAGTATACCAGGTGGGTGAATTCTCTACCGATGGTGTAGAAGCCAATACGGGAGCGTTCAATAACGGACAAGGAAATGAAGGTGGCCAAGGCGGTCAGGGAGGCCAAGGCGGTGGCGGTGAAGAAGGCGAGCAAGGTGTTTCGCAAAACTTGATTGTAAAGCTTTTGAAATCAAATATCACCAATGTAACTGAACCTGTTTGGGATATCATGATGAAGAACATCTATCCTATAGGTGCTTTTCAATTGGAGCAAGAAGATTTCAGAATGAATATTTTGTATATCGATCCTTCTCCCTTAAACTATATTTCTCCAGTACAAGGAACACCCTTTCCAGAGCCGCAAATTAGTAGTACTGATCCGGTTGATATAAACGATGCAACGCTTTTGCGAGTATTCAATTTAGATAAGTTGAATTTTAATAATGACCCACAACAAGGCGGGGATGGATTCTTTGACTTTTATCCGGGTATCACCGTCGATCAACAAAATGGTAGGATTGTTTTTACCAGTGTCGAGCCTTTTGGAGAATACCTCTTTAATCGATTAAAGCTACAAACACCACCAAACGGAGAGTCACAATTATACGATATCCCAACCACCTACAACGCTAACCAAGACAAATACGTCTTCAGAACAATGTATCGGACTACAAAGATACAAGCCGAACAAGAGGATAGTGATAAAAACAAATTCCAATTGAGAGGTTCTTATAAGTCAACTGGAGCCGACGGTATTGCGATTGGGGCCTTTAATATTCCTCAGGGTTCGGTAACTGTAACTGCTGGAGGAAGAACCTTAGTGGAAGGGGTTGATTACACCGTGAATTATCAATTGGGCCGTGTTCAAATTTTAGATCCTGCATTGCTGAATTCTAACACTCCCATCAATATTTCTACTGAAAATAACACCTTATTCGGACAGCAAACAAGACGATTTACCGGGCTTGATATACAACATAGATTTAGTGAGAAACTCCAATTGGGAGGTACCTTCTTAAACCTAAATGAGCGGCCGCTTACGCAGAAATCGGCTTTTCAGAATGAACCCATTAACAATACCATGTTTGGTATTAATGCGAATTATTCCACCGAAGTACCTTTCTTAACACGTTTGGTAAATAAACTACCGAATATTGATACGGACGTAGCGTCTAATGTTTCTATTCGAGGTGAATTTGCTTACCTATTGCCTGGTGCACCTAAGGTGTCTGATTTCGACGGAAGAGTTACAGCCTATGTGGATGACTTTGAAGCAGCACAGACGGCGGTTGATATCAGTTCTCCACTTACGTGGTCTCTTTCAAGTACACCCATTGGTTTTGGAGGGGAATTAGCCAACAATGATTTAGCGTATAACTACAATCGAGCGAAACTAGCTTGGTATACTATTGATCCGGTTTTTTATAGCAGTCAACGTCCCGAGGGAATAAACGATGAAGATCTATCTTCTCCGTTCACCCGACGTGTTTTTAGAAATGAAATTTTCCCTGACCAAGATATAATTCAAGGTCAGACGCAGGCATTATTCACCTTGGATATGGCGTACTATCCAGATCGAAGGGGAGAATACAACTTTAACCCAGAAGCTTCTGGTGGGAATACCTTGCCAAATCCAGAAACCCGTTTTGGAGGTATTTCAAGACAATTAACCACAACCGATTTTGAGCGTTCTAACGTAGAGTATATTCAATTTTGGGTAATGGACCCCTTTATTTATCCTGAAAACGCTACGAACGATGGAGGAAAGCTTACTTTCAACTTGGGTAATATTTCTGAGGACATATTAAAAGATGGTCGTAAGCAATATGAAAATGGTCTTCCTGAAGATGGAAGTGACTTTAATACAATTTCTACGGAATGGGGTAAAGTCCCGAGTAATCAGTCTTTGGTTTATACCTTCAACACTACCGGTGATGAACGAACCAACCAAGATATTGGATTTGATGGATTAACGGATGCACAGGAGATCGCCAAGTATCCTAATTTTGCTGGACTTCCCGATCCCGCGAATGATAACTACGAATACTTTTTACAGGCAGAAGGGACCATTTTAGAGCGTTACTTGCGATTTAATGGTACGCAAGGGAACTCACCGGAATTGGTCACCAATACCAATCGAGGAAACAATGCCCAGCCAGACGTTGAGGATATCAACCGTGATAATACTATGAACACCGTTGATAGCTACTATGAGTATGAAGTTGAAATTTTTCCAGGGATGGCTGTTGATAATGGAAAGTATATTACTGATGTCAAAGAAATACAAGTAACCACTCAAGACAATCGAGATATTCCGGTTCGTTGGGTACAGTTTAGACTTCCGTTAAGCGAATTTGATAGAGCGGTGAATGGAATATCTGATTTTAGATCCATTCGATTTATGAGAATGTTCATGTCTGAATTTGACCAACCTACCATTCTCCGTATGGGTACTTTGGAACTTTTCCGAGGAGATTATAGAAGGTATACTGAAACGCTGGATGTAACAGGTGAAGACAACTCTATGGATGAAACCATTTTTGAAAATGAGGCCGTTGGGATTATTCAGAATAGTAATTATGTGATTCCTCCAGGCGTATTCCGTGAAGAATTAAATAACAATAACAATATCATCCGTCAAGATGAGCAGTCATTGGCATTACGTGTTTGTGGACTGGAACAGGGCGACGCCCGTTCGGTGTATAAGAATTTTAATGTGGATATGCGTCAGTATAAAAACTTAGAGCTCTTTATACATGCCGAATCCTTAGAAAACCAAATCGCTTTATCCGACGGTCAGATGTCAGCGTTCATACGATTGGGTACTGATTTAAATACAAGTTTCTACGAAATAGAAATTCCGCTAGCTGTTTCCCCTAATTTACCAAACCCTTCAGATTCAGATGCTGAAACTGTTTGGCCGGATGAAAACAGACTGGACCTACCATTGGCTGCGCTTCAGCAGTTGAAGACCTTAGCCTTAGGAAGCCGTGAAGGCTTAAGCGATCCGGATCCAATTACGGGAATTAGTTATGCAGATGATGGTGTCATTGACGCCAATAACGAAACCTATCGTTTTGGGATCAAAGGAAATCCAAGTTTTGGAAATGTTCGTGTCATCATGCTTGGACTTCGAAATAACACCAACACGGAGATTTGCGGAGAAGCATGGTTTAATGAAATGCGTCTTTCTGAGTTAGACAATAAAGGAGGATGGGCTGCCATCGCTAGTGTAGATGCTAACCTTGCCGATTTCGCTAACGTAAGCGCCTCTGGTCGAAAAAGCACGATTGGTTTCGGTAGTATTGAGCAAGGGCCCAACCAACGAAGTCTTGAAGACACCGAGTTATACGATGTAGTAACCAATTTTAATTTAGGGCAAATGCTTCCGAAGAAATGGGGGATCCAATTACCATTTAACTACGGAATTGGGGAAGAACGCATCACGCCAAAGTACGACCCCGAATTTCAAGATATAGAATTACAACAGCGATTGGACAATACAGAAAGTCAGGAGGATAAAGATCGAATCGAAGCTCAATCTATTAATTATACGAAGCGACAAAGTATCAACTTTATTGGCGTCCGAAAAGACCGTACCGGGGATGGTAAACCCATGCCTTACGATATTGAAAACTTTACCTTATCGTATTCTTACAATCAAGTGGACCACACTGATTTTGAAATTGAGGAGTCCTTGGATCAGAATGTACGCGTAGGAGGAACTTACAATTATAACTTTATTCAAAAACCGATTGAGCCCTTTAAGAAGAATGATTCGCTGTTTACTGGTAAGTACTGGCAGTTCTTAAAAGACTTGAATTTCAATTACCTGCCAACAAATATTGCGGTGAGTTCAAATATCGTTCGGCAATACAATGAACAAAAGTTTAGAGAATTAAATATATTGGAAGGGAATATTGGAATTCCAACGCTTTTTCAAAGAAATTTCTTGTTTGATTGGCAATACACGATCAACTATAATTTAACCAAATCGTTACGCTTTAACTTCAACGCTGCCAATAATCGCATTGTAAACAACTACATCAATGATGGGGTTGTCGACAATAGTGTGGGGGTCTGGGATGGATTCTGGGATGTAGGTGACCCAAACCAGCACTTCCAATCCTTGCAAGTGAACTATGATTTACCCACTGCCAAGTTTCCATTTTTACGTTGGATACGCGCTACGTATTCCTATCAAGGAGATTACCAATGGCAAGATGGGAGTGATTTGTTTAACAACGTTCAGATACCAGCCTTAGACGGCACGGTAGAAACTTTTAATTTGGGGAACTCGGTTCAAAATGCAAGCACGCATCGAATCAATTCTACCTTTGATATGACTAACTTCTATCGCTACATTGGATTGACGAAGGTCAAGAAAAGCAAAAATAGAAATAACAATGGCGGTGCAGGTTCTGGAACAGGTGGTCCAGGTGGCGGAGATGAAAAAGGAGGTGGTGACGAAAAAGGTGGTAAAAGTAAGACCGAACGCGGCAGAGAAGCTGGACTTACTAGCGGACGAGGCAGTGCACTGGGGAGCGGGAATAACGCGGCAGGTGCTTCAGGTAGTTCTTTAAGTGGAGGTGATAAAGCCTTAAATACACTCATCGGATTGGCTACTTCCGTCAGAAAAATTCAGATAAACTATCAGGAAAATAACGGAATCTTTTTACCAGGATATATTCCTTCCATTGGATTTGCGGGTTCTTTAAAGCCTACAACTGGGTTTGTGTTTGGTAGTCAGGCGGAAATAAGAGATATGGCTGCTAGAAAGGGTTGGTTAACGTTGTATCCTGAATTCAACGAGCAATACACAGAAGTGGAGAGCAGGCAATTAGATGCTCAAATTAATATTGAGTTGCTTCCAGATTTAAAAATTGACTTAAACGGGAGCCGAATTTATTCTGAAAATTACGCAGAGAACTATATCGTTGAAAATGACTTATATCGTTCCTTAACACCCAATACTTTTGGAAACTTTAATATTTCTACCGTATTGATTAAAACGGCCTTTGGAGCCAGTGATGAGCTTAACAGTGATGCGTTTAATGATTTCAGAAATAACCGTTTGGTGGTAGCAAATAGACTGGCAGAGGAGTTTTATGGGACCACGGCATTTGAAAGGGACGACGAAGGATTCCCGGTTGGTTTTGGTAAAACCAGCCAGAATGTACTATTGCCAGCATTTATTTCAGCGTATAAGGGAAGCGATGCTTCAAAAGAAGACACGGGCTTGTTTAGAGATATTCCGTTGCCCAATTGGGACATAAAGTATACCGGCTTAATGAATATTAAGTGGTTTAAGAAGAACTTTAAACGATTCTCTATTCAGCATGGCTACAGGTCATCCTATACGGTAAACCAGTTCCAGACGAATTTAGATTTTGACCGCAATGACCCAACCGCCTTGGATCAAGCAGGAAATTTCAAAAGTGAATTGTTCTTAGGAAATGTAAATCTTACCGAACAGTTCTCTCCATTAATCCGTTTGGATTTTGAGATGCAGAACTCGATAAAGATTTTAGCAGAATTGAGAAAAGACAGAGCTTTGTCGCTCAGTTTTGCAAACAATCTTATGACAGAAATAAAAGGAGATGAGATTGTACTTGGTTTAGGATATCGTGTGAAAGACCTAAAGATTAGCACCAATTTTGGCGGGAAGAAGAAGGTAATTACGAGTGACCTTAACTTTAAGTTAGACGTATCGAGACGGGACAACAAAACGATTATTCGATATTTAGATATCAATAACAACCAGACAACCGCGGGACAAACTATTTATGGGTTGCAGTTCTCAACCGATTATGCATTGAGTAAAAACTTGACGGCTTTGTTCTACTACGATCATACGTTCTCAGAATATGCCATCTCAACAGCGTTCCCGCAAACAACGATACGAAGTGGGTTAACACTTCGTTATAACTTCGGAAATTAAATAACACCAAATAACACCAAATAACCATGAACATACCTTCAAACCTTAAGTATACGGCTGATCATGAATGGATTTCTATTGATGGCAATGTGGCCACGGTTGGGATTACAGATTTCGCTCAAGGAGAATTGGGCGATATTGTATATGTAGAAGTAGAAACACTTGACGAAACCATAGCGGCTCAGGAAGTCTTCGGAACCGTAGAAGCAGTGAAAACTGTATCAGACTTATTTATGCCTCTTTCGGGTGAAATTATCGAATTTAACGACTCGTTGGAAAGTGAGCCTGAAAAGGTGAATAGCGATCCTTATGGTGAGGGTTGGATGATTAAAATCAAAATTTCTGATCCTTCTGAATTGGATGCTTTACTAGATGATGCTGCATACAAAGCGGGAATTGAGGGTTAAGATTTTACAATTTTGTAGTCTTGCTTATACACTAGGCATCACTGTTTTACTCCTTTTTCCAGCTACGATTGCTCCGAAGATTGATGTGCCATCCTTTGATAAGATAGGGCATTTAGTTGTCTTCGCAGTACTCGTGATATTATGGGGGTTGTTTATAAGTGCAAAAAAGGCCTCAACTGATTTTAACATATATAAGGTCCTCTTGGGGGCCTTTATTTATGGCATAGTAATTGAAGCATTGCAAGGGTTGTTTATAGCGTCAAGAACAGCAGATGGATGGGATTTGTTAGCAAATACTGTCGGAATTTTGCTAGGATGGATCATTTTTCGTCAAATAAAAAAAGTATTTGTATTGAAAAGTTGATTTTGATTTTATAAAACAATTCATTTTACATATTTTAGCAACAATATAAATTCTCAATTATGGAACCGAAGAAAAACCCGAAGTCAGATTTAAGTAAATGGAGTGGCGTATTCCTATTATCAGGTTTGGCATTAATGTTGGCGATCTCATTGACCGCTGTAGAATGGAAAACGTATGATAAAGATGATTTATCTGCTTTAGGGCTATCGTTGAACGATGATTTGGAAGAAGAAATTCCAGTTACAAATACCATAACACCACCACCACCACCACCACCACCGCCACCAGCACCAGAGGTGATTGAAGTGGTTGAGGATGAAGAAGAGGTTGAGGAAACGATTATTGAATCTACGGAGACCAATCAAAACGAAGAAATTGTTGAGATTGAAGAAATAGAAGAAGTAGAAGAAGAAGAAATTGCTGATGTACCTTTTGCCGTTATTGAAAACGTACCTGTATATCCAGGATGTGAAAATGCTGGTAACAACGATGCAAAGAAGAAATGTATGTCGGAGAAAGTCATGAAGTTTGTTCAGAAGAAATTTGACAATGAATTGGCAAACGACTTAGGTTTGGATAGCGGAAGACAACGTATTTCAGTTCAATTTAAAATTGATAAAAACGGAAATGTTGTGAACGTACGAGCACGTGCACCACACCCACGTTTAGAGCAGGAAGCTATCAAGGTGGTTCAAGGACTTCCTAAGATGACTCCAGGAAAGCAACGTGGAAAAGCAGTAGGTGTATTATATGCCTTGCCTATCGTCTTCCAAGTAGAGAATTAAAAGACAGAATTTATACAGAAAGTAAACGCCTCCCATTGGGAGGCGTTTTTTTTTGGCACAACCCTTGTATAGTTTAGTGATATAACTCTTAAATATAAACACTATGTTACCATCTGTAAAAAATGAGAGTGGTGCCAAAACAAAGGTACCATCAAAAAGAGAACTAAAAAAACGAATTAACATTCGTTGGAATTCCAGACTTTACTTTCAAGTTGGACTCGTCGCAATTCTATTGCTGACTTTCCTTGTTATGGAAAGTGATTGGGACTTAGGGAAAAAAATTGATTACAAACCGTATACTGGAGTAACCATTGAAGATCCAGCTGTTTTTGTATTCAAACTGGAGCCGCCAAAAATCGCTGCGGTAAGTAAGCCAAAGAAAATAGTCAAGCCCAGAGTCATTCAAAAGACAATCGCTACGGCGGTGAAGGTGGTTGAAAATGACTCTAAAACTGATGAGAGTCCTACGAAGACAACGGAAGTAATTCCAGGCCTCGTCTCGACTGGGGTTGGCGCTCCGCCTGTAAAAAAGGAGCCCGCATCGACGACCTTTAAAAACGTACAATTTGTGCCTATATTTCCAGGATGTGAATCCTTGCGGGATAATAGCGAGCGACGAGCATGCATGTCCTCTAAAGTGACCAAATTTATCAATAGACGTTTTAATACCGATAAGTTTTCTGAATTAGAACCTGGTAAAGTTCATACGGTACGTGTTCAGTTCACCATTGGCAGCGATGGTTTGGTAAAGGATATTTTCGCCAGAGCACAACTACAGGGATTGGAAGAAGAGGCAAAACGAGTCATTGGTAAAATGCCAATGATGCAACCAGGCAAACAAGGAAATACGGCAGTGGATGTAATTTTCACCGTACCTATAGCCTTTCAAGTACAATGATTTAGAAAACCCGCTTTCATCGAAGGCGGGTTTTTTGATTTCTCTTCAAAGGCATTTTAAAAAAAACGTATCTTTCGAGAAACTAAACGCCCTTAAATCAATGAAAAGACTGACCTTACTTTTCCTGCTGGTATTTGTTTCCTTTACTTCAACTGAAGCGCAAACTACAGGCAGTTTCTATGAGAAATACCCAGTTTTTCCAAACTGCGAATCGGTTGAAATTAATAAACTAGAAACTTGTTTCAACAAGACGGTTCGAGAATTAATACACGCCAATTTTAAGGCGCCTGCTATCATTGCTGAAGATAACTATCAAGGATCCCTTTCGGCCTTTTTTGAAGTGAATAAGGAGGGTGACTTTAAACTAATTTTAGTCGATGCGGTGTATGCTGATCTAAAAGACGAGATGGCTCGGGTGTTTGAGCAATTTCCAAAAATAACTCCAGCAACGTATAGTGGAAGACCTGTCTACACTCAGTTCACGATTACACTTGAAATCCCCTTAGGAACTTTTATTCCGGAAACGACCAACGAAGAGGAAGTAGCAGTTTATTCCGAAGAAATTATTAGTAACGAGCAAAATCCTGAATACGATAGCATCGAGAAGGTGCCCTATGCAAATGATGAATATTCAAGCGGGATTAATATTCCACTATCTCATCATAACTATAGCTTGTTTGATCCAGCAATGAATCAAGTGGGCACCAATACACACACCGCTCAAAAGCCTTTTCTATATCATGAGGTAAACAAGTACTATAACTTTGAAGCACAAAACCAACCACTACTTACTAATAAAACATCTTGGTTTGGACGAAAGTTTTTGGATGAGCATATGGTTACTTTAAAGGGGAAAGATTATTGGTTGACATTGGATCCTGGGGTCGATTTGCAGGCTGGTAAAGATACCGATGCCGACATCAATACCTACAACAATACACGACTCATATATACCCAAGGGGGCATCGGCAAAAAAGTAAACTTCTTTGCCGTTATTTATGAAAGTCAGGGTCGCTTTGCCGATTACTTTAATCGATTCGCCATAGAACGACGTCCCGATGGTGGAAATCCAGCAATCATTCCTGGGCGAGGGATTGCAAAGGCGTTTAGAACCGATTCGTTTGACTATCCCATTGCTACGGGGCATGTTTCTTATACACCGTCTGAGCATTTCAATATTCAATTAGGGCATGGAAAGAACTTTATTGGCGACGGCTATCGCTCCTTGTTTCTAAGTGATAATGCGAGCCCATACCCGTTTTTTAAATTGAACACCACATTTTGGAAGCTGAAATATACCAATACGTGGACCTCTTTAAGGGATGTTCGCTCTGAAGTGACGACGAATGGCTCCTTCCGAACTAAGTATTTGGCAAACCATTACTTGAGTATCAATGTAACGAAGCGACTTAATATCGGTTTATTTGAGTCGGTACTATGGGAGAATGACAACGATCGTGGGTTCGATCTCAATTTTGTGAACCCCGTTATTTTTTATCGTGCGATAGAATTTTCTACAGGTTCCAGAGGAGGGAACGCCTTGATAGGTTTGAGTGCCAAGTATAAATTTACCAATCGCGTGAATGGCTATGCACAGCTTATCATTGATGAATTTTCGTCTACGGATGTCTTTGGTGGTGAAGGGAGTTATAAAAACAAAACCGGATATCAAATTGGGGCTAAGTACTATGATGCCTTCGGTGTTAAAAATTTATACCTACAAGCCGAATACAATCGAGTGCGACCTTTTACCTATTCACACAATAGCGTCGTCCTCAATTACGGGCATAACAATCAGTCATTGGCTCATACCTTAGGGTCCAACTTCTCCGAGTTTATTGCGATTCTTCGATACCAGCGGGGTAGAATTTTTGGTGATTTGAAAGTGATTACTGCCAAACGAGGCTTTGAATTTAATACCGAAGAGGACACTGCCTTCTACGGAGGAAGTATTTATGGCTCGGAAGATAATCGGATCTCGGACGATGGCAATGAAGTAGGACAGGGAAATACGACCGACTTCCTACATGCCGAATTACAAGCGGGTTATTTGATAAACCCAGCTACGAATTTAAAAATTTATGGAAGTGTACTCTTCAGAGACTTTCAGCCAATCGTAGATACCGAAGTAAACTTCGATAATCAAACCACATGGGTAAACTTCGGAATACGCACCGACTTGTTTAACTGGTATAACGACTTTTGAGTCGCCATCCCTTTTATTTCTTGGGAGCCGGTTTTGGATATTTTCGTTTGGCCTCATCGTAGATCATGGCCACAAACTTTTCAGCAGTGATATAAAAATCCCCGAATCCAGCTGCATCGTATTCTTTCGTGAGTTCTTTCATGGCTAAAATTTCTTCTTTGGTCTTGCCGCTTAACACGTGAAAGGAAATGCTATTTTTGAGTGCAACCATCATATCATGGGAATACTTCATATTTCCCTTATTTCCAAGTTCTCCATGTCCCGGAATGATTTTAGTCTCTTCATCAATGATATTGAGAATTTGTGATAGGGCTCTGATGTAACCATCGTAATCCCCCCCATTTTCCCGGTCAATAAATGGATAGCGTCCATTTACAAAGACATCTCCTGTATGCAGCACATTGCTTTCTGTAAAGTATACCAATGCATCACCATCTGTATGAGCGTTATGTATATGGAAAACCATTACTTTCTCACCGTTATAGTGAAAGGTCATGTCTTTTGAGAAAGTAATCATAGGATAGGCATTCTTAGTAGCTTCGAATTCTGACATGTCTGCACCTTTTTCTTTGGATTTTTCTTTTGCTTTTTCTACCGCTTTCGCTTTATTTCCACTGGCCTCCAGTTCCTTCACTAATTTTGAAAATGCCTCGTCCTGTTTTTTATTGAAGGCATCTCTTTCGCCTTGAATCATTCGCTTTCGGGCATTGTCCGAAGATAAAACAACGGTCCCATTGGCAATCATGTTTTTGTTACCTCCTGTATGGTCGCCATGATGATGCGTATTCACTAAAAATTGAACAGGTTTTTCGCTTAAACTACGAACTAGGTTTAAAATTTCTTCTGAAGCAGGAGCAAATTGATTGTCAATCATTAAAATACCGTCTTCTCCAACACTTACGCCTATATTTCCACCTTTCCCTTTTAGCATGTAAATACTATCTGTCACTCGGATCATCGTGATCGTACGAGCCGTATTTGAAGGGGTGGTGCCCTTTACATCTCCATCTTGAGAAGAACAAGGAAATACTCCGATTAAAAAGATAAGAGCCAATGAAATATATGTCCGCATAAGATTTGTTTTAAATTAGGGTCGAAATTAAGAAAATAGTTGAAAAACAACCGCAACAATATAAGATATATATTGTGAAAAATTACCTCTTGACGTATCTTTGCAGCGCTTTTAAAACCATTTTAACTTGCCCAAAACTCAATCGCCGTCAATTCCAACTTCAGTAATAAAGAATTTTACTGAAATAACAAAAATGCGTTTATCGGTGAGCGTTGTTTTTTCCTCCGTCGCTGGGTATTTGCTCGGCGTTGATGGCCCCATTGACTTTACGGTTCTTTTACTGTTGTGTGTAGGTGGGTATTGTATGGTAGGCGCCTCCAATGTATTCAATCAAATTATTGAGCGTGATTTAGATGCGTTAATGGATAGAACCAAAGACAGACCCATACCTGCGGGTAGAATGGGTGTGACTCCAGCCTTTATTCTGGCGAGCGTTCTTGTGGTGTTGGGTATTGGAATTCTATATGTCATCAATCCGCAGACTGCAATGTTTGGGGCGATTTCAATTTTTATGTATGTAAGCCTATATACGCCGCTGAAAACAAAAACGCCACTCGCTGTTTTTGTAGGAGCATTTCCTGGTGCCATTCCATTTATGTTAGGTTGGGTGGCTGCTACGAACGACTTCGGAATAGAACCTGGCACCTTATTTATGATTCAGTTTTTTTGGCAATTCCCACATTTTTGGGCGATTGGATGGTTCTTATTTGACGATTATAAAAAAGGCGGCTTTTTTATGCTGCCGAATGGAAAAAAAGATAAAGGAACGGCCATACAGATTATTTTATATAGTATCTGGACCGTGCTCGCATCTTTAATACCAGCAGTAGGTGTTACGGGTAGGTTTTATATAACGCCGGTATCGGCAGTACTTATATTAGGCTTAGGTATTTGGTTGATTTATTATGCGGTCCGTTTGTACAAGTTAAAGACATCAAAGGCTGCAAGACAGTTAATGTTGGTGAGTGTTAGTTACATAACCCTATTGCAGATTATTTATGTGGCCGATAAATTTATTAGATAATTTTGGAATGTTGGAAAAGATAGGGCCCTATTTATTTTAAAGAAGAGTTTACTATGAAAGATTATACGGAAGGTTCAGATGATGTGAAGTCCATACGGGCGAAGAAAATGATGCTTTGGTTTGGAATCATAAGCCTCGGGATGAGTTTCGCAGGATTTACCAGTGCTTATATTGTAAGCAGATCTGGTGAAGGTTGGTTGAAGGACTTGGAAATGCCTCAAGCTTTTTATATCAGCTTGATTGTGATTGTTTTGAGCAGTATTACGATGCATTTCGCGAAAGTATTGGTGTCTAAAGAAGAACAAGCCAAAGGGGCGCTCATGTTATGGGCGACCTTCTTGTTAGGCGTTGCTTTTGTATGGTTGCAATTTAGAGGTTTCAATCAAATGATTTATGAATTCGGAATCAACCCAACAGGGCCTACAAGTAACACCAAGGGCACCTTTATATTTGTAATCGCTACGGTGCATATTGCGCACGTGGTTGCGGCGCTAATTTCAATTTTGGTAGTAATTTATAATCATTATAAACAAAAGTACAGGGCTGGGAAAACCCTAGGAATAGAACTAGCTGCTACGTTTTGGCATTTTGTAGATATCCTCTGGATTTACCTGTTTTTATTTTTCTATTTTGTGAGGTAAATAACTGTTTTTAAAGGATTCACGAAGCATCAATTGATTAGATTTTGGCAAGAGCCAGATAATTTTGACAAGATGTTTCTTTAGATAAAAATTATACTTATTTTTGCACATTAATAATCCAATTTCTTTATATGGA
>Ga0316204_10007384_pt1 | contig 16120 bp, 10 predicted proteins | sample 6monrhotite_MG_2_FD_205661 | JGI IMG/M metagenome (GOLD analysis project Ga0316204, IMG submission 205661) | Microbial mat bacterial communities from mineral coupon in-situ incubated in ocean water Damariscotta River, Maine, United States -... | ecosystem: Environmental > Aquatic > Marine >... | reverse complement strand
TTCGTCAACATTTTCATCACTGTACTCACACTCGCTCCTAGTACTTTTCGAATACCAATTTCCTTCTTTTTCTGCTCGGCCATAAAAGAGATTAAACCAAATAAGCCTAAACAACTTATAACAATCGCTAGTGTTGTAAATGCGACTGAAATAGTAGCCAAACGCTTTTCTTCAGAAATTAATTTTTCTGTTTCTTTATCAATAAAAGTGTATACAAATGGTGTTGTTTTATTGGTTAACTTCCAGGCACTTTCCATCTGCCCTAAAATATTTTCAAAATCGGCAGTTTCTGTCTTTACCAATGCCCACCCTGGTGATTCTTGTAAATAAAGCATTAATGGCTCTATTTCTTCTTTTAATGAAGCATAATTATAATTCTCTGTAACTCCTACTATTTCTACTGTTTGCACATCACCTCCAGTAGAAAATGATATTTTTGTTCCAACGGCATTCTCTAGTTTGATATTGAATGCATCTATGGCTACTTTATTAACAAGAATTCTTAAGCTATCATTACTAGTTAATCTATCTCCTGTTAACAATTTGGTATCCATCGTTTTCAAATAATCCACAGTCACACCATTAGCTTTTACTAATATAGGTTTTGTTGGATCGCTACCTTGTGTATATGCACCAACATCATCTGCCAAAAATTGAGATGGAAAAATATCACAACCTGCAACTGATTTTACTCCAGAAATCTGGGTCATATTGGTTTTTAATGTTTCGTATTGAGTGAACGCTTCTTCTGTGCCTAATCTAACCGCAATTAAATTATCCGAATTATAACCCATATCTTTATTTTGAGCATACCTTACTTGCTGAGTAATAACAGAAACCGTAGCAATTAAACCGATAGAAATAACAAATTGAAATACAACCAAGGCTTTTCGAAACACTCCATTTCCGGAGTTTAAAGAGACTGTTCCTTTTAATACACGAATAGGTTTGATCGATGACAAAATTAATGCTGGATAAATACCTGCTATCAATCCTGTTAAAAGTCCTAAAACACTTAAAATTGACAGTACTTTCCAATCAAATAATCCTGAATACTCAACATTTCCTTGTGTTAGTTTATTAGTCAATGGTAGTAATAATGCGGTAAGAGGAATACTAATAAGAGTTGCAAATAATGACAACAATACTGATTCTCCCAAAAATTGCCCAACTAACGATTTTTTATCAGCACCTATAGCCTTACGAACTCCAATTTCTTTAGCACGTTTATTTGCTCTCGCAGTACTCAAATTGATAAAGTTAACACAAGCAACTAATTGTATAAATAATGCTAATACTATTAATACGTATAAATAACTGATATCCGAAAGCGAACCAATTTGACGAGAAATACCTTTAGAATATAAATAAATATCGCTGACTCTTTGTAACAAAAGTTTCTTTTTGAAACCGACAGCAGCGAAATCTTTAGAACCACGATCCATTAAAAAAGCAGGTAACTTACCTTCGACTATTGAAGCACTTTCTGATGTATTAAGTTTTACATAAGTATAAACAAAGTTTTGAGTTGCAAAGTTTTGAGCTGTTCTAACAAATTCACCTAAACCAGGCGTATTCATTGTCACTATATAATTAGGATTAAGGTGCGATTTTTCTCTATTGGGATTATCGAAAACCCCTTTTACAGTCAATGTTAGTTGCTGTTCGCCACTACCAGAAATAATTGTTTTATTAAATGCCGGTACACTTCCAAAAAGCTTATTAGCTAAAGTTGACGATAATACAACCGTATTAGGTTCTACCAAAGCATTACTTGGGTTTCCTTCAATAAAATTGAACTTAAATATATTAAATACTGTTGGATCGGCTAAGTAACCTCTTGGTTCATAAAAACCTTCATTATTATCACCAACTCGGATTAAATTTTCAGTCCCTTCTCCCATATAGACTATACGTGTAGCTTCAATAACCTCAGGGAAATCTTCTTTCATAGCATATGCTATGGGCGGACCAGCCGAGGCCGCGTTAAACTTAATTGAACTGCTTGGATCATCTATAACAGTTCTAACACGGTATAATGTTTCAGCATCGTCATGATGATCGTCATAGCCTAACTGAGCAAATACATAGGCTAAGATGCTTAAACAACATACTGTTCCAATTGTCAACCCAAGTAAATTAATGCCTGTTTGTAACTTATTTTTCTGAAGGCTTCTCCACGCTATTTTAAAATAATTTCTAAGCATAATCTTTTATTTTATTCATTTCTTAAATAATTAACTGGTTTCACTAGAGCTACTTTTATAGATTCTGGTAATACCGATAAAGCCGCAACAACAATAACTACAAGCAAAGGCACAATAAACATCCATGGGTTTATATCAGTTTTAAACGCATAATTGGAAAGCCATTCGGAAGCCATAAAATATGTAATAGGAATAGCGACTACTCCAGAAATAAACACTAAAACCACTAAATTTTTAGGAATTATAAGCAGAACATGTAATATGTTTGCTCCTAATACTTTACGCACGCAGAGTTCCTTAGTTCTTCGCATGGCCATATAGGAACCTAAACCAAACAAGCCGAGGGCCGCAATAAAAATGGCTAATCCCGCAAATAAGAAAAAAAGTTGTCCAAATTTACGATCGGCTTCATATTGACGATTAAAATGATCATCTAGAAAAAAATAGTCGTAAGGATCCATAGGAAAAAAAGCTTCATATTTATCACCAATATCCTTGATAGTAGTTTCAATATTCGATGTATTTATATTAACGGTTAAATAGGATGCATCATAATAACTTGGGTATAAGAAAATCGTTGGATCATAGTCATTTTGTAAAGATTGTTGATGATAATTTTCCATAACACCAATAACCTCTGCAGTACGATCTTGAGGGCCTAATTGAAAAATAATTTTTTTATTAACAGCTGCTTCAATAGAAGGAAAACCTAACAATTTTACAGCTGCTCTGTTAAGCATTACCCTAAATGGTTTCTCCAGAGCTCCGTCGATAGGAGACCTAAAGCCATAATACGAATGGTCCTCAACTCTAAAATTTCGACCTGTGAGTAGTTCAATTTTGTATGTTTCCATAAAATCCTGATCAATAAGAAATTGATTACAAATTACACTAGCCTCTTTTTCCTCGTGAACTTGTCTCGTTGTATTATATTGAGAATTTTTTCTGCCTGGTACATCTTTGGTTGCCGTTACAACATTTATATTTGGGTTTCGCAAAAGTTCTGCCTTAAAAACCTCTAGTTTCTTATTTATTGTAGAATCTACAACCATAGGTGCATTTACAATAAGTTTATGTTTAGAATCAAATCCTAAATCCTGGTTTCGCATGAACGAAAACTGATTATACATAATGAAAGTTCCCGATATTAATGTAATTGAAATCGTAAATTGAATAACAACTAAAGCTTTACGTATTAAAGTTCCTTTTTTCGATTGATGAAACTTTCCTTTCAATACCTGTATAGGTTTAAAGCTTGATAACACAAAGGCTGGATATATTCCTGCTAAGAGTCCTCCTAAAAATACAAGCCCTATTATGTGAACCCATATTTGTGGCTGTAACCACATATTAGAAGATAATATGTTTAGGCCCACAAATTCATTAAAGGGTATAATAAGCATGCGTATAATAATGATTGCAGCAATGGCAGCAATTAAATTAATAATAAGAGATTCAAATAAAAACTGCATTATTAAAGCTTCCCGTTTAATACCTACCACTTTTTTTAAGCCTACTTCCATTGCACGTTCTGTAGATTTTGCAGTAGAAAGGTTAATAAAATTCATTAGAGCTATTAGAATTACAAATACTGCAATAAGCCAAAGAAAGTTTAAGGTTTTCTCGTTACTATTGACACTAATCTCATTACTCAAATGCGATTTTAGGTGAATATCTTTAACAGGCTGCAATCCCATTTTTGCTTCAAAACTATGCTCTCGCATACTTTCGCTTAAATATTTCTGAACAAAATCAGGCAATTTAGCTTCTACAGTAGCTGGGTCGGTTCCTGGTTTTAATCGTACATAATTATAAAACTCAGGCCAATTCCAAGTGGTTTCTGTCCAAGATCCTAACGTAGAAAAGGAAATTAACATATCGAATTTTAAATGCGTATTTTCGGGAAGTTCTTCAAAAACGCCTGCCACTTTTACTTGTTGATTCCCGTTAGCTACTAAGTTTTTATTGATGGGATCTTGGTTTCCAAAAAAACGTTCCGCCATTTTGGTAGATAAAATAACAGATGCTCTTTCTCTAAGTGCCGTTTTAGGATTCCCTTTTATGAGATTAATTTTAAATAGGTCTAAAGCAGTACTATCTGCAAGGTAAATTATATCATTATTCACATTTGATTTTATCAGATCGCCTTGTTCATTTGTATAAGAAAGAACAAATGACCCCATCATGATTTCTTTATTTACAACTCTTGTGAAATCTTCTACTTCAGGAAAATCTTGCTTCAAAGTAGGGCCTACTGCAGGATGAGTTGCGGCAGCATTTACAAAACCTTTAGAGCCTAAATTGGTAGAGAGTGTAACACGATATAAATCATTTATACGTGGTTGATGTTGATCATATCTTGATTCAAAATTCACATATTGAATAATGAGTATATATGCCGTTATACCAATCGCTAGACCTCCTATGTTAATTAGAGAATAAACCTTGTTTTTCAAAAGGTTCCTCCATGCTATTTTAAAATAATTCCTGATCATAATGATTGGGTTTTATTGGGTTACCTATTCCGTTCGTAATGATTCTGTAGGGTTTGTGATTGCTGCCTTTATTGCTTGAAAACTCACAGTAATTAGCGTAATAATTAGAGCGCCAAAGCAGGCAATTGCGAATACATCCCAAGTGACAGACGTTCTATAACTGAATTTTTGAAGCCATTGCCCCATAACATAATAAGCCAATGGAGAAGCAACTAAAAGCGATATTACTACCAGCGTGATAAAATCTTTTGATAACAATAGCCAAAGCTGACTGATTGATGCACCCAATACCTTTCTAACGCCTATTTCTTTTGTGCGCTGCTCAGCTACGAAAGATGCCAGTCCAAATAGACCTAGGCAACTTATAAAAATAGCTAATATTGTAAATACTCTTGCCAAACTCGCAATACGTTCTTCTGATCTAAATTTTCTACCATATTGTTCATCAACGAATTGAAAATCGAAAGGAGTATTTGGAAAATTACTCTTAAATACACTCTCAATAATTGCTATATTTTCACTAACGCCTTTTTTAGGATTTAATCTAAGATTGTAAAACGCGATATTTCCATATTTTTCAAAAACATACATCGCTTGTTTTACAGGCTCGTAAGGAGACTGCACCACCATATCTTCTATAACACCAATAATTTTTAAAGGAGGTTCTGGGTTCGGATCACCGACATCAGCATCCCTAATGAATTTGCCTATCGGATTCTTTAGACCCATGTATCTTACCGCTTTTTGATTTAAAACTACAGCGTTAGAATCTGTCGCAAATTCACGTGAAAACCCCCGTCCTTTGATGAGCTTTAAACCCAAAGTTTCAACAAAGCCGAAATTGACAGTTGTGTAAGCTAAATCTTCTTGAAAACCCTCTGGTTTACCATCCCAAGTATAACCACTTCGATTAGACCATACATTTGTAGTAGGGCTACTCATAGTAGTCATACTTATCGCCCCACCAGACGCAACAAATTGAGTCCTCATAATTTCATGTTTACCCACAAACTCCGAGCTCATAACCGGAATTTGTATCAATCCTTCCCTGTCATATCCCGTAGGTCTATCTTTACTAAATTGGATTTGATTCATAACTACAAGTGTTCCGATAATCAATGCAACAGATACGGAGAACTGAGTCACAACGAGTATCTTTCTCGGTAATGATGAAAAGCGACCTGCTTTAAACGTTCCTTTCAACACAGCTACAGGGTTAAAAGATGATAGATACAATGCCGGATAACTACCCGCTAGAAATGCAGTAACGATAATAAAAACTAGTGAAACTAGCCAAAACATACCATTGGTCCATGGAAAAATTATTGACTTACTAGCTAAATTATTAAAGCCATTCATAAATAATAATACAATCCCTAAAGCGAATATAAATGACAGAATAACAATTAGAAAAGACTCTGTTAAGAATTGAAATATAAGTTGTCCACGTTGAGAACCGATCGATTTTCTAATCCCAACCTCAGTAGCTCTTTTTTCTGACCTAGCTGTGCTTAAGTTCACAAAATTAATACAGGCTAACAATAAAATAAATAACCCTATAACACCAAATAACCACACGTTTTCAATTCTACCTCCTGACTGAACTCCATTCTCAAAATCACCTCTTAAGTACCAATCTTTCATGGGGAATAAAAACATTTCTGGATTAAATTCGGCTTCTTCTGGATCGCCAATTTTCTTTACATCCTTGATCTTAAAGGATGCTCCTTCCATGGTTACATTTTCATTGATTTGAACAAACATTTGGAATGAATTATTTCCCCAAGATTCTTTTGCTCGTTCTAACCAAGGCTGTGTTGTCACGTAATATTTCCAAGGTATTAAATATTCCATGTCACTAAACGAATTGTTCTGTGGAATATCCTTGTAAACACCTGAGACAATTAAATCGTCTTCATTATTCACTTTTATAATTTTTCCAACTGCTGTTTCAGAACCAAATAACGATTTGGCAGAAGATTCTGAAAGCATTATGGCATTTTGTTCCTTTAGACCATCTTTTATACCTTCTATAATCTGTAAGTTCAACATTTCTGTTGCGCCTTCTTGCATGGCGTTTCCGGTTCTATAAATATTAGTTTCTCCAAACTTAAGGTATCTTGGCTGTTCCCATGACGACATAATGATATGCTTGAAATTATCATTATGATTTTGACGCAATGCAAACTCTAATGGTCTTGGGATCGCCGGTCCAGTATCTATATCTCCATTGTTAGATGAACTTTCAAACACTTGAGCTATGGTTGCCTTATCATCAAAATAATTATTATAGTTGAGTTCATCATATATCCAAAGCCCAATTAAAATTGTTGCGGCCATGCCAATAGCTAATCCAGAAATATTGATAAATGAATACACTTTGTTTTTCAACAAATTTCTAAATGCGATTTTTATATAGTTTTTAAACATGGTTACTAGGTTTTGGATTATTTAAACATTTTCCGGTTCTACGTCAAAATATTCTCGGTGACTTTTTGGCCATCTAACATTCTAATAATGCGGTGACTATATTTAGCATCATGTTCACTGTGCGTTACCATGATAATTGTAGTTCCAGCTTCGTTTAATTCGATTAACAAGTCCATTACCTCATTCCCATTTGTACTGTCTAAATTTCCAGTTGGCTCATCTGCTAAAATTAATTTGGGCTTGTTAACTACGGCTCTTGCAACAGCAACACGTTGTTGTTGACCTCCAGAGAGTTGTTGTGGAAAATGATTACGTCTATGCATAATTTGCATTTTCTCTAGGACTTCTTCTACGCGCTTCTTTCGTTCGGCTGGTTTTACACCTGTGTATATGAGCGGTAGCTCTACATTTTCAAAAACCGTTAGTTCATCAATTAAATTGAAGCTTTGAAAAACAAAACCTACATTATGTTTACGTAAATCTGAACGTTTACGTTCATTGTAACCAGCTACTTCTTCACCATTAAATTTGAAACTACCTCCATCTGAATCATCTAACAACCCTAAAATATTTAATAAGGTAGATTTTCCACATCCTGACGGCCCCATAATGGCCACAAACTCACCATCTTTTACTTCAAAGGACAACTTGTTAAGAGCGATTGTTTGTACCTCTTCTGTTTTGTAAAATTTCTCTAAATCTGTAATTTGTATCATTGTATTGTTGTTTTTTTATTGATACTGAAACAAGTTCAGCACGGGTTGATTGATTTTATTTTAATATTAATTCTTCGACGTCGCCAAAACTGTCATAACTAGAGGTTACTACCTTATCTCCAGAATTCAGGCCTTCTAAAACCTCATAATATTCAGTATTTTGACTTCCTAATCTAATGTTTACCTTATATGCCGTATCTCCACCTTCACTTATCTTAAAAATCCAATTCCCTCCTGTTTTTTGAAAAAAGCCGCCTTTAGAGACTAATAAGGCTTGTTTTTCGGCACTCAACGCTACACGAATCTGTAAATTTTGTCCTCTTCTAATACCTTCAGGAATATCACCTTCAAAATGCATATCCACCTGAAAACGTCCGTTTGCAACTTGTGTAAAGACTTTCTTAATAATTAATGTATACAGTTTATTATTAAAAGTAAATGTGCCTTTTTGACCGCTATAAATTCTTGAAATATAATGTTCATCGATATCGACACGAACTTTGAAACCACTCAGTACATCAATTTGTCCTAGACGCTCTCCTTTATTTTTTGATTGTCCAATTTCTGCATCTAACGAAGTTAACTGCCCATCTACAGGAGCCCTAACAACAAGATCTCCTACTTTTTTTCGCATTAACTCCAACGCACTTCTTGTTCTCGCATATGAACTTTGCGACTGACCAACTTCCTGTTTCGTAGATATAGAATCTTGACTTAGTACTTGCTTCGCCAATCGCATACGTTGCTTTTGGTATTCATAGTTGTTCTTTGATGACTCATAATCTTGACGACCAATAGCATCTTTATCATACAACCGCTGATTTAAATCATATAAGCGCTTCGCTTCTATAAGACTATTTTCAACATCGGTAAATTGGTTGCGTCTGTTAATGGTATTTTGACGCGCCGCATTTTGAGAAATCTGCATTTGCGTTAATAAATTATAAACAGACGTTTCTTGATTGATAAGGCTTAATTCTAAATCTGTATTTGACAATCTTAAAATTGGCTCTCCTTTTTTCATAATGGCACCATCTTCTACAAATTTTTCTTCAACACGTCCGCCTTCTAGAGCATCTAAATAGATAGTGGTGATAGGTAATACAATTCCGTTAACTGGAATATTTTCTTGAAACACGTCGTTCTTAACTGCGTTGATAGAAATACGTTCTTTTTCAACGTTTAATTTAGAACCTCCAGAAGTGCTCATAATCACAAAAACAATCAGAGCTATGATTGCTAAACCACCGGCTATCAGTGCTATTCGCGATTTTGAAAATTGTTTCTTTTTAATTGGAACGTCCATAGGTGGTTTTTTAGTTACGTATACTATATAGTCAAGATGATGCCAAATATATAAACTATTGAAAAACAGGAATTTGAATTTTTAATGTAATCAAGGAGTGTTCGGTTTTGATACACTCTCTGTTCGATTATGATACACCTTTTTAATCCTAATTATTTTCTTTTTCTAACCTTTTTAGGCTGAAGATAATATTGTAATATTGTATCAATGGTATTAAAAGAAGCAACAATATTAGCAATAGATGATGATTTCGATGTGTTGACAGCATTGCGTCTTTTGCTAAAACCAATGGTCAAAGAAGTTGTCATTGAAAAGAATCCTAGTAATATCGGTTCTCAAATTGAGGATAAAAAATTCGATGTTATTATTCTAGACATGAACTTTAATGGCCTCGTAAATACAGGTAACGAAGGTATTTTTTGGCTGAATAAAATTAAAGAGCAGAGACCTGAAACAATTGTCATTCTAATTACAGCTTATGCAGATATTGATTTGGCAATTCGTGGATTAAAAGAAGGAGCCTCAGACTTTTTGGTAAAACCATGGAAGAATGAAAAAATTATAAATACCATTACAACACTATTAAAAGCAAAAAAATCTGTTCAGCATAAAAAAGCAATTCTTAATTCTAGTAGTACGAAGATTATTGGCGAAAGTGACGCGATGAATGATGTGTTTTTAAAACTTAAAAAAGTTGCGCCAACCGATGCGAATGTTTTAATACTCGGCGAAAACGGAACCGGTAAAGATTTGGTTGCAAGAGCGCTGCATGATAATTCGAATAGAAGTCATCAGCCCTTTGTAAAAGTAGATGTTGGATCTCTAACTGCCTCACTATTCGAAAGCGAATTATTTGGCTATAAAAAAGGTGCTTTTACCGATGCTCGAGAAGATAGAAAAGGACGTTTTGAATCGGCCAACGGAGGGACACTGTTTTTAGATGAAATTGGTAATATCACTATAGGGCAGCAAGTACGATTACTCACGGTATTACAAAATAGACAAGTGACACCACTCGGTTCAAATGAGTCTATTCCAATTGATATCCGTCTTATTTGTGCGACGAACATTGATCCAAAAATACTTGCTGATGAAAAAAAATTTAGAAAAGATCTTATTTATCGGATCAATACAGTCGATATTATTGTTCCTCCGTTAAGGAATCGAGGTACTGACATTACCGAGTTATCCAACTATTTTGTATCCCTTTACGCTGATAAATACAATAAGAATTCTTTTACTTTTGACACTAGTTTTATTTCAAAATTAAAAAATCACGACTTCCCCGGAAATGTAAGAGAGCTTCAATATATTTTGGAGCGCGCAGTAATTATGACGGATGATACAGTACTAAAATCTGAAGATTTAGTATTTTCTTCGATCGAACGATCAACAACATCGAGTTCAGCCACTACCATGAATTTAGATGATATCGAAAAGAATACGATTTTGACCGTTTTAGAAAAAAACAAAGGAAATGTTTCTAAATCAGCCAAAGAATTAGGAATTACAAGAGCTGCCTTATATAGACGACTAGATAAGTATGAATTATAAAAATTACATTCTTCGCCTTTTTTTTAGGGTACTTCTTTTGGTCACCATTATCTTAGCTTTAGGCTATGTAATATATATTAAAAACCCTGCATTCATTGCCCTTTCGAGCTTTGTACTATTGTATTTGATTTTCAATACGTATAGTTTCGTAAAACGTCGCTTCGCTGCAATGGATGATTTTTTTGAAGCGGTAAAATATCGTGATTTTTCAAGATGGTTTCCAGAAGATAGAGGCCCTAAAGACATTCGGTTTTTGTATACAGGATTTAATGAAATTAATCGTACCATAAAAGAAATCAACACGCAAAATGAAGCTCAATACGTCTATTTACAAAAAATCTTAGAGATGGTAGATATTGGAATCATCGCTTATAACCTCGAAACAGGAGATGTGCTTTGGAGCAATGATTCATTTCGAGAAACGCTAGACTTTCCATCGTTTAAAAATATTCGTTTTGTTGAAAAAAGGAAGCCTGAATTATTTGCTACGATTTTTGAAACGTACCATAGAGAGCCAAATTCTATTTCAATCGCGCTTCAAAATGAAAAAATAAAAGTCTTAATTTCTGATACCGTTTTTCAGGTAAGTGAAGATGCCTTTAAATTGATTGTTGTTCAAAATATTGATGACACTTTAAATAAAAATGAATCGGAAGCATGGAAAAAATTATTGAGTGTTATGACACATGAAATAATGAACTCGATTGCACCAATTTCGTCTTTAGCAGAAACACTTCAAAGGAATGTGCAACTGGCTTTAGAGCATCCTCAAGAAAATCAACTTGAACTCGAGGATTTACATGCTGGTATTAAAACAATTAAAAATAGAGGTGAAGGCTTATTGAAATTTGCAAAAACCTACCGGAGTTTAAGTAAAGTGACGCATTTAAACCTTCAAAGAACAAAGGTTTCAGAGCTTTTTAAAAATATTCAATTGTTAATGGAGCCCTCGATACAAGCTAAAAATATTGCGGTTGATTTTAGTATTTCTACCCCTAAGCTAGAACTCGATATAGACACCCATCTTATAGAACAAGTTCTTATAAACCTCATTTTAAATGCGGTTGATGCCTGTAAAAATCAAGCCGACGCTCACATAAAAATACAAGCGTCTCAAACTCCAAATCGTGCTATTATCATTAAAGTTTTAGACAATGGTTCTGGAATTCCACAAGATATTATGGAGAATATCTTCATTCCCTTTTTTACCAGTAAAACAACCGGTAGCGGTATTGGTTTAAGTCTTTGTAAACAGATAATGTTGCTTCATAAGGGCAAAATTTTAGTGAATAGTATAGAAAACAAAGGCACCGTTTTTAGTCTTGTTTTTTGACCAAAACAAAAAAGTTTTGATTTGTTCAATTAAAAAAGCAAGCTCTTTGAATTGAACTTGCTTTGTTTTCACCTTTTGGTGCTTTCATTCGTACTCGAGGTGGGAATCGAACCCACACTCCCGAAAGAACTGGATTTTGAATCCAGCGCGTCTACCAATTCCGCCACTCGAGCTTGCCTACCATAGGTACGGCTTATTTATTCTGGTAATTATCTCTTATTTTTCTGAGTTTTTCTTTTCCTATCCCAGATTTCCAATATTTTTCTCTTTTTCTAGCCTCAACTCTATTCTCACAAACTTCTGAATAAATTAAGACAAAAGGTTTATAAAACTTGGTTGTCTTTTCTCTTCCTGTATTGTGTCTTACAAAACGCTCTTTGATATCTTTTGTCAAACCCACATAAATATAATTATGCCCCAAACTTGATATTGCATAAACATATAACATACATTTTACATTTATAGCGCGCCTGCCTGTCGGCAGACAGGTCTACCAATTCCGCCACTCGAGCATTTTTTAAAGAGTGGTGCAAATCTAAAAAATTAATTTGGTTTACCATAAAAATACTATTGTAAGTATTGTACTACTCTTTAAATAATTTTTACTTTTGTGAGCAACGTACTAATAACTCAATTTTCACAAAACACACAACTAAAAAAATGAAACAACGAGTACCTAAACCAAAACTTTTCGCTTGCTCTCAATCTACTGAATTAGCTCAAAAAATTGCTGATGAATACGGAGGTGAGCTCGGAAAATCAACAAAGAATGTATTTAGCGATGGCGAATTTCAAGTGTCATTCGACGAATCAATTAGAGGTAGACGTATCTTTATTATTGGGTCTACATGTCCTCCATCTGACAACTTAATGGAAATGTTGTTAATGATAGACGCTGCAAAAAGAGCTTCTGCTAGACATATTACAGCAGTGATGCCCTACTTTGGTTGGGCTCGACAGGATAGAAAGGATAAGCCTAGAGTACCTATTGCTGCTAAAATGGTTGCTAATTTATTACAAGCCGCAGGTGCGACTCGTATCATTACTATGGATTTACATGCTGATCAAATTCAAGGGTTTTTTGAGAAACCTGTTGATCATTTATACGCTTCAACCATTTTCTTGCCAGAAATTAAAGCATTAAATCTTGATAATATAACCATTGCTTCTCCCGATATGGGAGGTTCTAAGCGAGCTTATGCCTATTCTAAGTTTTTGGAAAGTGAAGTGGTCATTTGTTACAAACAACGTTTAAAAGCGAATGTCATATCTCATATGGAGTTAATTGGTAATGTGAAGGATAGGAATGTTATTTTGGTTGATGATATGATCGATACTGCCGGAACATTAACAAAGGCAGCCGATTTAATGATGGAAAAAGGAGCTAAAAGTGTTCGTGCTATTTGTACTCATGCCGTCCTATCCGGAGCCGCTTATGAGCGTATCGAAAAATCTAAATTAGAGCAACTTATAATTACAGATACAATTCCGGTTAAACAACAACATTCTAAGATAAAAATAGTATCTTGCGCCCCTTTATTTGCTGATGTGATGCATAAAGTTCAAAATAATACATCCATCAGTGATCAATTTTTAATGTAAATAAATATAATTAAGTAATGAAATCAATTACGATCAAAGGATCCAAAAGAGAAAGCGTAGGTAAAGTATCAACTAAAGCCTTACGTAATGCTGGAAAGGTGCCTTGCGTGTTATACGGAGGTGATCAACCAATACACTTTTCAGCGAACGAATTAGCGTTTAAAAACTTAGTGTATACTCCGAGTGTTTACACAGCATCGATTGAATTAGAAAGTGGAGAGAAACTTGCTGCTATCTTACAGGATATTCAGTTTCATCCAGTAACTGATAAAATCTTACACATAGATTTTTATCAATTATTTGATGAGAAGGAAGTTTCTTTAAATATTCCTGTTGTATTAGAAGGTAATTCTCCAGGTGTTTTGAATGGAGGTACTATGCGATTTCCAAATCGTAGATTAAAAATTAAAGCATTACCCGCTAATTTACCCGACTTTTTAACAGTAGATATTTCTAAGTTAAAAATTGGCGATAAAGTTTATGTAAAAGACTTACTAAATGATGATTACACAATTGTACACCCTGAAGGTATGGTTGTTGTACAAGTAAGAACTGCTCGTGCTGCTATTGTTGATGAGGTAGAAGAAGAAGGAGAAGAAGGAGAAGAAGGAGAAGAAGGCGCAGAAGCTGCTGCTGAAGGAGCAACTCCAGATGCTGCTGCACCAAAAGAGTAATTCATTCATTTATTCTTAAAACTTATAAGAAGCTCCACTCAATGTGGGGCTTTTTTAATGTGAAAATGTATCTTTGTTAAATGAATATTATTTCATTCATTAGATCTTTTTTTTCAAAGAAGAAAATTACAGTTAGTAATATGAAAAAGTACCTTATTGTTGGTTTAGGGAATATTGGTAACGAATACGACGACACTCGTCATAATATTGGTTTCAAAATTTTAGATGAACTGGCCGCTAGCAACAATGTTGTTTTTAAAAATGAAAAGCTAGGCGCAATTACTAGTTTTAGGTTCAAGGGCCGATCTTTTATATTACTAAAACCTTCTACCTATATGAATTTAAGTGGCAAATCGGTCAAATATTGGTTAACAAAAGAAAAGGTTCCAATTGAGAATTTATTGGTTATCTGCGATGATTTAAACATTTCTTTTGGTACTATTCGTTTAAAGCCTAAAGGAAGTGCAGGTGGTCACAATGGTTTAAAAAACATTAATGAAATACTAAATACACAACAATATTCTCGATTTAGATTTGGAATTAGTGATGAATTTAAAAAAGGAAAACAAGTAGATTATGTGCTTGGAAAATGGGGCGATAAAGAAAATGAAATACTCCCTGAACGACTTGAGAAAGCCGTTCAGCTTGTAAAATCTTTCGGTACTGCAGGTACAGCACATACCATGAGCGAATTTAACGGTAAATGAGTTATTCTACCGTCACTGATTTCGCTAAATTTCTCGGTTGATCTACATTACAATTACGCATTACTGCTATATGGTAAGACAATAATTGCAACGGAATAGTTGTCAATAAAGGCGTAAAAGCGTCTTCGGTTTCAGGTATTTCAATGACATGATCGGCTATTTCCTTTACTTGTTTATCGCCTTCAGTGACAACGGCTATAATTTTTCCTTTTCTTGATTTAATTTCTTGAATATTACTTACCACCTTTTCATAATGTCCCATACTAGTTGCAATAACAATTACTGGCATTCTATCATCAATTAAGGCAATAGGACCATGTTTCATTTCAGCTGCGGGATAGCCTTCAGCATGAATATATGAGATTTCCTTTAATTTTAGTGCTCCTTCCAAGGCCACTGGGAAATTATATCCTCGTCCTAAGTATAAACAATTCGTTGACAGTAAATATTCTTTGGCTATTTCCTTTACGTGCTCATCTACCTTAAGCGCCCACTCTACTTTTTCTGGAATCAACTCTAATTCTTGTAAATAAAGTCTATAATCTGAGCTAGACATTGTTCCTTTTGCTCTTGATAATCTAAGCGCGATTAATGATAAAACAGTAATCTGCGTTGTAAATGCCTTTGTAGATGCTACACCAATCTCTGGGCCAGCATGTGTATAAGCTCCGGCATCTGTTTCTCTAGCAATTGAGGACCCAACTACATTACACACACCAAAAACAAAAGCACCTTTTTCTTTAGCCAATTTAACAGCGGCCAACGTATCGGCCGTTTCACCTGACTGCGAAATAGCAATTACAACATCCTTTTCAGTTATAATTGGATTTCTATATCTAAACTCTGAAGCATATTCTACTTCAACCGGAATTCTAGCAAATTCTTCGAAAATATATTCGGCTACCAAACCGGCATGCCATGATGTTCCACAGGCAACAATGATAATACGATCAGCGTTTAAAAACTTTTTCATATTATCTTCTACACCAGCCATTTTTATGAGGCCTTCTTTTCTTAGTAATCTCCCACGATAGGTATCAGTAATTGCTCTAGGTTGCTCATAAATTTCCTTCAACATAAAATGATCATAACCAAT
>Ga0316204_10007383_pt1 | contig 16121 bp, 10 predicted proteins | sample 6monrhotite_MG_2_FD_205661 | JGI IMG/M metagenome (GOLD analysis project Ga0316204, IMG submission 205661) | Microbial mat bacterial communities from mineral coupon in-situ incubated in ocean water Damariscotta River, Maine, United States -... | ecosystem: Environmental > Aquatic > Marine >... | reverse complement strand
TTTTCAAGGTGACGGACTGCACGTCGCTGGATATACGGTTCAGCGATCTGTTCCATCTTGATCGCTGTTTGTACGCGTACTTTCATACCCGCATGTTCACAGGCCTCCTGCATTGCTACGGCATTGATGACCGTAGCGAGCATTCCCATATAATCACCGGCTGTTCGGCGGATGATCCCGTCTTGTGCGGCAGTGACCCCGCGGATGATATTGCCGCCGCCGATAACGATACCGACTTCGATACCTGCATCGACAAGACTTTTGATCTCATTGGCAATATATTTTAATATCTGTGTGTCAATCCCATGCCCGTTCTCACCGGCAAGAGCTTCACCGGAAAACTTTACTAGAACCCGTTTGCCCATGCATGCCCTTTATGGACTTTTTATCAAAAAAATCCCTATTTATAAAATCCGTGAATTATACTTAAGATTTACTTTATATGTGCTTATGCGTTCCTGCACGGTGCTGGGGGAAGCTCTTTTTTGATCTCTTACTTGGCTTTTCGTGCATCTACACCACGCATTTGAAAGTCTTCGATCTGCTTTGTATATTTGGGGTTCGCCTCGCTTAATGCTTTGTGCATATAGACGACCATCTTGGCTGTAGTAAGAGGGTTTTTCGCATAAAAATAAACAAACTCAAAATACTTATTCGCCTCACTCTCATTTTGCGGAAAAGGAAGTTCTTTTGCAACAGCATCGACCATACCTTCTATTTTAGTATGATCATTTTTTTCTGTCTTAAGTATCTTCAAATAGGCATCAAGTTTCTGAGCCGGTGTTTTCTTCACACTCGTAGAGATCTTAGTCTCTGTCTTCTTGGACTTTTTAAAGACAAAAAGAATAATGACCAAAAGAAACAACACAAAAAACAAAAAAGCACCGACCATATAAAGCATACAAAACCTTTGTGGGTTCTGATCTTAGGATTTCGAATAAATAGACACATCCTGACCAGAAAAATTACTAAAGTATATCAAATAATCTAAGTTCTTGCTAGCTATATAGGACTTCACTTATCAGTTCTGAGAAAACCACTGCTCTTTTCTCTTTTTCCGGATGGATCATCTTATAGATGACATTCGCTACCGTCTCATCGATATCAGGTCTGCTTAGCTGCAGCGGTTTTAGCTTCTCCTTCTGCGCAGGTGCATACGCCTCATAAGCACGATATGCTTCTTCTCCCATAAGACAGAGATAAAGTTTTCTGCCCAGATCAAAAAGTTCGAACTCTTCATGCTTTCCTGTGGAGACATCCGCGTCCAGATCTACATTCAAGCTGATATTTTTGTCCCTAAAATACGCATTTATCGCCATCATAAAACCGATATAAGCACGTGAATACTGACTTAATACCCGGTCATAAAAACGCTCAAAACTCTCACCCGGCTTTTTCATACGTTTGTATTCATGCATCAAGGACTCCACATAATACTTGGCATACACAAGAGGTACTGTCTTCATAACAGAATGCCCCTCTGAACCTTCACCTGTAAGCTTTCCACCTATAGTGATATGAACACCATAGGCAGGTTTCCCGTCCACCTTTGCCTTACACCCTTCAAAACCAATATCACCTACCCCGTGTATACCGCAGCCCTTGACACAAGCAGACCAGTACATCCGGACCATTCCCTCATCCAAAGGTACGGCTTCACTTAGATAAGCACTCATCTCTATCGCATCGGGTTTATTCGGTATGACACCAAAAGGGCAATGCTCCGTTCCTGCACAGGCGATCATGTTGTTAAAATACGGGGTATTCACATTTTTATATTTTTCAAAAAATGGGGTGTGAATAGCAGTTGAGATGTCTCTTTCAGTCACCCCGGTGATATACAGACTCTGTTCGACATCCAGACGTATATTCTCGTCTCCGAAACGACGCGCGGTCTCAGCCGCCAAGATCATATCTGACCCGGTAAATATTCCCGAAGGGATAACAGCGTGAACCGCATAAGAACCATCACGCATCTGAATACGTCCATGTTTGGGATCGAAGTTCTCCATAATCGTCAATGTCTCACCTGAGCGTGCAAAATCGATGCCTGCTTTTTCACGGATCGCTGAAGAGATGTTTTGCATCCCTACCGCCTCTATCAAGAAGAAGAGTCGGTTCTTATTACGGTTATCTCTAAAACCATTATCCCTAAACAGTTCGATTATTGCCTGAAAAGCAGCAGCTACTTCATCGTCGTCTTTCAAAAAGATATCTGCATTCTTAGCGATCTGACCGACCTTTCCACCAAGAAAAAGGTTGTAGCCGTAATGTCCGTCTTTTTGTGCGAGTACAAAACAGCAATCTTGACCGAAGGCATTAGCCCGGTTAGCCATCGACCCCGAAATCCCGGTATTGAACTTTCTAGGAAGTACGGAGATCCATTCCGGGTTGTGCAAGAACTTTGCCTGTAGTTTTTCCACCAAGGCTTGAGAAGGAAGGATATTGTCCATCCCGATACCATCAAGCGGATCGTTGAGGATATTTCTAAAATTATCAACTCCCGTCTGATAGGACGAGATACCAACACTTTGAAGTTCTTTTAAGACCGTCGGAATATCTTCTATCTTCATATACCTGTACTCAAGCTGCATACGTGTTGTAAGATCGATATAATCCTGTCCGTAATCACGTGCAAGTCTTCCGATCACCTCTGCCTGCTGCGAGGTCAACTGTCCTCCGGGGATACGCACACGTATCATAAACTGTTTTGGTGTTGCAGGACGGTCAAATATTCCGAAACACTTAAGGAAGTAGTTTAGGTCCTCCTGTGGAACCGAGCTATATCCCTTCTGCGAGTAATACTCCAACCTATCCCATGCTTCTTGCGGAGTTTTTAGCTGTTTGATTGTTTCAATTTTATTCACTTTGGCACTGCGGGCTTCATATGCTTCTTTTAAATCTGATATCACTAAAAACTCTCCTAATCATAATTGCCTAATAATAGCACTTTTTTCGCATTAGTTAAAAAGAAAATGGTTAAATTTCATACAGTTTGAGTTATGTTAAAATACGCCAATATAGGGAGTTTGTGTATGTATAAAATTTTAGTCCTTCTTTTGACAATAAATCTTTGCACATACGGGGCAATGCCAAAACTATATAGTGCAATCGGTGATCCGCTCTATCAAGAGATACCTGCTGTTGAAAAGATGTCTAAGATCAACTACTTCAAAAACAACCGAGCTCAACTCGACAGTTTTGTACGTGAAGCGAGTGAACATAAAAGACTCGGTCTGCTCTATGATCAAAAGCGTAAAAAGAAGACCCTTAGCAAAGATGAGCGTCAGATGTACCGAAACACCTTACGTGAGCTTGAAAAAAAGCTTCTTTCCATCTCCCTTATAGCCAAAAAAGGCTTGTCGGAGATAATCGCGAACAAACGGACTAAAGACTTTAGACAACTCACTCAGACACAGCTTGATGTACTTAAAAAAGATCCACAGAGTGTTGCCGAGATAAGAGCATATGCAAAGACACTTAGGCATAAGCAGTATCTGCGTCAAAAAAGAGAAGAAATGCAGGCTGAACATAAAAAGGAAGCTTACGAGAAGATGCTCCGTTCTGCTAAAAACCTAAACGGGACCTGGACTGGGAAAAGCAGTGACGGATCTTCTGTGACAGCTTATTTTGAACAGGAAAAACTATCACTTCACTATACAAGACCTGAACATATCAACATCTATAAAGGCACCTACACCATGGACAAGGTACTTGATTTTCAAATATACAAAAGGGAGTTAATAAAAGCAGGAGTCACGCATGTACGACGCATTGGCCTGAAACGAAAGTATGAACTTTTAAATATAAGTAAAAAAGAACTTCACTTGAAATACAAAGCGGAAAATATCACGCTTAAACGTTAAGTCAACAGTCTACTTTTAGAAAACCACTCTGTTTCTTCCCTCACTTTTTGCCGTATAAAGATTTTTATCGGCAAGAGCGATCATCTCGTCAAAAGAATTTCCCATATTGTCATTCAGACCAATAGACAAACTCATCCTGAATGATATGTTGTGCACTTCTATGAGCATTTTTTCAACTTCTTTACGAACATTCTCCATAACTTCAACCGCATGTTCAAGCGTGGTATTGGTCAAAAGCACACAAAACTCCTCACCTCCGTAGCGTGTGACCACGTCAGAGTCTCTTAACTTCTCAGCCAGCAACTTGCCAAGCATCTTCAACGCAATATCACCGGCTTCATGCCCGTACCTATCGTTTATCTTCTTAAAATGATCGATATCCATCATAGCAACAACGATGGAGAGATGTTCCCGTTTTGCATTTTGATAAAGCTTTGTTCCCGTTTCATAGAGATATTTACGGTTATGTAAACCAGTTAAAAAGTCTCTTACCGCCAATTCTTCCGCCAGCTTTATATAATACAGCATTTCCAGACTTGAGATAACCCTTGAGAGCATCTCTTCAGGCATAAACGGCTTCGTAATAAAATCATTGGCCCCGTTCTTCAAGAACTCTACACTCATCATCGGTTCAGTCGACGCACTTATCCCGATAACGGCCAACTGGTTCATGCTGTACGTCTTTCTTACTTCCTGTGTAAGCTCGATACCGCCCATCTTCGGCATGTTTCTGTCTGTGATGATCAACTGTATATTAGGAAATTCTTTGAGTTTTTCAAGTGCTTCTATTCCGTTTTCAGCTTCATGCACTTTAAGATGAAGCTTGTCCAGACTGAACTTGACCTGAAGACGTGAGGTCCTTGAGTCATCGACAAGAAGGACTTCACCCTCTTTTAAACTGTGTGCAAAGCGTATTAATCGTATTGCATAATCAAACGAACTGATGTTCTCCTTATTGACATAGTCAAGGATATCTTTTTCCATCATCCTTTGTTCTAAATGCCGGTTATCTGATCCTGTCATCACGATCACCGGTATGCCTTTTGAAAGGACGGCATCGACTGCCTCACCGTCTTTGGCGTCATGAAGTATCAGGTCCACCAAGGCGATTGAAAACTCCTCTGGTCCTTTTAACAAAACATCTAACTCAGCTAAACTTGGGACACATAAGCACGGGAGGTTTAAGGAATGGGTAATCGTCTCTTTTAGAAAGCGGGAAACAGTAATATCATCATCAACGATCAAGATCTTTTTCACGATTCCACCTCTATTTTCCACCCTAGTAAAAATTAATATTATCAGATTATATTATAAAAAACGCTATTATAAGATACTAAAATTATAATCCATGTTTTTTTTCAGTATTTGTCTTTTTATGATACCATAATAAAAAAATATAAAAGTCTTCCTAATCAAACATCTTTTTTCAAACCTTACTTACCTTCTTAGACATACCTACAAACGTCTAGTTGTCTTTTCGATCACAAAAAAGGTCATTCTTCTCATCACCACTTCCTATATTATCGTGGGTGTTTTGTTTTACTACTACACACAAAAAGTCTCCTTCCCATCGCTGTTAAATCACCAAGAACGACAGATGGACTCGATCGCACTTTTTATCCAAGCCGAGATCGAGCACATTCCGCAACTTAACAGCGACCGGCTAGAATATGTCAAACGCAAGGTCCTTAAAAATCCGCACGTCTACAGTTTATTCATCAACACCCCTTTGATCACTGTTGGTGAAGAGTTGTCCATAAAGACGAACATGCATCTGTATTACCACGACACCCTTCCTCTTTTGGCAAAAGAGTACCCCTTTGAAGATGGAAGCTTCATCATCTATTTTAAAGCAGAACAATATGTCAAAGAAGTCCAAGGAATACTCAACACAGCCTATCTCACCTTCATCTTCATGTTTATTGCTCTGCTTGTCATCGCCATCGTCTTGAAACTAACCCTTCTGCCTTTTACTCAGTTGGCTTCATTGATGAAAAACATTGATTACAATGCACCCGTATCCTACCGTTTGCCTCACATCACATCCAAAGATGAGCGTTACGATCTTGTCTCAGCCTTTAAGACACTGAGCTTTAAACAAAAAGAGTATGCCAACCGGCTCAATGAGCTTAATCTTTCACTTGAAGACAAGGTCCTTGAAAAGACGATACAGCTTCAAGAGCTTAACGACTCATTGGAGAATAAGATCGAGATCGAGGTCGCACAAAACAGACAAAAGGACAAGATACTCTCCGATCAATCACGTTTTGCAGCCCTGGGTGAGATGATCGGCAACATCGCCCACCAGTGGAGACAACCTCTCTCAGCGATCTCTACGGCCACAGGCAATGCCAAGATCGAGAACATGCTCGGTATTGCCAGTAAAGAGAGCCTGGACGACACCTTCAACCGTATTGACGAATACACCCAATACCTTTCCGATACTATAGATGATTTTAGAAACTATTTCAAACAGGACAAAAAGAAAAAAGCCTACTTCGTCGATGATGTCCTCAAGACGGCACTGAGCATCTCAAAAGGAAGTCTGAACGATATCCGAATCATAGAAGAGAACGTAGACTTTAAAGTCAAACTCATTGGTTATCCTTCTGAGCTGATGCAGGTCGTGATAAATATCTTCAACAATGCCAAAGAGATCCTTACCGAAAAAGAGTTGGCAAAAAAATATCTGCTGATCTCCATGAGCAAGACTCCAAGCCATGTCATCATCAAGATCTGCGACAATGCCGGAGGGATACCAAAAGATGTACTGCCTTCCGTCTTTGACCCTTACTTTACAACCAAACACAAATCGCAGGGAACAGGTATCGGTTTATATATGAGCAAAGAGATGATTGAAAAACATATGAAAGGTTCTTTAAATGCAAGCAACCGTTCGTTTTATGTCGATGGAACGGAGTACGTCGGAGCCTGTTTCACCATAGCACTGCCATACAGCTAAGACCTTCTCGACCTTAAAGCCACCGCTTCCGTTTAAAATAGACAAGCGCTACCACGGTAATCACAACAAAGGCTATCCACAAGGTCGGATAAGCCCATTTCCACTTAAGCTCAGGCATATATTCAAAGTTCATCCCATATACACCCGCCAAAAAGGTCAAAGGGATAAATATGGAAGCAAACACCGTTAAAACCTTCATTACCTCGTTCATCTTGTTGCTGACATTGGATATATAGATCTCGATCAAACCCGAAAGGATATCCCTGTAGGATTCGATCGATTCTATAATATGTATGGTGTGATCAGACACGTCTGCAAGATAAAGATGTGTACTTTCATGGATCAGCTCAGAATCACTTCTGAGCAGTCCCGCAAGCAGTTCGCGAATAGGCGAGACATTTCGTCTGATACTGATGACCTCGCGCTTAAGTCTTTGGATCGCATAGAGAATGTTCTGGCTTGTATCCGAATAGACCTTATCCTCAAGAGAGGTAACAGAGTCGTCAAGTGTATCCATCAATATGAAGTTCTGATCCACGATCGTATCCAAAATGGTGTACATCAGATAATCCGGACCCAGACCGCGGATACGGCCTTGACTGTTTCGGATATGCTTCAGGACAGGGTGCAAAAGCTCATCCACTTTCTCTTTAAACATGAAAACGAAGTTTTTCAGGACAAGAAGACTTACCTGTTCATAATTGACAGAGAAGCTCTCCTTTTCAGACACAAGACATTTCAGAACGATATAGAGATAATCGTCATACTCATCAAGCTTTGGTCTTTGATGGGTATGGAGTATGTCTTCAAGAACAAGGGGGTGTATGTCAAACATATTACCTATCTTCTCCACAATATCGACTTCTGCCAGTCCTTCGACGATCACCCATGTCACACTGTCTGTCTCTTTATATTGTAAGATCTCGTCAATGGATTGGATCTGCCGTTCATCTATATGTTCTTTGTTATAATCGATGAGCGATATCCTGCTCTGCGCTTCAAGAACCTCGCCTACATGGATTAAAGAGCCCGGAGGTAGGCCTGTCTTTTCAGAAGTCTTACTTAAGGATTCAAGCATTCATCCCCCTAAATATTTAATATTAAAGTATTATATAGCATAAGGCTTAATCAATACGTATCCCTCTGTATACTGAGTTTAAGCCTCTAGACTTGAAGTGCTTTTCGTATAAAACTCCTGCTCGACCTTCTGATGTTCAATGATTCCTGAGATCTCTTTTTCGCTTAACTTTAATCCCTCAGGCACTTTTTCTGAATGCAGTTGGATGGCTGTCTGTTTATAATTCGGTTCGCCCGATTTCGGACAGAAAGTCGACGAAGTCAGCGTATTGACAAGCTGTTCGTTAAAATGAAAAGGGACGAACACATTCCCCGGGGCTACGGTCTGTGTCACACGCACGACTACCTCTTCGATACGCCCGCGAACAGATGACAGAGCGATCCTGTCACCGCTTTTGACTTTTAGACGTTCTGCGTCGGCAGGATTGATGTCTACCCAGGCTTCGGGTGCCAGGTCGTTCAGGATATCTATACTCTTTGTCTTTGTACGTGTATGCCACTGCTCGACCGTACGCCCTGTGTTTAAGATAACCGGAAAGTCTGCATTCAAAGGCTCCTGCATAGGGATCCAATCCAAAGCAAGCAGATTCGCTTTGGCGTCTTTTGTTCTAAAAGGAATATCTTCCGTATAAAGTCTGGCACTCCCCTGAGGAAACTCTTCATTACACGGCCACTGTACACCGCCTTCTTTTTCAAGCATATCATAGGTGATACCCGAATAGTCGCAGAGTTGACCTTTTGAAAGTTTTTTCCACTCATTAAAGGCATCTTCCGGTTTGCTCCATCCGGGGAAGAGGTTTTCTTTGATATTTTGAAAATGGCCTGAAAGTTCTACGATGATATCAAAGTCACTTTTTGCCTCTCCTGCCGGTTCGACTGCCTTGTTCGCACGGTTACAACGTCGCTCCGAGTTCGTATAAACCCCTTCTTTTTCACCCCAGGTCCCTGCTGCAAAGACCACATCGGCGATCTCTGCCGTATCGGAGTAAAAAGCGTCTTGAACAACAAGTAAGTCAAGTTTTTCTAACGCCGCGCGGAGTTTTTCCTGATTGACAAAACTCACCAGTGGATTGGTCGCAACGATCCATAAGGCTTTGATCTCGCCGCGCTCTATCGCGTCGATGATCTCTGCATATTTGTATCCGCGCTCACGCGGCACCCATTCATGCGGAATATTGACAATATCGGCATACTCTTTTGCCGCAGCCTCATCACCAAAGTTCCTGTAACCCGGCAGAGACGAGGTAAATCCTGTCTCACGTGTTCCCATAGCATTGCACTGTCCCGTTATGGAAAAAGGTGCCGCGCCCGGACGGCCGATCTGTCCCGTGATAAGATGTAAATTGTTGATAGCCGAGACCGTATCTGTTCCCATATACGACTGGTTTACGCCCATTGTCCAAGCCGTAAGTGCCGCATCAGCCCCGGCTATAGAGCGTGCTATCTCGTACAACTCTTTGACCTCTATCCCGGTGATATTGGCCACTTCTTGAGGCGGATAGTCCTGAAGGTGTTTTTTAAGTGCACCAAAACCGTTACAGTGTTTTTGGATGTACTCCTGATCTTCCCAGCCCTGCTCCAGGATGATATAACACAGGCCGTTGATAAGCGCGAGATCGGTGCGTGCTTTGAGCGGTACAAAGATATCTGCCATCTGTGCTGTCTTGGAAAAACGCGGATCGATGACGATGATCTTCGGCTTCTTCTTGTTTTTGGCGAGATGAAGTTTCAAGATAGGATGGTTATCAGAGATATTTGCGCCTATTAGCGTGATGACATCAGCTTGTTCAAAGTCCTCATAACAGCCTACAGGACCGTCTGAGCCTAATGACTGTTTATATCCCATGACGGCCGAGGCCATACACAGTGTCGTATTCCCGTCATAATTATTTGTACGAAGCCCAAGCTGTACAAACTTGCCCAGGGTATAGAACTCTTCGGTAAGAAGCTGTCCTGTCGAGATGACACCGATAGCCTTAGGTCCGTGCTCTTTGGTGATGCGCTTGAATTCATTGCTTACTTTTCGGTAGGCCTCATCCCAGCTCGCCTTCTCATGCTTGCCGTTGTTCTTTATCAAAGGCGAAAGAATACGGTTGTCCGCATTGATCATCTGATGTTCGCTCAGACCCTTGGGACAGAGCGTGCCCATATTGACATCATGCTTCGGGTTTCCCTTGGTATAGACAGCCTTGCCGTCTTTGACACCGATATACAGACCGCAACCGACTCCGCAGTAACCGCAGGTCGAGAAAACCCATTTATCCGGTTTCTTCTCATCCGAAATACGCCCGAAGACAGGATCGTCCGAAAGTCTGTATTTCTCTTCTTTGATATCCACACCAAGAAAATCTTTTATCTTTTGTATCATCATATCTCCTTAGTGTCTCTGTGTCCCGGCAAAAAAACCGCCTGCCATATTTAAAGGGACCACGGTCGCATAAAACAAAAACCTGTCAACAAGTTCACTCACGCTCATAAGCACAATTGCAAACCCCAGTACAAGCGGAGCCGCTTGCGTGCCTATCATAACCGTAACGATCAACGGCAAAAGAATAGCACCCAAGATAAAGCTCCCTATCCGAAGGAGTTGATGTTGGGCAAAGAACTCATCATAAATACGCTTCGTCTTTGTCAGTTCTGCTTCATACGAACTTGTTGCACTTAAGGTACGTCTGTCCTCATAGCTGAAAAAACCCTGTGCCAAAGCAAAAAGAAGAGCAAGGCTCATCAAGGCAGAAGAGGCTTTATATTCACCTTGCAGCAAAAGAGCGAAGGCAAGTAAGAACAGACCGATATAAGAGACACCGAAGAACTTCAAGAGTGTACTGATGCGGTTCCATGAAGGACGCGCAACGATCTGATAGATCATCCCCTGCGCATATATCCCGTACACTCCGATTCCCAAGGTGATCGCTTCAAAAAAGACACGCAGATAAGCCGTGACATCAAAATAGTACAAAGCGACATTGAGTGACATCAGACCCGTAAAAAGACCCAAAGCCAAGGCTTCACGACTTAACCAGGAAGTCTTTATGTTCTTCATCGCTGTCATCGCTTTAAGCGGCCGGCCTAAATGCAGGGCCGAAAGCGGAAGTCCAAAAGCAGCAGGAAGCATGACGATCAGCGCCATGATCCAGTTTGGCGAAGCCTTTCCGCTGATACTTAAAAGATCACCCAGAAAAAGCCCTAAAAAAGCGCCCAGTGATATCTGCGTCAACACCGTCATAAAGACAAGCGGCATCTCGGAATGCGAAGGCTTGAGATGATGATCATCCGCAGCTGTCATCTGCTCGGGAAGATTTTCAGGAAGAGTATAACGTGTCGTCGAGTTTGTCACACGGGCATCCACAAGGTGAGGCATGTTCCCCTGTTCGTCTATATCTTTTTCCAACCACTCTGCCGGCTTAAAGACCTCGATCTCGATCGCACCCGAAGGACAGGCCTGTACACACGCAGGTGACTGACCCTCGTCAAGTCGTTCATGACACATATGACACTTGGTCACGATATGGCGTTCTTCATGAAAGGTAGGAACCCCGTAAGGACAGTTCCAGGTACAGTACTGACATCCAATGCATGAAGGGTCGTCATGGATAACGATACCGGTTGCTTCTATCTTGATATAGGAATTGGTAGGACAGCCGATAAGACAGGCCGGGTCTATACAGTGGTTACAGCTCATCGAGTTAAAAAGCTGGCTGACTGCCGGAAAGACACCGCCTTCACTTTCGCCTACACGTCTCCACTTGATATCGGCCGGGTTATTGTTCTGTTCGTTACAGGCCACCTCGCAGCAGCGGCAGCCCACACAGGCCGTTGCATCAAAATGAAAACGGTAGTTCTCGTCTTCTTGGAGTTCAGGCAGATCTATACTGTAGTTTCCGCACTGCATTCCCGTTTGCGCTTTATAGTCTATAAATTGTTCTAATGGGGTAGCCGTGCTCATACCTATCCTTATCTGTTCGCTATCATTATATCCGCAATTGTACTTAAACCACTTAAGCTAAGCCCTACAAGCTTGTCTATTTTTTAACCATCCCCAAATTTTTTCCCCTGATCTGTGATATCTTCCAATGGTTACTTTTTAATCACCCTTCTACGTATCATAAGAACTTATTATCCTACAATACCGACAAGAATATCACAGGAGTTTACATGGCAGGATTTAAAGCATTAAAGGGAGAAGGCCACTGGCCTACCCTTCTGGCTGCATTTTTATATTTCGATTTTAGTTTTATGGTGTGGACGATGTTGGGGCCCCTATCCACGGAGATAGCGGAAGCCTTAGCAACGACAGGTTTCATTATGAGTGCAGGTGAAAAAGCGACCCTTCTTTCACTTCCTATACTTTCAGGAGCACTGCTTCGTATCCTGCTTGGTTTCGGTGTTGACAAGTTTGGTGCAAAAAAGACAGCCCTTATATCACAGGCAATCGTGATAGCGGCACTTTTCTTTGCCTACTTGCAGGCTGATTCTATCACGTACAACCAACTCTTGGTCGTTGCACTCGGTCTTGGTTTTGCAGGGGCTTCATTTGCCGTTGCACTTCCTCAGGCTGGTCAATGGTATCCGCCAAAGCTGCAAGGTGTTGTTTTGGGTATTGCCGGTGCAGGTAACATCGGTGTTGTCATCGACTTCCTCTTTGCTCCGAAGATCGCAGAACTGTGGGGTTGGGCTTCAGTCTTTCTCGTTGGTGCTGTACTTTCATCTATCATCTTCGTCACTTACATGTTTATGGCCAAGGATGCACCTGCTGACGTTTACAAGGCAAACCCTAAGAAGCTTAAAGACTATCTTAAACTTCTCAAGGACAAAGACACGTGGTGGTTCAACCTTTTCTATGCGATCAGTTTCGGCGGTTTCGTAGGATTTGCAGGCTATATGAAAGTCTATCTGATGAACACCTATCAGCCTGAGATGTCGAGTTTGGGAATGGATTGGCTCGCAGAAGAAAACGTCAAGGTTATGGCCGGTTATTTCGGTGCACTGTGTATCTTTGCCGGCGCCGTACTTCGTCCTCTCGGCGGAGCGATCGCTGACAAGATGGGCGGGATCAAGTCCCTTTATATCTTCTACGGTATGGTCGCAGCATTGGCGGTGATCAATGCACTGATAGAGCTTCCGTTCGCAGCTGCGATTGTGGTATTATTTCTTATCATGGCCAACCTTGGTATGGCTAACGGTGCCGTCTTCCAGCTGGTACCTCAACGTTTCGGTAAAGACATCGGTATCATGACAGGTATCATCGGTGCTGCCGGCGGTCTTGGCGGTACGGCACTTATCAAGACACTGGGCTGGTCTAAGGGTGCATTTGACGGATACACTGCCGGATTCCTTATCTTTGCAGCCGTTGTACTTGTAGCCATCTCCGGTATCTCTTTGGTCAAGACACGATGGAGAACGACATGGGGCGCGACTGCAGGCGGCAGAATATAAGCTGATCTCAGCACCAAAGGAAAACGATGTTAAAAGTCCAGCCATCCCAGTTCATTCTGCCAAAGGCCAAGGATATTACAGGCGATGATGCGTGTGACTTTATCATCTTAGACAACTCCATTCTAGTCGCGGTACTCTGCGACGGTGTCGGTTCTGCACGCAAAGGCGGAGCCGCAGCAAGACAGAGTGTCAAGTTTTTTATAGACCACTTCAAAACACGTCCCAAGAACTGGGATATCACCCAAAGCCTCACTCTTTTTACCCAGCACATCAACCGACTTCTTTTCAAAGAGTCTATGACCCAGTACGAACGGATCGAACTGCTGACTACTCTCTGTGTTGCCGTGATCGAAGGCGATACCCTCTATACCATGAACCTGGGCGATTCAAGGATCTACCTGCTTGATCGTGAAAAACAGCTCAAGCAGCTCACCCAGGACCATACTATGGATGAAGAGTATCTCTCTCATGTACTCACGCAGGCCTGCGGACTGACTGAGCATGTCGAACCTGTCATCTCCTCGGTCAAAGTCGAAAAAGGAGACACACTTATCCTCTGCAGTGACGGTCTGACGGCTTTGATGAGTGAAGATGAGATCACTAACGAAGTCTTGCGGGGATTGAGCTCTAAACTTATCGTCTTGAATGCCGCGATAGAGCATAAAGACAATGAACGCGATGACATCTCCATGCAGATCTTTCGTATTGAAGAACTTGATGAGATCCATGCACTCAAAAACAAAGATCTTCTCATTCCCGAAACCCTTAAAAAAGGTGATCTTTTTGACGGATACGAACTTGTCTCTTCGATGATGGAGCATGGGCGCATCTGGAAGGTCAAAAAAGGTGGTAAAATATCTGTGATGAAGTTTCCCATGGCTGCAGCCATAGACGATCCTCTCGCTTTGGAAGAGTTTGTCAAAGAGGCCTGGTATGCCAAACAACTCCATCATAAGGCCTTTGGTGAGGCATGGGTCCCTGAAAACCGCTCAGCCAGATACTACCTTATGGAACTTATCGAGGGGATTAATCTGACAGAGTATGTCAAAAACCGTCCTATCACGATCGACTCCGCTATCGCTTTGGCCAAATTTCTGCATAAGGCCGAAGCCCACCTTCTTCACCTTGGACTCGTCCACGGAGACATCAAACCGGAAAACATCATCGTCTACAAAAAAGAGGGAGAGGTCGGCGTCGATTTCAAGATGGTGGATTTCGGTTCCGTCGTCGAGATCTTTTCACTCAACTCCCGTGCAGGCACCCCCTCTTATCTTGCTCCCGAGCGTTTCAGCGGAAATGCTATCAACGAGTCCACAGAGATCTTTTCCATAGGTGTAACGCTGTACTGGGCCCTTACAGGCAAGTTTCCATACGGAGAGATCGAGCCCTTCCAGACTCCTTCTTTCAAGCAAGCGAAACTTCCCAGTACCTACAACAAGAACATCCCGCTCTGGCTGGAGTCTATCATGATGCGTTCCATCGCAATCAATGCTGAAGAACGTTATGCTCATTACAGCGAATTCTTTTATGAACTAAAGTCGCCTGAAAAAGTAAAACCCTATTATGCTTCGAACATGACCTTCATCGAACGTGAGCCTCTTCTGTTCTATAAGATAGGGTTTTTTATTTTACTCGTCACAAACGCCATTACTTTTATATATTATAATTAATTCGCTACAATGACTGAACAAATCATCTAGGGGCGTTTATGTTTTCCTTGTTTTCATCTTTCAAGACATCTTCTCCTTCGAATGAACCCTATCACTTCGGACGTTTTATATCCTATAAAAAAACACCTGAGCAACAAGAGCTGTATCAGCATTCAAAAAAAGCCTTTTCACAACAGCAGTACCTCGAAGGGTATGAGAACTACTTCAAATATCTCTGTTTTTACGATGACAAAGAGGAGTGTTCAAACATCACCTTTAGCCGGAACGACGACTCTTTACAGTTCAAGATGATACAAGGTTCAGCTATCGTCAAAGGTCTCATCACACAGCGCCACCTCAAGGCAAGCGTCAACATCGCGTATACCCTTAAAGACAACATTGCTGTCATGCGCCGTCTTTTGGAAAAGAACTATATGTACACCTACAGCACCTTTTATTTTGAGAAAGACACCCTGAAGATAAAGATCTATTTCGACAACATCGCGCTCTCCCCGCAAAAGGTCTTCTTTCCCCTTCGGGAACTTGCGATCAATGCCGACAAAGAAAAAGAACTTTTTCTGGACGAGTTCAATGATCTTGACCCGATCGAACTGGACCATATCGAAGCCATGGATACCTCACTCAAAGAGACGAAGCTGCGCTTCTTTAGAGAATGGATCGATAAGACAGAACAAAAAGTCGCTCTTATCCCTACGCAGGAGCAGTCAGGGACGATCGCCTTTATCTGGCTGGGGCTGCTGTTGAAAATAGACTATTTCATCACACCCCGAGGCAAGATCGGCTTTGATATCTATGAAGCCATACAGGAATACTACCTGGATGACTACAAACTTGTTGAAGAGAAAAATGATGCCTTGCAAAAAGCCGTCATCAAGCTCAAAGAACTTGAGACATTGAAACTTTCAAAAAGTCTTTACCCGATCAAACAGACCTTCGATATCTTCACGGATAATAATCTCGATGAGATACGTGCCTTTATTGATGAGACCCTTTCCAAAGTCATCTGGTATAAAGAGCACCGATACGAAGAGGTCATCATGAACATCTACGAATACCTGGGGCTGTACATGCTCTATAACTTCGGGATGAATGACTGTCTCAGTGAACTTG
>Ga0316204_10007382_pt1 | contig 16121 bp, 15 predicted proteins | sample 6monrhotite_MG_2_FD_205661 | JGI IMG/M metagenome (GOLD analysis project Ga0316204, IMG submission 205661) | Microbial mat bacterial communities from mineral coupon in-situ incubated in ocean water Damariscotta River, Maine, United States -... | ecosystem: Environmental > Aquatic > Marine >... | reverse complement strand
AAGGCAGCAGAAAAAGAGATTGCGGCGTTGCGTAAGAAACTGGCCATGGGCGGCGGAGCGTCCAAAAATGATTCAGATATTAAAACCATCGGCAGCATCAAATTTATTGGCCGCGTGCTGGCGGACGTGCCGCCGAAGGATTTGCGCGGGATCGCCGATGAGGCCAAGCAACAGCTTGGCACAGGAGGGGCTATTGCGCTGATTGCGGTCAACGAAGGCAAGGCCGGCATCCTGACGGCGGTAACCGATGATTTAAAGGACAGGATCAATGCCGTTGATCTGGTGCGCGCCGGGGCCATTGCCGTGGGCGGCGGCGGTGGCGGCGGCCGGCCAGATATGGCACAGGCCGGTGGGCCGGATGGCAGTAAAGCGGCAGAAGCCATTCTGGCCATTGAAGAAATTTTGAGAAAATTATAAATATAGGCGAAATCCAGTGAAAGACGTGCGACAATCAAAACGGCGGGCACTCTTTGAGGTGATAGAAATGGGCTTGAGCGGCAGCCGGTCCGCTGGCCTGTTTGACGGTTTTATGATTGCCTTGATTATTCTGAATGTGGTTGCGGTATCCGTTGAAACGGTTCCTGAGATATCACGCCGATATCATGGTCTACTGGTTATTTTTGAAACTGTTTCCCTTATTATTTTTTGTGCTGAATATCTGCTGCGTATATGGGTTTCCGTTGAATATCGGTCTAATCCCGATGAAGGCGGTGATATGAAGTTCCGGCTTCGTTTTATGGCATCACCGCTGATGATCATTGACTTTCTGGCCTTCGCCCCATCGCTTTTATCTGTTTTTGGTTTTGATTTCAGATTGCTCAGGATTTTCCGTCTGCTGCGCCTTTTTAAACTGATGCGTTATTCTCCGGCTCTCGCATCATTGGGCAGTGTGTTATATTCTGAGCGACGCGCTTTGCTGGCCACATTAATTATTATGTTGGGGCTGTCCTCTTTTGCGGCGACAATTATGTATTATCTTGAACGCCATGTTCAGCCGGAGGCATTCGGCACCATTCCCCATGCCTTATGGTGGGCATTGGCCACGCTGACCACGGTCGGTTACGGCGATATTGTTCCGATTACTTGGGCGGGACGTATTTTTGGCGGTATTGTGATGATTTTCGGTGTTTGCATGTATGCCTTGCCGATCGGTATTATTGCTTCTGGTTTTGCCAATGAAATTCATCAGCGGGATTTCGTCATTCGTTGGGGCCTGGTGGCGAATGTGCCATTGTTCAAGGGGTTGGATGCCAATCTGATCAGGGAAATTACCAAATATCTGCGGGCCAGTGTGGTGGAAAAAAATACGCTTGTTGCGCTCAAGGGGCACTTGGCCGACAAGATGTATTTGATTGTTTCTGGCCGAGTGGCCCGCAAACATGCCGGCCAGAAAATATTTCTTGAGGAAGGCGGTTTTTTTGGCGCAAAATCACTGATGGAAAAAGCCGAATATAAGTCAAATTATGTCACGGAATCGAAATGTCACTTTTTCATCCTGGACGCACGGGAATTTCATCACTTATTGGATGAAAACCCGACCTTGAAACGTCGGATAGAGGAATTTTATCAAATTACGCCCCATACTGATTTTGGCCAGGCTCCAAAGATAGAATGAAGCCGCCAAAATAGTAGGGCAGAACAATAGAGCCGATAAAAAATCTATGCCATGGCTTTTTGTAAATTCTCGTCTATCTTGTCAAAAAATTGTTTTGAGGTCAGCCAGGCCTGATCCGGGCCAACCAGCAAGGCCAGATCCTTGGTCATATAACCTTCTTCAACGGTTTCAACGCAGACCCGCTCCAATGTGGCGGCAAAACTCTTTAGGGCGTCATTATTGTCCAGCTTGGCCCTGTGCGCGAGGCCGCCAGTCCAGGCGAAAATCGAGGCAATGGGGTTGGTGGAAGTTTCCTTGCCTTGCTGATGCATCCGGTAATGACGGGTGACGGTACCATGGGCAGCTTCCGCTTCAACAATCGCGCCGTCCGGGGTCATCAGGGCGGATGTCATAAGGCCAAGGGAGCCAAAGCCCTGGGCCACTGTGTCCGACTGAACATCGCCGTCATAATTTTTACAGGCCCAGACGAATTCACCGCTCCATTTCATGGCGCAGGCGACCATATCGTCGATGAGGCGATGTTCGTAGGTGATGCCGGCTTCGGCAAATTTGTCGGAAAATTCACTTTGGTAAATGTCTTCAAACAAATCTTTGAAACGCCCGTCATAGGCCTTTAGAATGGTGTTTTTTGTGCTTAAATATACTGGCCAGCCGCGATTCAGGCCATAATTCATACAAGCCCGGGCAAAATCACGGATGCTTTCGTCAAGGTTATACATGGCCATGGCAACACCGGCGGCGGGAAAATCAAAGACTTCGCGTTCGATGGGTGCGCCGCCGTCTTCTGGCTCAAATTTTATGGTCAGTTTTCCGGCGCCGGGGACGAGAAAGTCTGTGGCCCGATATTGATCGCCAAAAGCATGACGGCCAATAACAATGGGGTTGGTCCAGCCGGGTACCAGACGCGGCACATTGGAACATATGATCGGTTCGCGAAATACGGTTCCGCCCAAAATATTCCGGATGGTGCCATTGGGCGAACGCCACATTTTTTTAAGGCCGAATTCTTCAACTCGTTCCTCGTCCGGCGTGATGGTGGCGCATTTGACCCCAACCCCGTATTTTATGATGGCATTGGCGGCATCAATAGTGATCTGATCATCTGTTTCATCGCGTTTTTCGATGCCCAGATCGTAATATTTCAGATCAATATCCAGATAAGGATGAATCAATTTGTCTTTAATCCATGCCCAGATGATACGGGTCATTTCATCGCCGTCCAGCTCGACAACAGGATTTTCTACTTTGATTTTGGTCATAATGCGCCCTTGTAATTAACGGCACTGAATTGATGTGCCTAATTTTTATATGATGTCATATTATCACGCGCAAACTATCACCGCTTAGGCCATATGTGAAGACAGAAACATAAAGAATTTGATTAAATCAGCGTGTTTTTTGTTTCCTGATCGATTTCGGGCAGTGATTTCAGCAAGGGAACAACATCTTCCACCCTTTTAACCACATGAAACAGGTCACGGGTTCGGGGGCTGGTGAATTCCTCCCGAATGAAATTATCAATCAGTGCCAGAAAAGGTTGCCAGTAATTATCCGCGTTGACAATGATGATCGGTTTATTATGCAACTGCAATTGTTTCCAGGTAATAACCTCGATGGTTTCATCCAGCGTGCCAATGCTGCCGGGCAGGGCGATAAAGGCATCGGAATGATCAAACATCATGCGTTTGCGTTCATGCATGTTATCTACCACATAAAAATCCGTGGCATCCTTCAGGCCGACTTCTTCCTCATCAAGATGCTGCGGGATAATTCCAGTGACCTGCCCGCCTTGGTTCATGACCACATTGGCAATGATGCCCATCAATCCCACATTGCCGCCGCCATAAACCAGCCGAATTTTCTCCCGGGCAAGGATAACACCAAAATTTTCGGCGATCTTTTTAAAATGATTATTTCGTCCCGGCCGTGATCCGCAATATACGCAGAGGGCGTTGATATGAGCCATTTTAGTATTCAGTCCTTTTAATTCTCTCGAATAGAGATATGGGCAGTCCTCAGGTGTTTTTTATTATGTCATTTTTGGGGTCATAGTTTTGACAATTTTTTACTCTACCTCTTTAAAATTCTATAGCGCGTATCCTATAGCAATTTTGTTAATGAAAATAATATAAAAAGCCTGAGGTTAAAATGATACTGACATTTTGTCACATATGCAGTATATAAATTTTGCATCTCAATAATTGATTTGGTAAGTATTTGGTCGAGCAGCAGTCAAAAAATTCGTTGAAAAGAGAAAAAAACAGATCGGATAGGCTTTTAAAAGGCAGCATAATAGTGCTGGCTTTGGTCGTTTTTTGCGCGGTCACTTGGATAGTATTCTTTGCCGAAGAAGGGGCAAATGATTTTTTCTCTGTTTCATCTGTTCCAACGGCTTCACATAATGACGCGCTCAGCACAGAAACGTTAACCGACAATATTTCTTCTGACCTGCAACAAGACAGCAAACCCCAGAATACAATATTGCCGAGTTTTGATATTGTGCGTATCAGCAGAAATGGCACCGGGGTGATCGCTGGCCGGGCGGAGCCAAATAGCGATATTTATATTTACGCGCGCGATAAGGAGATCGGTTCTGCCGTGGCAGACCGAAACGGCGAATGGGTGCTGCTCTATGATGACCCCTTACCCAGCGGTCCGACGGAATTAAGCTTAAAATCCAGTATGCCAGGTAAATTTGAGGTCTTTTCAAGCGATGTGGTGATCGTGGCCGTGCCGAACCGGGATGAGGAGCGTTTTAACGAGGATGAAACGAATGGTGTTGTCGCCATTTTAAGCCCGCGTATGGGCGGTGGCCCGACAAAAGTATTACAAAAACCACGCCTGGTTAATTTCGCTGAACTGACGAAGGGGTTGTCGTTGGATTCTTTGGATTATGATGAAAATTCAAATATGATTATTTCCGGGACAGCATCGAAAAATACCCGTCTGAGAATTTATCTTGATAATCAATATATTGTTGAGGTGATTGCGTCCGATGCTGGCATGTGGACGCATTCTTTCAGCCAAGAACTGGGGCTTGAAGAGCATGTTTTTCGCATTGACCAGTTGCTTGAAGGGGATGACGTTGAAGTGCGCATCGAGCAACCTTTTAGGCGCGATAAAGCCATGGACCCAACCAAGGCCAAGGGCGAGGTGATCGTACGTCCCGGCAATAGTCTGTGGCATATTGCCCGCAAGCTTTACGGTTCAGGTTTTCATTACACCCTTATCTTTGGCGCAAATAAAAGCATGATCAAGGATCCCGACCTGATTTATCCGGGGCAGGAATTCACGTTGCCTGTCGTCCCGATTATTGAGTAGGCTTGGTTCAGCCGTTGATCAATTCTTTGATATTATTTAGGTCTTCCTGCAAATCAAGCAGGCTATAGGTGAGTGCCGCCATCAGGCGTTTGGCTTCAAAAGGGCCAGTGAAATCTGTCTGCATAACCATCTGTATCTGACTATTATTGGACAGCTTGTATTCACCCTTGATGAATAGGGGGGTGAATTTTTCCAGCAGTTTTTCCCGGCGGGGTTTATCTTCTGCACTGAAGGGGATATGGCCGAGGCTGGCCAGCAGCTTGATGGAAAATATGCCGGTCGCTTTTGAATGTAATATCTGTCCGGAAAAATCTATATTGTACCATGTGAAATGAAATTTTGACGGGAATTGGATCGTACCATCTGTGATTTGGCTTGCCACATCATCCAATATTTTTTTTATCGGGTGAGGTGGTGCTTTTTCCACATGTCCCTTTTTTTCTTCTTCTTTTTTTGAAGCCACGTTGATTTCCTAACCGCAGAAGCACTTACTAATATATGATGTTAGTGATAGAGCCTTAAAATACTGTAAATGCGTTTCATATTCAGTATAGTTTCGATCCTAGAATATACAAAAAATTAACAGGTGAAGCATATATGGCCCATAATAAGTCTTCCTACGATTCAGCAGATCATGAACAGGGTCATGACGGTAAAGAGAATCACTGGAAAACCATCAGAACGTTACTGCCGTTTATTTGGATGAAGGGCCGGTGGGATCTTAGGGGCCGGGTGGTAATGGCCTTGGTTTTTCTGATTACGGCAAAGTTAATTGGTATTTATGTGCCTTTTTTATTCAAGGATGCGGTTGATGCCCTGAGCTATGGCGGGCCGGCGGGTTTCAAGGCTGATATGACAACGGTGGCTTTGGCTGTACCACTGGCTTTTATATTCAGTTATGGCTTGGCACGGGTTATGAGCCTGTTTTTTGGCGAAATCAGGGACGCGGTATTTGCCAAAGTTGGTCAGAATGCCTTGCGAAATGTCGCCCTGAGTACCTTTCGCCACTTACATAATCTGTCGCTGAAATTTCATATGGAACGTAAAACAGGCGGTTTGAGCCGGGTGATTGAACGGGGAACACGCGGTATTGATTTCCTGCTGAGATTCATGCTGTTTAATATTCTACCGACTTTTCTGGAAATTGTTCTGATTACGATTGTCTTCTGGTCGAAATTTGGATTTTATTATGCGTTGGTGACCTTTAGCTGCCTGATGCTGTATATTTTTTACACCATATTGGTGACTGATTGGCGGTTGAAATTCCGCAGGGAAATGAACAAACAGGATACGGAAGCCAACAGTAAAGCCATTGATAGTCTGTTAAATTTTGAAACGGTTAAATATTTCACAAATGAGGCCCATGAGGCCACGCGGTATGATATCGCCCTGGCCAAATATGAGAAGGCTTCTTTAAAGAGTCAGAATTCCCTGGCCTTTTTAAATGTCGGGCAAAGCCTGATCATATCAAGCGGCCTTGTGATTGTGCTGCTTATGGCAGCGCAAGGGGTCGTTGATGGGCGTTTCACCATTGGGGAGTTTGTTCTGGTGAACTCATTATTGATTCAGATTTATATGCCGCTTAATTTTCTGGGTATGGTTTACCGGGAAATAAAACAATCCCTTGTGGATATGGAAAAAATGTTCAACATGATCCGCCAAAAATCAGAGGTGAGTGACAGGCCGGATGCGGCGGAACTAGAGATGGACGGGGGCGCGGTTGAATTTGACGATGTATCTTTTCATTATGATGCTGCCCGGCCGATATTAAAGAATGTTTCTTTTAAGGTAGCCGCCGGCACGACAACAGCGATCGTTGGGGCCAGCGGCGCCGGAAAGTCTACTATTTCCCGGATATTATTTCGTTTTTATGATGTCACCTCCGGCAAAATTCTGATCGATGGTCAGGATATTAGTCAGGTTAGCCAGAAAAGCCTGCGCCGCCGGATTGGTGTTGTGCCGCAAGATACGGTACTTTTCAATGACAGTATCAGTTATAATATCCGCTATGGCCGCCCGGATGCCAGTGACAGGGCCGTGGAGGATGCAGCAAAACATGCGCAGATTCATGATTTTATTATGGGCCTGCCTGATCACTATGATAGCGAGGTGGGCGAGCGTGGCCTGAAGCTGTCTGGCGGAGAGAAACAACGGGTCGCCATCGCCCGGACGATCTTGAAAAATCCGGCGATATTATTGCTGGATGAGGCAACCTCGGCACTGGACAGTCATACAGAGCTTGATATTCAAAAAGCGCTGGAGGAAATATCCTTGCAGCGGACCACTATTGTGATTGCCCATAGATTATCGACCATTGTGAGCGCCAATGAAATAATTGTTCTGGATGGGGGAGAGATTATCGAACGGGGCCGGCACGATGCGCTTCTTGGCGCTAGGGGTGCCTATTATAATATGTGGCAGAAACAGAAAGAAGCCACTGAGGCCATGCAAAAATTGGCGGCATTGGATGATTATAATGCGGAATATGATAAAAAGATTTGATGGGTGCCGCCGTCTGCTTTACAAATGAATTATGAGATAAAGAATGGACGAAATTATGGATAAAATATCACCAATTTTAAGCTACTTTCACCGGGAAGGTCATAAATTCATCTTAGGATTTGGGGCCGTTACCATACTGTTCTATTTATTAGGGATGGATCTTTTAGGGGTCGTTGGCCTGGTATTGACCATCTGGTGTGCTTATTTCTTTCGTGATCCTGAGCGGGTAACCCCCATTAAGGCCGGGCTTGTCATCAGCCCTGCGGACGGCGTTATACAATCTGTCTGTCAGGCGGTGCCGCCGCAGGAACTGGACCTTGGTGATGAGGCCCGCACGCGGGTAAGCATTTTTATGAATGTTTTTGATGTTCATGTGAACCGGATTCCCATTGATGGGGTGATTGTAAAGCAGGTTTATACCCCTGGTAAATTCCTTAATGCCTCCCTTGAAAAAGCCAGTGTGGATAATGAACGGCATAGCCTGTTGCTGAAATCAACTTCAGGCAAGGACTATGCCTTCGTACAGATCGCGGGCCTTGTCGCGCGGCGCATTTTATGCTGGGCCGAAGATGAGGCGGTCTATAAAGCCGGGGAGCGGTTCGGCCTGATCCGTTTTGGCAGTCGGGTTGATGTTTATCTGCCAAGCGGGGTTCATGCTATGGTCTGTGTCGGCCAGCGTGCGGTGGCTGGCGAAACCGTTATCGCCAATGAGAAAGTTAGAGAACGCGATCGTGAGGGCGAGATCCGCTAGGATTATCATAGATATGGAAACAAACATCCAAAAATAGATTGAAATGGATATTATGCCCCCTGTAAAAAACCGTCATATTTTCCCTCTGCGCAGTCTGGTGCCAAATGCCATAACGGTACTGGCGATATGTGCGGGGATGTCTGCGATACGCTTTGCCATTCTTGGCCGGTGGGAGGGGGCCGTGATTGCGGTTTTGATTGCAGGCGTACTCGACGGTTTGGATGGCCGGATGGCACGGTTATTAAAAGGTTCCTCCAAATTTGGTGCCGAGTTGGATTCTTTGTCTGATATTGTCAGCTTCGGGGTCGCGCCCGCCGTCATTATGTATTCCTGGGTCTTGATGGACGTCAAGGGCGTTGGCTGGCTGTTGGCCCTGATCTATACGACATCAATGGCTTTGCGGCTGGCACGGTTTAATACCATGAACCAGGAGGAAGAAATCAAAAAAGAGGAGACGCGGGATTATTTTTACGGCATCCCGGCGCCGGCTGCGGCGGCTTTGGCTTTGTGGCCGATGATTCTTTATTTTTTGACAGAGATTGAATTTTTCAGAAACCCGGTTTTTTGTGTGATTTATTTGGGTTTAATCGCCGCCTTGACAATCAGTAGTGTGCCGACATTTTCTTTTAAAAGATTGAGCATAAAGCGGGAATATGTCTTATTTTACCTGCTGGGTATTGCTATATTTGCCACATTGCTGGTGACGCAAATTTGGGCGACAATGTCTGTGGTTGGCCTGTTGTATGTGATCACGATCCCCATGGCTATAATCCGGCATAGAAGAAAGTTTGGTCAAACGAAATCGGCGCCCGTTGGTCCCGATCCGGACAATTCTGCTGATGAGGATATGAAAAATAAAGAATAAAATATCCTTATTCCGCTGAGATTCATCTTGCACTTATTTTGTTCTAAACGTATGTTTTAAACGATACGGGGGGAGCGATATATTGATTTTTTACAGCGGGCTAAAATGAAATTTAAAAAAAATGCAGGGCAGGATGCAAAAGAACGTATTCTTAATGTTGCCGAAAATCTATTTGCCAACGGCAGCTTTGCCAGTATTTCTGTTCGCGCTGTAACAGGAGAGGCAAATGTCAATCTTTCCGCTGTGAATTATTATTTTGGCTCCAAGAAAGGCCTGTTTCAGGCGGTATATGTGCGCCGGGCAATCCTGATGAATCATGAAAGATTATGTTTATTACACGAGGCCGTTGAGACGTCACAGAAAGAAGGACGGGACATCATGCTCAGGGAATTGGTCAATGCCATGCTGACCCCGCCTATATACTGGCTCTATGATGAGGAACAAGGCTTTTCCGGTTATATCCGGTTTCTGGCCCGGGCCTATATGGAAGAAGCCAGCGATATGGATAATGTTTTGCAGCAGGAAGTCGATGTCTTTGATAAGTTTGTCCCCCATTTTCAAAAAATAAAACCTTCTCTGAAGGTAGAAGATATTTACTGGCGCATCCATTTTATTATGGGTGTCATGCATCATACCATCAATCACCTGCACCGAATTAGCCTGTTATCACATACGGCCTGCAAGACTGAGACGCGCGAACAAACACGGGATCGTCTGGTTGATTTCTGCTGCGAGGGTTTTTAACCCGAATGTCTTAGCCAAAAAGATCGTCTATGGCACTCTGCGCCAGATCCTCACCGTCCAGCTTGTTCTCATCATCATCAAAATAATGGTCAATACTATCCTGCTGGGTCATGAGTTTCTCGCCGTTGATAATCGCGCCGCATTTTTCGATCAGGGTTATCATCTGGGGACTATAGACATCAATGATCTGCTGTAACGCATTTTGATTGGCGTCGTCTATTTCCTGCCCTACCTGAGCGACAGTGGTTAAAATAAGGTCATCCATTTGCCCAACGATTTCTTCAAAAGGCAGGCGGTATTCATCGGGGGAATAGGCGTAAGCTTCGATGGCAAGTTCCTTGGCGGTAAAAACGCTGTCGGCAAAATGATTCTGATAGCTTTTTGGCGCCCATTCCTTAATATCTTCGATGCAGTCTGGCATTGAAGGCAGCATATCTATCAGCATATGCACCTCATTGAAATGGTTTAAATAATCCGTAGCCAGTAAAGTTTGAGAATTAATATTCTCGCCCACTACTTTCTGTTGAAAGCATTTGAAATTTGTCAAAACATCAATTTTCTTTGTTGTTTCTGTTTGGCGCAACCCCAAATTGCTTATTTTATAATATGTCAATGAATCATACTAACAGGTTAACGCTTTAACACAGGTCAAAAAAAATTTCAATTGTAGGACAAAAAAATCCTCAACCCTAAGATTGAGGATCATTATCAAATGAATGATATATTGCGAATTTTATACCGAATAATAAAGCTTAAACTCAGCCGGGTGAGGAAGTATCCTGACAGTATCAATATCTTCCTGTTTCAGTTCAATATAAGCGTCTATCTGATCGTCTGAGAAAACATCACCTTTTTTCAGGAAGGCGCGGTCCGCATCAAGGGCAGCCAATGCTTCACTTAAGGATGCAGCCACTGTCGGCACTTCTTTTAATTCTTCCGGCGGCAATGCATACAGATCTTTATCCATAGCGTCCCCGGGATGAATTTTATTTTCAATCCCGTCAAGGCCAGCCATCAGCATGGCAGAGAAAGCAAGATACGGATTGGCCGTCGGGTCGGGAAAACGAATTTCAATCCGCTTGCCTTTAGGGCTGGTGCTATAGGGAATCCGGCAGGAGGCAGAGCGATTGCGGGCGGAATAAGCCAGCAGAACTGGGGCCTCAAAACCAGGCACCAAACGTTTGTAACTGTTGGTGGAGGCATTGGTAAAGGCGTTCAGTGCCTTGGCATGCTTGATGATGCCGCCAATGTAATATAGGGCCATGTCAGACAGGTCGGCATAACCGCTTCCGGCAAATAGTGGCTCGCCATCTTTCCAGATTGACTGATGGGTATGCATGCCCGAACCATTATCCTGGGCGATTGGTTTTGGCATGAATGTGGCCGTTTTGCCGTGTTCATGGGCAACCTGATGGGTGACATATTTGTTGATCTGAACCCGGTCAGCGGTCTGCACCAGGGTGCCAAACATCATACCAAGCTCATGCTGGGACGGGGCCACTTCATGGTGATGCTTGTCCATGGGCAGGCCAAACTCTTTCATGATCGTGACCATTTCACCACGAATATTTGCGCATGTATCAACCGGGGCAACGGGAAAATAACCGCCCTTGACGGAAGGGCGATGGCCCTGATTACCATATTCTTGCTGGCGGTTTGAATTATAGGGCCCTTCAATATCGTCAAGGGAATATGAGGCACTATTGTAATCGACGTTGAATTTTACGTCATCAAACATGAAGAATTCAGGTTCCGGTCCAAAATATGCCGTATCTCCAATGCCGGTATATTTCAAATATTCTTCTGCGCGCTGCGCCGTGGAGCGGGGATCACGGCCGTAGCCTTCACCGGTGGCAGGTTCCACGATCGAGCAGAAAAGCACCATCGTCGGCTGATCCATGAAGGGATCCATGCTGATATTACTGGGGTCTGGCATCAAAATCATGTCTGATTCATTGATGGCTTTCCAGCCCGAGATGGACGAGCCATCGAACATAACGCCTTCTTCCAGCATGTCTTCATCAAAGACACTGGCGTCCATGGTAAGATGCTGCCATTTACCCTTGGGATCGGTAAAGCGCAGGTCTACAAAGGTAATATCTTTTTCTTTGATCATTTCAAGGACAGTATTTACATCTGACATATTTCTTGTTTCCTAAATTGGTTAGATAACGATAGGGCGGATTTTAGACAGCATCGTCGCCGGTTTCACCGGTCCGGATGCGAATGGCTTGTTCAATATTACTGATAAAAATTTTACCATCACCGATGCGGCCCGTTTTGGCGGCATTTTGAATGGCTTCAACGGCATTTTCTACCAGATCATCACTGAGAATGATCTCAATTTTCACCTTGGGCAGAAAGTCGACGACATATTCTGCCCCCCGGTATAGTTCCGTATGACCTTTTTGGCGGCCAAAACCTTTGGCTTCGGTTACCGTAATGCCCGACAGACCGACCTCATGGAGGGCTTCTTTAACTTCATCCAGTTTAAAGGGTTTGATAATGGCTTCAATTTTTTTCATAACGTTTGGGACACCTTGAGTGTGAAAATGCAAATTTTTTATATCATACATAACTATAAAGCATTTTTCATGCCAATTTTTCCGGCTTGGGAATCTGGCCGGATTAGGACTTTTTTAACCATGAATATGGGTTTTTTGCCTAAAAAATAGGCATCTGTCGATGAAAAATAAGGCACAAAGGGCTGAAGGGACATTGGGCGATCAAAGTCTCCATTTCTCCAAATGGCGTGCTTAATTAATACAAAGTCAATTCTTCTCTTGACCCTATGCCAAACTGGACGTAAAAGAGCGTCACTCCTACCGATGGCGGGTGTAGCTCAGTTGGTTAGAGCGCCAGATTGTGATTCTGGAAGTCGCCGGTTCAATCCCGGTCACTCGCCCCATTTTCCTTATAATTTCCCATTTTCCTTATAATTATTGTGCTTTTATCTTTGGCAGCTTTCGCTATACTTCCGTTGTAATTACAAAAAAATAGGGAAAAAAATGGCTATAGAGGATAAGACCGGCGCCACGCCGGTGCCGGTAAAAGGTATAAAATGGGGGCCTTTTACGGCGCGCCTGCCTTGGGTTCATATGCGGGTTGAATGGCCGGAATTGGCGCAGGGGATTGTGGTTGCGGCATCGACCGGTCTGGCCCTGACACCGTTATTGGTTGCGGCTTTTGGCCTGACGTTTGAAGAAGCAATTACCATTTCCATCTTTCATACTATTCTTATTTCCTCTCATGTGGTGCTTTTCGGCGAGCCATTTGCGCCGGGTTGGGTGACCCCGGCCCTGCCTCTGGCCTTGGCCTTTGTCTTGGGCGGCTATGATCAGCCGCATGAGCGATTTCAGATGATGACGGCTCTATCCCTGAATTTGGCAGCCTTGATGTTTTTTTTGGGCATTACGGGACTAGGCAAAAAGCTCATTCTTCATATTCCCACGGCGATCAAGGCGGGCATCATTCTGGGCGCGGCCCTTGCGGCCTTCAAGCGGGTCTTTGTCGATGATTTTAAAACGATTGAGGCCATGCCTGTTGCCATGACATTGGCCCTGATTACCTGCCTTATCGTTTCTTTTTCCCTGCCTTTTCAGAAAATGAAATCAAAAAACAAAGGCTTGGCGATGATTGCGAGCCTTGGGCTGTTGCCCGGGTTTATTATAGCTGGCATTGTGGGCACTGCTATGGGGGAATTGACCTTTCAGATTGAATGGGGCATTTTGGTGCCGCCAATCGGCGATTTGATGGCCAAGGTCTCGCCCTTTTACATCGGCTGGCCCCCGGTGGTGTATTTTATTGAGGCCATTCCCCTTGCCCTGATCACCTATACCATTGTTTTTGGGGACTTATTGACCGGTATTGCCATCATACGGGATGCGGAAAGTTCGCGGCCTGATGACAAGATAGATATTGACACCAGCCGATCCCATATTGTCGTTGCCATCCGCAATGCTGTTATGGCGGTTGTTGCGCCTTTTTTCCCGACACAGGGCTGCCTGTGGACCGGGGTGCATGTGGTGGTGGTGCAGAGATGGCGGGAGGGCAGGGAAAGCATGGAATCCTTGATCGGCGGCATCAGTGCCTATTATATATACGGCGTTCCCTTTTTGCTGTTATTCTTGCCGGTGGTGACCTTTTTAAAACCCTTCATGCCGATTGCCCTTGTCCTGACATTGATCTTGACCGGCTTTGCCTGTGCCTTTGTCGCCCTGTCGATGCCTAAGGGAAAAGAGGAAAAAGGCATCATGCTGCTCACCGCCTTTTTCCTGGTGTTCTTTGAGCCATGGGTTGGCCTGGCCGTTGGTATTGTGGCCGTGCTATTGCTGCTGGGCACATCGGCTTTCAAGCTTAAAAATCTGACCTAATCACTTTGAGCGACCCTCGGTTAATTTGACAGACTTGATGTCTTGTATATATTCATAGGGGGGATAAAACGGGTAAACTATGTGAAATGAGCGATAGCAAAAAGACCGGAGCAGCCGGAACAACGCGTATCATTGGGTCGCGCATATTCCGTGTATTTTTGGAGAATGAAACCGTTATAAGAAAATTTCTCCGCCGTTATACGTCAAACCGCCATGATATTGAAGACATAAGTCAGGAAACTATTCTACGGGCCTTACATGCTGAGAAAAACAGGGAAATTCATGAGCCACGTGCTTTTCTTTTTGGCGTAGCCAAAAATATTGCCCGTAAGGAATTGGAAAAAAAATCAAGGTCTTTGATAAATTTTATAGAGGATTTTAGCGACCAGGAGTACTGCTCTAATGAGCCTGCCGTGGACGATCAGGTTGATAGCCGGCAACGTATGCTGGTTTTTTGGCAGGCCGTGGCAACATTACCGCCGCAATGTCAGAAGGTTTTTGTGCTAAAAAAGATGCATGGTTATTCGCATAAAGAAATTGCAAAAAGCCTTCATATTTCTGTCAGTACGGTGGAAAAACATGTGGCGGCCGGGCTTAAAAGATGTCGAATATATATGGAAAATAAACGTGACGGCGATGTCGGTGAACCTCCTGCCAGAGCGAATAGAGAAAAATGACGGAAGATTTTTTATCAGACAAGAGGCCTGACCTCGTAACAGAAGCCTGCGCCTGGATTGCGCAGCTTGAAACGGGCGATCTGACATCTGAAGATTTGGCCGCTTTCCGGGAGTGGATGGCACGCAGTCCGGCCCACCAGCAAGAAATCAGACGTCTGGCTTATCTTTCCAGAGATGTTAACATTCTGACTGAAATGGCCGAGCCCTTAAAAGTCGCGGCAGCAAGACAGCGCGCGCTGATGAAAAAAGATATTTTAACCAGTAAATGGGGTCATTTGCGTTATATGACGGCGTCTATCTGTGTCGCTCTGCTCTTGGTTTTAGGCTTTTTCTTTATTGCCGGGCGTGACAGCCCATCACCCGACCCGGTTCTTATTACTACGGCGGTAGGCAGTCACCGGGACGTGAAGCTTTCTGATGGCACGGTTTTAAAGTTGAACACGGACAGTGAAGTTAAAATTGAGTATGATGCGGATCGCCGCAAGGTTAATTTGCTGAAAGGTGAGGCTTTTTTTCAGGTGACGCATAATCCTGATCGGCCTTTCATTGTTTATGCGGGAGGGAAGTCAGTTCGCGCTGTGGGCACCGCCTTTGTCGTGCGTTTTTTACCGAAGAAATTTGAGGTAACTGTTACGGAAGGGCAAGTTGAGCTGTTGAACGCAGCAGAATTGACACAAGATAACAGGCTGGATCTCCCGGAAATGGGCAGTTTAGAAGGGGCTGGGGCCGCACCTTTGATATCCTCTCTGCAGTTAAAGGCAGGCGAGAGTATCTCCTATATGGATTCTGTCCAGACTGAGGCGATTGAAATAATTTCACAACGTGAAATCAGACGAAAACTATCATGGCAGGAAGGGCTGCTGGATTTTTCACAAACGCCGCTTGTTGATGTTATCGATGACTTAAGTCGCTATACCTCCTTGAAAATTGAAATTTCCGACCCTGAATTACGCGATTTAAAATTTGGCGGAATTTTTAGAGTGGATGAATTGCAGGCTCTGTTCGATGCCCTTGAGACCACATTTGATATTAAAGTCGAATATCTGGAAAATGACATTGTGCGTTTGAGCCATCATTAGAATATTGTGATGTAAAGATATAGGCTGTTCTTGAACCGACATATCAGTGAGAATTAAAAGTTATTTTATTTTTTTTGAATTTTAGATAGAGGATTTCTGCAGTCTGAGGAACTACCCATTACAGGCTGCAGTTGAGACGTTGATAATAACCGTTTCGATATTAGTATGCAGGGAGGATTATTTGTTGAGAAGAT
>Ga0316204_10007381_pt1 | contig 16122 bp, 13 predicted proteins | sample 6monrhotite_MG_2_FD_205661 | JGI IMG/M metagenome (GOLD analysis project Ga0316204, IMG submission 205661) | Microbial mat bacterial communities from mineral coupon in-situ incubated in ocean water Damariscotta River, Maine, United States -... | ecosystem: Environmental > Aquatic > Marine >... | reverse complement strand
AACCTTTCTTTGACAAAGGCTGGATTGATGCCGCCACCCAGCCCGGCAAAGCGCCCGGCGCGTTTGCCCATCCCACGGTCACCGATGTGCATCCCTATGTGATGCTGAATTATCTTGGTAAACCGCGCGATGTGATGACGCTGGCGCATGAGCTTGGGCATGGAGTGCATCAGGTTTTGGCGGCAGATCAGGGTGAATTACTGTCCTCGACCCCGCTGACACTGGCCGAAACTGCCAGTGTTTTTGGCGAGATGCTGACCTTTCGCAAACTGCTGGCTGAAGCTCCGGATCAGGCAAGCCGCAAGACCCTACTGGCGGGCAAAGTCGAGGATATGATCAACACCGTTGTGCGCCAGATCGCGTTTTATGATTTTGAATGCAAACTTCATGCGGCACGGGCCGAAGGTGAGCTGACACCGGATCAGATCAACGATATTTGGATGTCGGTGCAGGGCGAAAGTCTGGGGCCTGTGTTTAATTTTATGGACGGGTACGAGACCTTCTGGGCCTATATCCCGCATTTCATCCACTCGCCGTTTTATGTCTATGCCTATGCGTTTGGCGACGGGTTGGTGAACGCGCTTTATGCGGTTTACGAAGAAGGCGATCCCGGGTTTCAGGCGAAATATTTCGATATGCTGAAAGCTGGTGGCTCCAAACACCACAAGGAATTGCTGGCGCCGTTTGGTCTTGATGCGAGTGATCCAAAATTCTGGGACAAAGGCCTCAGCATGATTTCCGGCATGATTGACGAGTTGGAAGCGATGGAAGGGTAAGGCTTTACGCCGCCGCCAATCTATCGCACCAGCGCTGATATTCGGGGTTATCTGGCCGCAATTCCAGCGCCTGTTGCGCAATCTCAAGCGCCTCGTCACCGCGCCCAAGTTCGTGTAAGGCACGACTGAGTTGGCGGTGGGCGTTCGGAATTTCAGGGTTGATCTCAATCGCCTGATAGAGCGTTTTGACGGCCGCTTTTAAGTGTCCGGCATTGATCTGCAAGCGCCCAAGCTGCACCCGGTGCCCGCCGTGGTTTGGGACAATCTCGACCGCCACAAGGGCCGAGGCAACCGCGCCGTCGGCATCATCCTGACGCGACAGCGGGTCACGCGGTGCCAGTTCAATCGCTTTGGCGAACTCATGATGGGCCCGGTCCCAGTCGCGCTCTTTGGTAAAGACTGATCCGAGTTGGCTGCGAATGCGGTAATCATCCGGATAGCGCGCAACCGCGTCTTTCATCAACACCTTCGCCCCATCCCAATCCTGATCCAGTTTTTTCTGACGCACCGCCATATTATAGTAAGACCGCGAGGTTGCTCCGATTTTGGCCAGCCTTTTCAACATCTTCCCGGCGCGTTTTTCGTCTTTAGCGCGGGTCATGATATCTGCAAATAGCAACAAGCCGCGTTCTTTTCCGCCCCGCAGCAGAACTTTTTCCATCGCGTCAAACACCGGCCGGGCTTGCGGATGGGTATACTCAAAGCCGAAATTTGACGGGTAATCATTCGGAGCTTTATGAAGGACAACCCGGTCGCGCCCACGCAACATCGAATAAGTTTCCCGGGCCTGATCCCTGAACTCGACATCAGGGAAATTCACCCGGATCTCGCGATGATCGACCTGCACGAACAGGTCTGAAAAATGGCTGAGCGCGTTGGCGGCGGTCAAATCCAGCGTCCCATCCGTGGTGCTTTCAAGTGCTGTCTGCATGTCATCGACAACAAACAAACCACCCAGTTTCAGGGCTGGAAAAAGCAGTTCAAACCGATCTCGCACGCGCGCGTCCAACAGATCTCCAGCCGTCAGGATCACGTCAAACGGGCCGTGATCGCGCACGGCTTTTTCAAGCAACGCGGTCGATTTCCCCAGACCCTTCATAACCGTCACATTTTCGGCGGCCTGGGTTTTCGTGGAAACGCCGCCAAAGCTGATAACCTGGCCTTTGGGAAAACATTTCCCAAGCGCCAGCGCCTCTTTGACGCTTGCGTCACTCCCGCCGACAGACAAAACCTGAACTGGTTTTTTCCTCAGCGGTTTGAACAAAGGCTTGTTACCCAAATTGCCACTGCTGGTGGATTTGTGCAGGGCGATCATGTTGTGAAACCGCTCAATCGCGGTGATATCTTTCACCAGATCATTCACGACGGCCTCGGGGAATTTCGCCGCAATCTGCTGATGATCAAATTGCACGAACAGATCGGTGAAATACCCGACCGAATTTGGCTGCGTCATCTCAAGGGAACCGCCAAACCGCGGAAAAAACGCGGTCTGCACGTCCTCAACCACGTAAATGCCGTTCTCGGCCAATGTCGGGTATAACAGCTCAAACGAGGTCACCACATGCTGGTTCTGGTGACTGCCATCATCAATAATAATATCAAATGGGCCGTGATCCCGCACCACGCCAGCAAGAAACTCTGGGTCCACCTGACTGCCTTGCAGGATGTCCACCCGCGCGCCCAGATCCATGTCCTTTTTCTGGATGTCGATGCCAACAATCTGCCCGTTGGGAAAGAAATCCCGCCAGACTTCGAGGGATTCACCCCCCCGGTCGCTGTCCTGATAACCGCCGACACCGATTTCCAGCAGGCGGATTGGTTTGCGACGCAGATGCTTGAACAGCTTGTAATAATTGGGCGTGTAGTCGTGATAACCGAACTTGTCGGTCCCATAGGTGATTGCCAGCCGTGTCAGCGGATCGACCATATTCCTGCCCCTGCCTTGTTTTAGGGCATATTGAATCTTTGGTCGCCTGTGGCGCAAGAGATTTGTGTTCAATTCCTGATTGTGCGCTGAACTGAGTCTTTGCGGTCGCACCCCAGCGCGCACATTTGGCAGTCAAAAGCCGCCAAACCGGCCCGACTGCACCCCGCGTTGCTGCCTACGGGCCGGGGTCCAATCCCACGGACATATCCGTTCAGGCTATTCCCATTTGCCCCAAGGGAACGGTTTTTCGTCTGTACTGCCGGTTTGAAATTCGGCAACCCGGCCCAACCAGCGGCCTACGCTTTTGCCAAAATCCGCAATGGCTGCGTTCTTTTCTTTGCCAAACAGTATCCACAGGAACTGCACAACGGCCAGAACCGCCAGAACGGTTTCTGCCAGCCCAAAGAACACCGCGAAAATCAGCATATAGAGGCCACGCATCCAAACGTTACCTTCAGGTGCATAGGTTTCTTCGTGTTTTGTTGTATCGGTCATCTTATGTCCTCCTAATTTCAATCAACGCTTTAAATTGGACCGGGCACGCCCGACCCGGGTGGCTGGAACCACCAGATGAAACGTCACATTTCCGGTGGTCCCTTGGCGTCAGGCCGCAGGCATCATGCCCTTATTCGCGGCCAGTTCGCGCATCTTCTTTTGCAGCTTTTCAAACGCCCTGACTTCGATCTGCCGGATACGTTCCCGGCTGACATTGTATTCGCTGGACAGTTCTTCCAGCGTGACGGGTCTGTCTTCAAGCTTGCGCTTCATCAGAATGTCTTTTTCACGATCATTGAGGTCGCTCATCGCTTCCATCAACAATTCCCGGCGCGTTTCCATTTCCTGCTTTTCAGCATAATCCGTCGCCTGATCCGCATCTTCATCTTCAAGCCAGTCCTGCCATTCCGACGAGCCTTCGCCATCGGATGCGATCTGCGCATTAAGCGATGCATCGCCACCCGACATCCGCCGGTTCATTGAGACCACCTCAGCCGGTGTCACGTTCAGATCATTGGCGATCCGCTCGACATTTTCGGGCCTCAGATCGCCGGTCTCAAGCGCACCAATCCGGTTCTTGGCCTTGCGAAGGTTGAAAAACAGCTTTTTCTGCGCGCTGGTCGTCCCCATTTTAACAAGCGACCACGACCGCAGGATATACTCCTGAATACTGGCGCGAATCCACCACATCGCATAGGTCGACAAGCGGAAACCTTTATCGGGGTCAAACCGTTTGACCGCCTGCATCAGGCCTACATTGGCCTCGGAAACAACCTCAGCCGTCGGCAGCCCATAGCCGCGATACCCCATCGCGATTTTCGCCGCCAATCGCAGATGTGAGGTCACAAGCTTATGTGCTGCCCCTGAATCCTCGTGATCCACCCAACGTTTTGCCAGCATGAATTCCTCTTCATGCGGAAGCATTGGAAACTTGCGAATTTCCTGCATGTAGCGGTTCAACCCCTGTTCGGGAGAAGGTGCCGGTAGGTTTGCGTAGCTCATGTCGTTCCCTGTTCGATGTTAATAATCGTTACATACCCGAAATAGGCACTGGCACGATCAATTTCAAGGGCTCCACCCCAGTCAAATTTCGGCCAATGCCGAAAGTAAATCGCGCATATCCTGTGGCAACTCGGCCTCAAAGCTCATGAATTCACCACTGACCGGATGCACAAACCCCAATGTTGCGGCATGAAGCGCCTGCCTTGGAAAAAACCGCACCGCCTCCAGCCCCGCCGGGCTCAGGGTTTTTGGCCCCAGCGTACGCCGCCCACCATAAACAGAATCACCGATAAGGGCATGCCCCGCATGGGTCATATGCACCCTGATCTGATGCGTGCGCCCGGTTTCAAGCCAGCAATCAATAAGGGCCGCCGCCTTACCAAACCCCTGAACAACCCGCGTGCGCGTGATCGCGTGCCGTCCGGCATTCACCACAACCGCCTGACGTTTCCGGTCGGTCTTGTGGCGCGCGATATTGCCTGAAATCCGGATCACATTGCCTTCTTCAAACGCAACCCCCGGAACCCCTGCCAAGCGCGGATCGCCCCGCGATGGCACACCATAACAAATCGCCAGATAATGCCTCTCAAGCGAATGATCCGCGAATTGCTCGGCCAGCCCGTGATGGGCGCGGTCGGACTTGGCGACAATCAACAATCCGGATGTGTCTTTGTCGATCCGGTGCACGATACCCGGACGTTTTTCACCGCCAATACCAGACAGGCTGTCCCCGCAATGATGCAGTAACGCGTTTACCAATGTACCGGTTTCCGAACCCGGGGCCGGATGTACAACCATTCCGGCAGGTTTGTTGACGACAATCAGATCCTCGTCCTCATAAACCACCTCAATCGGAATATCCTCAGGACCAGCCTCGATCTCGGTTGCTTCTGGCAGCGTCACCAGCCACACCTCGCCCTCTTTGGACTTGGTCTTAAGCGCAGTCACAACCGTTCCGTCTTCCCGCGCGACCGCCCCCTGTTCGATCAGCTTGCCCAGCCGCGACCGGCTCAACGACTCCTCCTCTGGCGCAACCGCCGCCAAAGCCTTATCAAGCCGGGGCGGAGGCATTTCTCCGATAACAAGACGCAGTACTGGATCAGACATGAATGACATTCCGGACAATTCGGGCGAACCCGCCAATTTGAAGTTCCTCAGAATCCTCGTCACCATTCTCACGGCGTCGATGATTGCAGGTCTTGTAACCATCATCGTTCTGATTGTCATCCGGGTGCCGAATGTTATTCGCACTGTCGAAGACCCGCTGCCTCTGCCCGAAGCAATCACGCTGCCGGATGGCACGACGGCACAAACCTTCACCCGGGGCCAAGACTGGTATGCAATCGTCACGACCGACAATCAAATCCTGATTTTTAACATCGAAGACGGCGCCTTGCGCCAAACCCTCCAAATCGACTGACCCCGCCGTCTCTTTTTCTTAAATATCCTCGCCGAAGGCTCCGGGCGTCTACACCGCAGTCAGCCCTTGCAGAGCGCGCGCCCACAGCCGATATTAGCCCATCATGAGCCTGCCCCCCGGATTCCTTGACGAACTTCGCACCCGCACGTCTCTGGCCCAGGTGGCCGGGCGCAAAGTGTCGTGGGATGCGCGCAAGTCCAATCCCGGCAAAGGCGACTATTGGGCCCCGTGCCCGTTTCATCAGGAAAAGACCGCGTCGTTTCACCTCGATGACCGCAAGGGGTTCTATTACTGCTTTGGGTGTCACGCCAAGGGCGACGCGCTGAACTTTATCCGCGAGACCGAAAATGTCGGCTTTATGGAGGCGGTTGAAATCCTCGCCCGCGAAGCCGGCTTAACCATGCCCGCCCGCGATCCCGAAGCCCAGCAAAAGGCCGACAAACGCAGCGAACTCGTTGATGTGATGGAACAAGCCGCACAATTTTTTCGCCTGCAACTCAAAACCGGACAAGGCGCGACTGCGCGCGATTACCTGACCGGTCGCGGACTTGATCAGGCCACTCAGGACAGATTTGAAATCGGCTTTGCACCCGACAGCCGCACCAGCCTTTACCAGCATTTAAGCGGCAAAGGCGTTGCCGCCGATCTGATCGTTGACGCGGGCCTTGCCATCAAACCTGACGAGGGCGGCACCCCGTTTGATCGGTTTCGTGGCCGGATCATCTTTCCAATCCGCGACGCACGGGGGCGCTGCATCGCATTTGGCGGCCGTGCAATGGACCCGAATGCGCGCGCTAAATATCTGAATTCACCGGAAACTCTGCTGTTTGACAAAGGCCGCAGCCTTTACAATCACGGCCCTGCCCGCGAGGCCTCGGGCAAAAGCGGCCACCTGATCGTTGCCGAAGGCTACATGGACGTGATCGCGCTGGCCCGTGCCGGATTTGCCCACGCTGTCGCGCCTCTTGGCACCGCTATCACCGAGGACCAGTTGATGCTGCTCTGGCGGGTCGCGCCCGAACCGGTGATCGCACTTGATGGCGACAAGGCAGGCCTCAGGGCCGCGATGCGCCTGATTGATATCGCCCTGCCGCTGCTGGAACCGGGCCGCAGCCTGCGCTTTTGCATTCTGCCCGAGGGGCTTGATCCTGACGACCTGATAAAATCGCAGGGCAAAGCGGCAATGCAAAAGCTGCTCGAGGCCGCACAACCCATGGTCAGCCTGCTCTGGCAGCGCGAAATCGAGGGCAAAGTCTTTGACAGCCCTGAACGCCGCGCCGCCCTTGACGCCAGCCTGAAAACCGCAATCGGCGCCATCCGCGACACCTCCATCCGCAACCACTATACCGCAGCCCTGCGCGAGCTGCGTGCAGAACTGTTCGCCCCGGCGCGCCGAAAATTCACACCCTCAGGCGACAAATCACGGCCCTGGATCAAACGCGGACCAGACTTGCCAACCGAAGGCACCAAAGCCTCGTTTCTGGCGCAATCTCAGGGCCAATACGACACCGAAGACCGCCTGCGCGAATCCATCATTCTGGCGCTGTGCCTCACCTATCCGCAAACCGTCATGCTGTTTGAAACCGCACTTGAAAAACTGCACCTGCACACGGCCGCCCATAACCGTCTGCGTGACGCCATTCTGCACCACGCCCATGACAGCGACGGCGCGCCCGAAATCCTGCGTGCAAAAATCGCAGAGGAAATTGGCCCCGAGACGGTTGAAAACCTCATGGCGCTTCGCCATGTGCGTATCTCGCCGATGTTGCTGAGATCGGTGGACACCGAAACCGCGACGATGGCCTTGGCCGAGGAACTTGCCAAACAGGAAGCCAACCGTGGCTCAGCTGCAGAAATCAGTGATGCGATGCAAGATATGAGCGGATTGGTCGACGAAGGCCTGACATGGCGCCTCCAACAGGCCGCCGAAGCCCGCGACAAAGCCGCCAGATCCACCCTCGCCAAAGGTGGAACCGAGACCGAAGATCGAGAAAACATGTCCAAATACCTGCAAAACCTGATCGACAGTGAGGTTTGGGTAAAGAAAAAACGTTAAAGTGCATTGCGAATCAGTAGACCGACGTGTTGATTCGCTAAATGATTCGCGCGGGCTTACCCGCGAAGTGATTCGCCTGCCCTGATATGGAGTGACCAATGGCCGCTAAGGACACCGACGCGACAAAATCCGACGACCAGACAGAAAACAATTCTCTCGGCGACATGAGCCAGGCTGCGGTCAAAAAGATGATCGCGAATGCGCGCCAGCGTGGGTACATCACCTATGATGAGCTGAACCAGGTTCTGCCACCCGAACAGGTGTCCTCCGAACAGATCGAAGACGTGATGTCGATGCTCAGCGAAATGGGCATCAACATCATCGAAGACGACGAGGCGGAAGAAGAGGAACAGAAAGTCACCGATCTGGTGACCACGGATTCCAACAAAGACGTCGCAATCTCGACCACAACAACCGAAGTGCTCGATCGCACCGACGATCCAGTGCGGATGTATCTGCGCGAAATGGGCTCGGTCGAGCTGCTGTCCCGCGAGGGCGAAATCGCCATCGCCAAACGGATCGAAGCCGGGCGCAACACGATGATTCTGGGGCTTTGCGAAAGCCCGCTGACGTTTCAGGCGATCACCATCTGGCGTGACGAGTTGCTCGAAGAAGAAATTCTGCTGCGCGATGTTATCGACCTTGAAACCACGTTTTCAGGCTCCGTTGAAGAAGAAGAAGAAACCGGCATCACAGCACCTGTGATTGATCCGAATGTCGCGACAGCCGCTGCCGCTGCGCCCTCGGCAACTGCCCAGCCAAAAGCTGAGGTTGAACCCGAGAAAGATGCCGACGGCAATCCAATCACCCGCGACGATGACGACGATGATGAAGACGAACAGGCCAACCTGTCACTTGCCGCGATGGAAGCCGCATTGAAACCTCGCGTTCTGGAAACTCTCGGTCGGATCGCGTCAGACTATGCGATGCTGGCCGACATGCAGGACAGCCGGATTTCCGCGACCCTGAACGAAGACAGCTCTTTTTCGAAAAAAGAAGAAAAAACCTATCAGGCGCTGCGCTCTGAAATCGTCGAGCTGGTGAATTCGCTGCATCTGCACAACAACCGGATCGAAGCACTGATCGACCAGCTTTATGGCATCAACCGCAAGATCATGGTGATCGACGGTGCTCTGGTGAAACTCGCCGACCAGTCGCGCATCAATCGTCGCGACTTCATCGAAGCCTACCGCGGTGCAGAGCTTGACCCGACATGGTTGGATCAAGTCGCCGGCAAAACCGGTCGCGGCTGGAACACCTTCATCGAACGTTTCCGCGACAAGGCCGAAGAACTGCGCGCTGAAATGGCCGAGGTCGGGCAATATGTCGGTGTGGACATCTCTGAATACCGCCGCATCGTCAATCAAGTGCAGAAGGGCGAAAAAGAGGCGCGCCTGGCCAAGAAAGAAATGGTCGAGGCCAACCTGCGTCTCGTGATCTCCATCGCCAAGAAATACACCAATCGCGGCCTGCAATTCCTTGACCTCATTCAGGAAGGCAATATCGGCCTGATGAAAGCGGTCGATAAATTCGAATACCGCCGGGGCTACAAATTTTCGACCTACGCGACATGGTGGATCCGTCAGGCGATCACACGATCCATCGCCGATCAGGCCCGCACCATTCGTATCCCGGTGCATATGATCGAAACGATCAACAAACTGGTCCGCACCGGCCGCCAGATGCTGCACGAAATCGGTCGCGAACCGACACCGGAAGAACTGGCCGAAAAGCTGCAAATGCCGCTCGAGAAGGTCCGCAAGGTGATGAAAATCGCCAAAGAACCGATCTCGTTGGAAACCCCCATCGGCGACGAGGAAGACAGCCAGCTTGGCGATTTCATCGAAGACAAAAACGCCGTCCTGCCGCTGGACTCAGCCATTCAGGGCAACCTGAAAGAAACCACAACGCGTGTACTGGCCTCGCTCACCCCACGCGAAGAACGTGTGCTGCGCATGCGCTTTGGCATCGGGATGAACACCGACCACACGCTTGAGGAAGTCGGTCAACAGTTCAGCGTGACGCGGGAACGGATTAGGCAGATCGAAGCGAAGGCTTTGCGCAAGCTGAAACATCCGAGCCGGAGCAGAAAGCTAAGGTCGTTCTTGGATCAGTAGGTGATGGGCGCGTTCTAGCGCCCATTTTTTTGGGAAACATAGGCTTGCGATCGTTGGTCGGCTATTTGAACCCGTTCTTTTTAAACGAGTCCACACACATCTTGTTTGTAAACGCTAGAACATCGTCGCGCTCAACGAGCTTCAAGCAAGCGGAGTGCACACTGGCATCAACGGCTGCTTCGCGCTGGATTTGAAGTTGCACTGCAATTTTCGCCAATCTCATGATTTCCTTTTCACGTGCTTTTTCAACCGAAATCCAGTCTCGATTTTCAAAATCAAAAACTGTGGGCGTACTCCATTTCCATGAGATACATTTGCTCGCATTCGCAGAAAAGCTCAGGAGAGAACTTCGGTAAGCATCAAAATCTACGTTGGCACCCCTGACTAGAAGAATAAGTTCAAACGCCGATGCATTTGCTTTTGTCGTTTCCTCAGAATCAATGGCCTTAGCACAATTTGATGCCAATTCATTTAATTTCTCCAAGGTCTCGCTCGCCTCATCAGCTCCTGCAACTGAACGAATACCCACAAAGATCGCAAAAAGAAGTGTCGCGAAAATTCTGCTAGCTATTTTTGTTTTCACTTGATCCTCTCTGGGCTTCCAAGAAATTATTCTTTTGCGTTCAAAAGGCTGATGCCACGATATTTCTGTTTTCAGACAAGTAATTTTATGAAAACCAACAACGGTTTTATCTGATTTCCAATAAGCAAATAATAATCGTATGGATACTCAACTTGCTGTTCCCCTGCAAGGTTTTCGTCCGATCCAGCCCGAAAGTTGCCACCACCCCAACCCTACCGCACGCCCCCTTAACGCAAACCTAACCGCCCTCGCATAAAACCCTCCTCGACGTCACAAAGTGGTTTTACGGTTCTGCGTACAACACGGTAAACATTCCGAGTGGAACCGGCCGAGAAAGCCAACAACGATCGATCAAGGTGCAGGTTTAAAACCCCTGTTTCGGCTCCATAACCGCACTGGCGGGCCCGCCTATTATCCATGATCACAAAGACATACGGCGCCCTCGCCCGACACAACGTCGCGCGGGGCGCGTCTGCTAGCTGTCCAGTTTTTCCTCAAAAAATGCCACCGTTCGTGACCATGCTAATTCGGCCATCGCTTCGTCATAGCGCGGCGTGCTGTCGTTGTGAAAACCGTGGTTAACGCCCTCATAGATATGCGCGGTATACTCTGTCCCCGTCGCCTTCAGCGCCGCCTCATACGCTGGCCAGCCCGCATTCACCCGCGCGTCAAGCCCAGCGTAATGCAGCAACAGCGGCGCTTTGATCCGGGCCACATCCGCCACTTTCGGTTGGCGTCCATAAAACGGAACCGAGGCCGCCAGTTCCGGATAGGCCACCGCCAGCGCGTTACACACCCCACCCCCATAGCAGAACCCGACGCAGCCCACCTTACCGGTGCTGTCCTCGCGCCCCATCAGATGCTCAGCACCGGCAAAGAAATCGTTCATCAGCTTGGTGCGATCCACGGTGCGCTGCAAATCACGGCCATCTGCATCATTGCCCGGATACCCCCCGACCGAGGTCAGACCATCCGGTGCCAGCGCCATAAATCCTGCCTTGGCAACCCGGCGGGCAACGTCCTCGATATAAGGGTTCAGCCCGCGGTTTTCATGCACGACCAGCACCGCTGGCAGCGGCAAGTCTTCAGTCCCTGCCGGGCGCACCAGATAGCCGCGCACGTCGCCGTGGCCATTGGGCGAAGGATAGGTGATATAGGTCGCCCTGATTTCAGGGTCGGTGAACGAGACTTGTTCGGCCAGCGCATAATCCGGGCTCAACTGATCAAGCAGCGCCAGTGCCGTGACCCCGGCGACGGCAAACTTCCCGGCGCGATCCAGAAACTCGCGTTTGCTGATCTTGCCGTGGGCATAATAGTCGTAAAGGTCCAGCAGCCCCTGATCAAAATCCTTCGCGGTCATGCGTGTCATGGCGTTTTCCCCCTTTTAGAAATCGTTTGTGGTTCAGACTATAAACCCACTGGCGGGTTTCAACGGATCAAATCGCTGTGAGCCTTAGCTGCGCCGCCAGACATGCAAAACATCCGCCCCGATGGCGCGCGTCTCAACCAGTTGAAACCGCTTGGCTGCAGCCAACCCCGCGTCCGGCATCAAAGCCACTGATGGAAGGCCTCCTGCGCCCAGCGCCAGTCCCGCCGTAAACCCGATCAGCCGGTCCACAACCCCATCGGCCAACAACGAGGCTGCAATCTGTCCGCCGCCTTCAGAAAATACCCGCGTCAATCCGTGCGAGGCCAACGCGCGCAGGACCGAGGCTATGTCAAGCCGCCCGGCCTCATCAATCTCACAGGCGACCAGCTTGGCCCCGGTTGCGGCCCAGTCTGCAAGCGCACGTTCTGGCGCCTTGGGTCCATGACACATCCAGACCGGCACTTCACGTGCCGTCTTGCCCAGCTGCCCGGTGGCGGGCGTTGTTAAGCGGCTGTCACACACCACCCGAACCGGCTGATGGCCAACACCCAAATCCCGCACTGTCAACGACGGATCATCCGCAAGCGCAGTTCCCGCCCCAACCAAAACCGCGTCATGCGTGGCGCGCAGATAATGCACATAACGCCTTGCAGCGGGGCCGGTGATCCACTGGCTTTCACCACCTGCGGTCGCGATCCGGCCATCAAAACTGCTGGCAAGTTTCAGCGTCACCAACGGGCGCTTCTCAGTGGTTTTCAGCAAAAAACCTGCGTGATCTTCAGCAGCCTCAGCGGCCAAAAGCCCGGTCTCAACCTCAATCCCGGCGGACCGTAGTATCGCATGCCCCTGCCCCGCCACGCGCGGATCAGGATCTTCAAGCGCGCTCACAACTCGCGCTACACCCGCCGCCACCAACGCCTCAGCACACGGGGGCGTTTTGCCGGTATGGGCGCAAGGTTCAAGCGTCACATAAACTGTGGCCCCACGCGCCCGCGCACCCGCTTGCGCCAGTGCTTGCGTCTCGCCATGCGGTCGCCCGCCCGGTTGGGTCCATCCACGACCAACAACAATATCGCCCCGAACAATCACACAGCCCACAGCCGGATTGGGCCAGCACCGCCCGTGACCACGCCGTCCGAGCGCCAGTGCCAAGGACATCCAGCGTTCGTCAGAAGCAGTCACAGCCATTTTCAGGTATCGTCTTCCGGGGCCGGGGGACGCAGTTCTTGAACAAAGTCCTCGAAATCATCCGCTTCCTGGAAGTTTTTGTAAACACTGGCAAACCGCACATAAGCAACCGTGTCGATACGGGCCAGCGCTTCCATCACGATCTCGCCGATCTTGTCGCTGTCGACATCCGTATCGCCAAGGGATTCCAACCGCCGGACAATGCCCGAGATCATCTGGTCGATCCGCTCAGGCTCAAGCGGTCGTTTTTGCAACGCCATCCGGATTGAGCGTTCCAGTTTATCGCGATCAAACTCTTCCCGCTTGCCGTTTTTCTTGATCACCACAAGGTCGCGCAATTGCACCCGCTCATACGTGGTGAACCGACCGCCACAGGCCGGGCAGGCCCGACGTCGACGAATGGCGATATGGTCCTCTGCTGGACGGCTATCTTTAACCTGAGTGTCAATATTCCCGCAAAAAGGGCAGCGCATATTTTGTCTTCCTTGTTCTTCACCGACGTGATCCGACGCCACTATAGGCATGGATCTAGTCTTTGTGTAGAGGGTAATGCACTCCACAACATGCAGACTTGACCCCAAAGATATATTGCCCGTAATCAGGGACCTGTGAAGGGGCAGATCATGCTGAAATCAAAAGCTTTGTGGACGCTGGCGCTGGGCTTTATGGCCCTGCACATTGCGCTTGCAGCCCTTTTGCCGCTGGTCGAGGACGAGACCTATTATGCCCTCTGGGCCTCGGTACCGTCCGCAGGGTATTTCGACCACCCACCGATGATTGCCTGGTGGATTGCCGCCGGGCAGGCCGTGCTGGGGGACAGCCCGTTTGCTGTGCGCTTGCTCGCGGTGCTGGCCTCGGCTCTGCTAACCTTCCTGACCTACCGGATTGCATGGCTCTATTCCAAAGACGCGACAACCGCCTTCACCGCAGCGCTTTGGGGCAAGGCGATGATCCCGTTTTCCGTGCTGGCCTTCGCCGCCACCCCTGATGCGCCCTCGGTCCTGTTCTGGACGGCCGCCGTCTGGGCACTGGCCGAGTTGACAACCTCACGCAATCCCAACTGGTGGTTTGCGGTCGGGCTGTTTGCGGCCCTTGGCATTCTGTCGAAATTCACCGACCTGTTCTTTGCGCTGGCGATCCTCCTGTGGCTGTTTGCATCGCGCGAAGGCAGGACTTGGCTGCCCCGCTGGCAGGTTTGGGCCGGGGCGGCGCTTGGATTGGTGATACTGGCCCCTTTCGCACTTTGGAATTACCAAAACGACTGGATCGGGCTTGAACGTCAGTTTGGCCGCGTCGGGGCCGAGGGAAAGTTCTCGCTCGGAGGCTTCGTCGCGTTCTGGGCCGCGTTTGCCATGCTGGTTACGCCGGTTTTGTTCTGGCTGGCCGCCAAAAGCCTGCCGTCGCCAAAGGTGCCTGCGTTGCTGAAATGGCTGATTGCACCGATCCTGATCTATATGACAGGCCACGCCCTGACGTCGATCGCCGGCGGGCAGTGGCTGGTGCCGATCTATCCCACCCTCGCGGTCATCGCAGCCCTAGGTGCAGCGCATGCCCGCAGCGCCCGCTTTGCCGCACCAACCGGGCTCGCACTTGGGGTCTTGATCATGGTCATCGGCCTTTGGCCCGGCAAAATCCTGATCGACAGCCACAATCCGTTCACACAGATGCGCGGCTGGGATCGGGTGACCCAAGACATTCGCACCCGTATGAAAACCGAAAACGCGAGCTGGATCGCGACTGACGCATACGGTTTGACAGGTCAGCTAAGCTATTATTTCGACCCGCAAACCCCGGTCTGGTCCCTGACCGACCCGGAACGCTATCTCTTTCGCGGCCCTGCCCCGGCTGAAATCTGCCAAGAAAAAGGTCTGCTGATCAGCCGCGCCCCAATCTCAGAGGCCCGGGCGGACGTAAAGAAGATCACCCTTGGCGCCGATATGACCCGCAACGACGGACCCATCGTCGTGATGCGCTATTATACCGCCATCATCAGCGGGCCGACGGCCCAAGCGGCCTTTAACTGCGCGGCACCCTAACCCAAATGCGCCGCCACCTGGCGTGAATGCGCCGCATGGCGATGCTCAAACAAATAGATGCCCTGCCATGTTCCAAGCTGCATCTGGCCCGCCAACACCGGAATTGACAGGCTGACCGGCATCATCGCCGCTTTGATATGCGCAGGCATGTCATCGGCCCCCTCGTAAGTATGCACAAGATAGCGCATCGACGGATCATCGCTGGGCGGCACAAGCCGGTGAAAGAACGCCTGCAAATCTGTTTGCACGCCGGGATCGGCATTTTCCTGCACCAAAAGCGAACACGACGTGTGTTTGACAAACAGTGTCAGCAAGCCGTCCCCCACAACCCAATTTGCAACTTCGCGGGTAAACTCATAAAGCCCGGCCCCTCGTGTGGTTATGGTAAATGTCGTCTGCATAGACCCCTCCGTCACCTGCGCCAGAACGGCGCGAACGAGGCAAACACGCCCTGCACTTTTGACAACAGGCGGGTGCCCCGGCCTCCGCGCATGTCAGGCCCGTTTTCGATCCGCTCAACCAAAACCTCAACCGGGCACGCCAATGCTGTCACCGGATCAAAATATCGGGGATAGCCGATCAGAACCGCGTGGGTCATCGCCTCAAGACTGACTTTGGCTGTCCGGCGCGGCATGGCTGGGCCAAGATCCCGCGTCAGTCCCCAGCCTGCGTAGAACGGCGCCCCCAGACAGGTCACATCTTTGCCCCGCAACAGCGCCTCAAATCCAAGCCCCGAGGTCATCGTCCAAACCGCATCACACAGATCAATCGCTGCGACCGCGTCCATCCCCTGCAGGATAACATCAGCAAACGCGCGCGCCTCAACCTCTGGCACGCGACCTTTGCGCAAACCAGCCTCAACGTCAGGGTGGGGTTTGAACAGGATCACCGCGTCAGGATTTTCCGCCCGAACCTGTTTCAGCAAATCAATGTTGCGCCGCACATCCCCGGCGCCAAGCTGGATCGAGGCGTCATCCTCAACCTGTCCCGGCACCAAAATCCGCACGCCCTCTGGCAAATCCACACCGGCAGACTCAGCACCTGTGTTGTATTTGCTAACCCCTGAGGAAATCAGACGCGCGCGCAGATTTGCCGCCCGCATCAACGCCGTCTCGGGCAGATCATCGGCGCGGTTCAGCAACCGTTCCAATCG
>Ga0316204_10007379_pt1 | contig 16123 bp, 13 predicted proteins | sample 6monrhotite_MG_2_FD_205661 | JGI IMG/M metagenome (GOLD analysis project Ga0316204, IMG submission 205661) | Microbial mat bacterial communities from mineral coupon in-situ incubated in ocean water Damariscotta River, Maine, United States -... | ecosystem: Environmental > Aquatic > Marine >... | reverse complement strand
CGTAACACGATTGTTCTGTCCGTTAGAATAATCGTGTTACGTTGTTTTCTACATTGTAACAACCTGTGTTATTACATAAGCGTCTAATTTTGAATGCCAGAATTTCAAACTCATCATGCTCGATAGTTGAAGCATTAAGAATGTGCAATAGACTGTCTTTAGAGAATGTTTTATTTCCTAACAGGATGTCATATTCATGATCCTTATCATTAAATAATACAGTGGGTCTCAAATCAGACTCATCTGATTGAATAATATACTGGTTATTATCTTTTACAAACTTAACTATCTCCGCTTCACCTATAAACTGAAGGTAGTTTTTGTTAAGTAAAGGTTTGTTTAAATCATCAAAAGGAGGTTGCCGAGCTATATTCTGATTAGAAAAAATCAATAAGTCTCCTGGCGAAAATATCCCCGAATGAACATTGATGTTCATGATGTTATTTAAATGTACATCAAATGATAGATATGGGATGTTTTTGATGCTATAAATGTCAGGTAAAATATTATTAGGAAGATGAAAAGTGCGATGAAAACGGTCGCTTTTTAGTGGGCTAAAAATATTTGGTGTTAAACCGATAGAGTTAATCATCACAATTTTTGGATTATCAGGTGAATAAGACGAGTATTTAGAATACATGTCGTCAAGTGGCTTCAGGTAGTTTTTTGTCAAATCCTGATAGAAGCGGTTGTTAATTCGTGTTGCTTCTGAAGTGTTCTGTATAATATCAAACGAAAATGATGCCACTATTAGAAATATAAACAGTCTAGAGTATTTAGAATCGTAGATAGCATGAAAGAACGGTACTAGTAAAAATGCTGATAGTGGTGCAAGAAACGCTAAATACCTGACTTCTTTAAATGCGATGGTTTGCATGAAAGTTATGCATATAATCCATACAGCCGCCATAACACGGAAGTGGTTTGTTTTTGATTTATAGAAAAACAGGACGTAAATAATTGAAGGAAGGATTAATGTTGAAGTTAATAGCCCATAATTGTAATAATTTCGAATATACAGCCACCAGACAAATAGCTCATCAAGACTTTCGCCCTGGTCGGCATAAAGGTTTTTCACAAACGTTATAAGTTCATATGGGCCTTTCCACCATGGTGTTTCCGCTGGAATGGCGTTATTCAGGAACCAGGCATATGCTAACCAGCTTAAAATTGCGCTAATGCAGGCAGCGAAAAACAGATGTAATGTAATTTTTTTAGGGTAAAAAAATAAACTGGCTATAAGAATTGAAATCCAGAAAATAGCATAGGTTTGTTTGATGGTTACTGAAACAAAGCCTATTGCTATAAGGGCAAGCCAGGATGATAAATTAGGTTTTTCTACATATTTGAAAACGATTAAAATCATGCCTAACAGTAAAACACCAGGCATAATGTCAGAGCTAATAAAGACTCCGTATGAGAAAAAAATAAATGAAGGAATCGTAGCTAAAAATGCAACTGCAAGTAACCAGTTAGATTTTTGATAGTATTGTTTAAGTAGAACCCATATGAGGACAAGATATATGCTATTTAACAATGCAGTTAATATATGATGAGGTCTTACATCTAAGGGGTGTAAGTTCAGGAAGTTTGATGACCACTCAGCGGGTAACAAGTATAGAGCTAAAAAAGGACCTCGCTGAAAACCGTAGTGCTGGTTCAGTCCTAGAAAGTATTGTGCTGTTTTTAATGTAAGATAACCATCAGCTGTTTCGACACCAACAACAAGAGCGCCCCAGGTAAGCCACGATATGATTGCTGTGATAATGAGCCAAATAACAGTGTTGGGTCGGATGCTATTTATTGGGTTAAATCGGTTGATCATAAAATCGACTCTATAAAATTCGGGTTGATAAAAAAGTATATATTTCTCTAAGGGCGTAAGTCATGCTTGTATTAGTTAGGTGTGTTTTTAGCTATCATGAGTTATTGCCTGTATTTTTTGAAAAAAATTCCATGTTTAGGCATCCCTTGTAATTACATAATCTACTGACACGAAAACCAGTTAGTTTTATAGTCTCAAATTCAGTCGTTTTTTGGCCTAATATTTTTGATAATTCATCTTTCGTAAAGTTGTCATTGCTTATAGAAATTCTGAATTTTTTGTTTTTGTCGTTCATCAAAAGAAGCGGTCTTGTATCATCTTTATCCGTTTTAAATTGATATTTACCATCTTTCTTTGTTAATAATACTTCTTCAGCAGTGGCTAAGACTTGTACGTAGTGCTTCTTTAATGAGGATAGATTTAATGAATCCCAGGGTGGTTCTCTAACCGGGTTCTGGTTTGAAAAAAGTAATATATCACCCTCATTAAAAAACTCATAACTTATATTTGTTTTATCAATAATACTTTCGTCCGTAATAGTGAGGTATTGGTAGTTAAGGTTTTTAATGCCATATAATGTTGGTAATGCATGGTTTGGCAGATGAAATGTACGGTGGTATCGGTCACCCTTAAGAGGGCTGAATATATTTGGTGTGAAGCCTGTGTGATTGATCGCGACTACCTGTGGTTGTCTGGTATTAAAAAAAGTGGCTTTAGCATATAAGTCGTCCAGGGGTTTGAAGTAACTTTGAGTCAGTGAGCTGTAAAAGTCATTGTTTAGACGAAGTGCTTCGTTTGTGTTTTTTGTTAAGTCAAATGTGAAAGTGATAAATATAAGTGAGATAAAATAATATTTATATTCTGAACGTGATATCAGATTAAAGAAAGGCACTAAAAGAAATGCTGTTAAAGGCGCTAAATACTCCAGGTAGCGCACCTCTTTATAGGGCGTTATCTGTAGAAATATTATGTTTATTATCCAGATTGTCGCAGCGAGTTTTAATGTTTTATCTTTTGATTTTAAATAGAATAAAATATATGCCAGAGATGGCAGGATAAGGGTGGCAGCTAAAGTACCATAATTATAGTAGTTTCGGATATATAACCACCAGACAAAAATATCACTTGTGGTGTTCGATTCTCGTGAATATAGATCATTAATGAAAGAAATTTGCTGTAGTGGTCGCATTATCCACCATGTTGATGTGGTGGAAAACGCATCGTTCAAGAACCAGGCATAAGATAACCAGCTTAGTATTCCGCTTATTATGGCGGCGAATACAAGCTTTAAGACGATTTTTTTAGAATAAATAAAGCAAATTGTAAAAAGAATTGAAATCCAGAAAATTGCATAAGTTTGTTTTATTGTGGTTGCGATGAAACCTAATGCTATTAGTGCCAACCAAATTTTTAAAGAAGACTTCTTTGCGAACTCAGCTACCAGTAAAATCATTGTGATCAAAATTAAACCTGGGAAAATATCTGGGCTGATAAAAACGGCGTAAGAGAAGAAAACAAAAGACGGTATGGCTGCAAGATATGCAGCCGCTACAGGCCAATTATAATTGCTGTAGTATCTTTTAAGTATAAGCCAGGTTGCTACAATATATATGCTATGTAATAAAGCAGTTAAAAAATGATGCGGCCTCACATCGAGAGGATGCAGATTCAAATAGTTAGATAGCCATTCAGCCGGTATTAAATACAAAGAGAGTAATGGACCTCTTTGGAAACCATATTCATTGTTTAAACCGATAAAATATTGAGAAGTTACAATGGTAGAGTAACCGTCACCTGTTTCAATACCTAAAACAGTGGCGCTCCAAAACAACCAGATAATAATTGTACCGATAAAAAACCAGACAATTGAGTTTATGTGAGCACCAGCTGTGAATTTTATACTGTCAGGTGTATTCAAATTTATCATGACTTCTGGTTGTAAATTTCTTTCACCATATAAGTGGGTTTGTCCTGTGATTCATGATATATCCTCACTAGTAATTCTGCTAGCAGACCAAGCAAAACACATAAAAATCCCATAATAAAGAAAAACACAGTTAATAATGGTAATGGTGTAGAAATAAATGATGTATTATCAAAAAGCTTTAAAAAAACCATATATATAAATGATAGAGCTGACATTAATATATTGATTAAACCAAACCCTCCGAAAATATAGATAGGTTTAGTTGAGTAATCACTTAAAAATTTAACAACTAATAAATCAAGAATCACCTTGAATGTACGGCCTATCCCATAGTTAGATGTTCCATGGATGCGGGGATAATGTGATACTGGGATCTCTGTGATTTTTGCTCCTGACCAGCTTGCATAGATTGGTATGAATCTGTGCATCTCTCCATATAGTTTTACATCTGCCAATACTTCACGCCTGTAGGCTTTCAGGCTGCAGCCATAATCGTGAAGTGATACCCCAGATATTTTTGAGATAATATAATTTGCGATTTGACTAGGTAGGCGTCTCGAAATCTTTTTGTCCTTTCTGTCTTTTCGCCAGCCAGAGCATACATCGTAACCTTGTTCAATTTTTTCCAGTAGATTTGGTATATCATCCGGACTATTCTGCAAATCACCATCCATAGGAATAATTATCTCTCCAGTTGAATGATCGATGCCAGCCATCATCGCTGCTGTTTGCCCAAAGTTACGTCGTAAGCAAACAGCTTTTGTGTGTTGGTCATTTTCAGAAAGAGTCTTCATTTTTTCTACAGTCTGGTCTGATGAGCCATCATCGACTAAGATAATTTCATACTTACGATTCATTACCTGTAGTACATTTGTGATGTTCTGGTGAAGTTGCTCTACATTGTCCACTTCATTATATAAAGGTATAACAATTGATAGTTCCATAAAGACTCTCTTTTAGAATGGTGTGGTTCTTATCTAGTTTATATGTGTATTTGGTATTTAGTCTGGCGCTGAATTTACAGTTAATTTATATCAAGCTTTTCCAGTCTATAACGTAATTGTCTTAGTGTTAGCCCTAACAGTTTGGCAGCGGCTGTTTTATTCCATCGGGTTTTTTCCAGTGCTTTTACTATATTATCTTTTTCATGTTCAATAAGGTTAAGCTGATCGTGGATGTTGTTTTGTTGATTATTAGTGTTAGTTGTGCCGGATTCTTTCGAAGTTTTTGGTAGTTGAAGATCCTCTACCTGGATGATGTTGTCTTCAGCCAGGGCAATAGCACGTTCTAGTATGTTTTCTAGCTCACGAACATTACCTGGGAATGAGTGTTCTTTCAGCGAATTCATCGCCTGAGTTGAAAATGCTGGTGATTTGGTTTTATGTGAATTAAACGCCAGTTTTTCTAACAAATAATCAGCGAGTAAAGGAATGTCTTCTGAATGCTCTCTTAATGCAGGAACGTTGAGTTCAATAACATTTATTCTGTAGTATAAGTCTTCTCGAAATTTATTCTGCCTAACCAGCTCTGCCAAATTTTTATGGCTAGCACTTAGAATTCGCACATCGACTGATTGTTCAGTATGATCGCCAACTGAGCGAATTGATTTTTCCTGTATTGCTCTAAGTAGCTTTACTTGCATATGTTGTGGTAAGTCGGCAACTTCATCGAGAAATAATGTGCCACCATCAGCGGCTTTAAACAGGCCGTCTTTGTCAGAGCTTGCACCAGTAAAACTGCCTTTTCTATGACCAAAAAACTCACTTTCCATGAGTTCATTGGGAATTGCGCCACAGTTAACCGGAATAAATGGATAATTGGCTCTTGAACCTTGCTCATGGATCAAGTTTGCGACTAGTTCTTTGCCGCATCCTGATTCACCATAAATAAAAACGGGTGCCTGGCTTCGTGCTAACTTTGCAATCTTCTTACGCAAAGTTTTTATAGGTGAGGAGTCTCCTAATAGCTTTTCTTCTTCAGGTGTTTTCTTGAGATTCTGTGCCTGCGTCTTCGGGAGGTTCATTGCTGAGTTAACCAGATTTCGTAATACATCAAGATTGACTGGTTTAGAGACAAAATCAAATGCACCAGCTTTTAATGCACGCACTGCAAGCTGCATATTTCCGTAGGCAGTGATGACTGCAACAGGAATATTGGAATAATGTGTCTGAATATACTCGACTAGATCAATGCCATCACCGTCGGGTAAATTCATATCTGTCAAGCATAAATCAAATGACTCAGTGGAAAGTAATGATTTCGCTGTTTCAATATCGCCTGCAGAGCGAGTGTCTATGCCCATGCGAGATAATGTGATCTCTGCTAATTCGCAAATGTCTGGCTCATCATCAACTATTAAGGCTTTTTTACGGCTCATATAAATTTAAATCCAGTGTTCATATTCAGTGTAATGATATTGTAAATTTTCGAAATTCAGTAATATTGTAGTAATGTAATTATAGCTCTACTAAAACATAGTTGTTAGTTGGTGCTGGCTAATAAGAAATATATTCTAAAGCAACTGCCTGTTTTGTTCTCTTCTATGTAACGAATTTTTGCCCTGTTTATTTCAATTATCTCTTTAGAAATATATAAACCAAGGCCGGTGCCTTTTGAGCTACGCGTAAAAAATGGATCAAATATTTGTTGTACAAATTCAGCGTCTATACCTGGACCATTATCTACTATATCCAGGTAGGGCTGTTGGAGTTCGTTGTCAAAATCATAAATTATCTGAATCTCAATCAGCTCTTTTTCTTTATCATTATGATTTATGGAATTAGAGCACAGGTTGTCGATTACCTGATATAAATGGCTTGAGTCGAACAATATGTTGGTTTTATCGGTGTTTATTTTAATTTCTAGTTGTTCAGCTGTGATTTCATGGCTATTACAGAATTCTTCTTTGAAACTGCTTAACCAGGTAACAATATTGATGACTTCGGGGGTTTTTGCCTTTTGACGAGAAAGTTGTAGCACATTATCTATAATGGTATCCAGTCGTTGAACCTGGGTATTAATGATTTTAGTTAACTTGTTATCCGCTTCATCAAGGTCAGACTCGTTAAGCAGCTGAGCTGCATGGTTTATAGCACTTAAAGGGTTGCGTATTTCATGTGCAATACTGGCAGTTAAGCGGCCCAGTGATGCCAGTTTGATTTGTTGAAAACGCTGATTTAACTGGGTAGCATCTTCGAGAAATATTAATGTGTCCCCAGATCGATTATTAGTGCTATTGAGTTTTCGGAAACCGGGCTGTATGTCGGGTAAACCATGGGCTTGTCTAATAGGGTTCTGGTGCATCTGCGGTTGTTCAAGCCATTCATGATAACGTTCGTCCAGAGACGGCAGTATTTCTTTCAATTGTGGCTGGTTACTAAGTGGTATATGGCCTAAAAGCGATTCAGCTGAGCTGTTTGCCAGACGAATATGAGCGTCGTGATCTACCACGATAATACCAGTGCGCATATTCTGGATGATATCTTCATTTAATATCTCTAAATTGATGATATCTTCTTCGCGCTCTATTGCGAGTTGCTCGGAAAGTCGAACTCGTCTGGATAGCACCGAGGCGAGGAAACTACTAACGAAAAATACCAGGCCCAGTAAGCCCGCCCGTGTGTATTCGGTTTGCTGGCTGGTGCCCTGCATCATGCTGTAGGTCTGTTCGCTGATTATGGCGATGGATGCAAGAGCTGCGAACAGGAATGAATATCGATCTTTCAGGAATGAGCCGGTAGCGGCAACATTAATAATCAGCAAAATACTCAGGGAGCTACTTAAGCCTCCGCTAAAGTGTGCGAGAAGAGTAATTAATAAAATATCACTGGCATTAGAAATAATGACCTGTGATTCAAAACTGGGTTTTTGTTGTAAAGATAAACCTATGAAGACCAGGCTACTTAATAACATGATTAATGCGGTAAGTAGAAACGCCTGCGGAGCCTCGCTTCCCAGGAAACTCATCCAGCTACTTTTATAAAATATAACCAGAAAAGCCATGGATAATACCAGGCGATAATAGTTTAAGTGACGCAGCGGCCTCCAGGTTAGTAGCTCGTCGTGACTCGGCAAATAAAAGCTTGTTCGTGTGTTTTGATTCAAGCCGATTGATTCCAGTCGTTCAGGTGCTGCTCACAGCAAAATGTTTTATTGTCTTTAATAATAGCTTCTTCCTGGGCAATGTAGGTATTGCATTGCAGGCATTGTACTGTATCTTTGCTAACAGCTTTTTTTGCGGGAGGTGATTGTTTGACACGCTGCATTAACACGCGGCTCAGCCATAGAATGCCAATCACCAGTATAATAACGAAAATACTCTTAAATAAATGCATATGCGGATATTGCCCTTAATCCTGATAAAATACAGCTTTATAATCTTAATATTTGAACCCACTTCAAGCAGAACACATTATATATGACTGATGCCATACAAATATGCCTGATTCAGGATCGATTCCTGGTAGGTGATATTAAATCGAATACACGCAAAATCCTATCCCTCTCAGAGCAGGCCAAACAGGCCGGGGCAGATATTGTGGTGTTTCCTGAGCTTGCATTGTGTGGTTATCCACCGGAAGACCTGTTGATGCGCCAGGGGTTTATTAAACAGATTGAGCAGGCAATTGAAGAAATTGCCGCAAATACCGGTGATATGCAGGTGGTTTTTGGTGCACCGAGGATGTGCAGGCATGAATTGTTTAATGCCGCTATTGTGTGCCAGAACGCTAAAGTGCAAGCTGAATACCATAAACACAGTCTGCCAAATTATGCAGTATTTGATGAAAAACGTTACTTTCAGGCGGGCACTGAGGCTCTGGTAATTGATTGCAAAGATCGCAAAATCGGCATCGTTATCTGTGAAGATGCCTGGTTTGAGGCGCCGATTAAGCAAGCCGCAGGCGCGGGTGCTGAGGCGATAGTGATTTTGAATGCTTCACCCTACCATCGTAATAAACACAAACAACGTCTGGATATGTTGTTGAGCCGACAAAAAGTGACTGCTTTGCCGATGTTTTACGTGAATATTATCGGTGGACAGGATGAACTGGTTTTTGATGGTGATTCTCTGGCGCTTGATGCTCAGGGTCAGTTGATTGGGCGAGGTCCGGACTTTGAGCCCGCCTTGCTGAGTTACAAAATGCATTCAGATAATACACTCTCAGCGATGAACACAACTATATTTGAGCCAGAAAGTGAGCTTGCCAGCCTGTATAAAGCGCTAGTGGTTGCGGTGCGCGATTATGTGCAGGGAAATGGTTTTAATGGGGTGGTGATAGGTTTGTCTGGCGGGGTTGATTCTGCTTTAACCCTGGCGATTGCAGTGGATGCACTTGGGCCTGATGAGGTGCATGCGGTGATGATGCCCTCAAGATATACTGCGCAAATGAGCCTTGATGATGCAAAAGAAGAGGCTGATATTCTCGGTGTTGATTATAAAAGTATTTCAATAGAACCCACTTTTCAGGCGTTTCTGGAGACATTAAAAGACGAGTTTGCTGGCACTGAAGTGGATACCACAGAAGAAAATATTCAGGCTCGATGTCGAGGCGTTATCCTCATGGCCCTGTCGAATAAACTCCGCAGAATGGTCCTGACCACAGGTAACAAGAGTGAAATGGCGGTGGGTTATAGCACGCTTTATGGTGATATGGCCGGCGGTTTTGCGCCCCTTAAAGATGTAGAAAAACAGCTGGTATATGCTCTGTGTGAATATCGAAACAGTGTTTCACCAGTTATTCCACAGCGGGTTCTGGACAGGCCGCCATCAGCAGAATTAAGGCCGGATCAGCAAGATCAGGATAGTTTGCCGGATTATGCAATACTGGATGCGATTTTAAGAATGAGCGTGGAAGAAGATATGCCAAAGCAGCAGATTATTGATGCGGGTTATGATGAGCAAACCGTAGAAAAAGTGATTCGTATGGTGCAAATTAATGAATATAAACGACGTCAGGCGCCTCCTGGTGTGCGAATTACGCAGCGCGCCTTTGGTCGAGATCGTCGCTATCCCATAACCTCGGGGTATCGACGCCAATAAAATTGGGTGTATTATTAACTAAGCGGTTCATTCAGATGGTCAGAACACTAAGATACCAGTAAATAATAAGAACTAGATTAGCGATGCATCGGGGCAAACTAATGAAAAAAATCGAAGCCATAATAAAACCATTTAAACTCGACGATGTTCGAAGTGCGCTAACGGAAATAGGCATAACCGGCATGACAGCTTCTGAGGTAAAAGGCTTTGGTCGACAGAAAGGGCATACTGAGTTATATCGCGGTGCTGAATATGTAGTCGATTTTATCCCCAAGGTTAAACTGGAAATAATTCTTGAGGATGAGTCTGTTGAAGAATGTCTGAACACCATTACCAATGCTGCAAGAACCGGCAAAATTGGTGATGGAAAAATATTTGTCTCAAATATTGAAAATATTGTGCGTATTAGAACCGGTGAGAAGGATCAGGAAGCGGTTTAGTGAGAATCCCCCTGTGTCCCCCTTTTTCTAAGGGGGATTTATGGTGCTTTAAACTCATCAGCTTTTTGTGCCATATCAACCGCGGCTATTTGTTTGGTATCAAGTTTATTCGCATTTAACACCGCCAGGGTATCGGTTGCCAGATCTGTTAATTTAAGCTCTGTATAGGCTTTTACCATAATCTCCAGAGCCGTGCGACTGGCGGGTGTCGTTGGGTAGGTTTCCAGAACATATTGCCCACGCTTGGCTGCTGCTAACCAGGCTTTACGCTTTATATAATAACGAGCGGCATGTAATTCTGCTTCGGCAAGTTTATTGCGCAGGTAAATCATGTGCTGGTAAGAGTCAACTGCATAACGACTATCTGGATAACGTTTTACCAGGTTTGAAAAACTTTGCAGAGCATTGTGCATAGATTTGTTATCATGCTGTGAAATATCCCGCGTGAAGATACTATCCAAAAAGCCCTTGCCACGGTTGTAGTCCGCCAGGCCTTTTAAATACCATGCATAGTCAACATTTGAGTCCCTGGGGTTTAGTCGAATAAAACGATCAGCTGCCGCAATCGCAGATTCTGGCTCATCAAACTTGTAGTATGCGTAAGCTACATCAAGTTGAGCCTGTCTGGCATAGGGGCTAAATGGGAAGCGGGCCTCGAGGTTTTCCAGGTTTTTAATGGCGGCTTCAAATTCGCCGGCTTTTAATGCCGCGGTGGCTTCATCGTAAAAGTCCATGGCAGACCAGTCGGCGTACTCGTCATGTTTTATGCCATCTTCACTGCAGGCAACAAGAAATATAGATAAAATAAGTAAATTAAATAATCGAATCATAAACATCGCATCATAAAAACAGGGTGTTGTTAAGGCTATAAATAGTTTTAGCGTATTATACAAGAGAATGAGTTAAGAGAAGCAATATATGTCAGATGAAAGCTCCACCAATACGCAAAATCACGAAATTGTGAATAAAATCATACCTTTAGAGTACGCATCACAAAGATTAGACGCGGTTTTGGTGAAAATGTTCCCCGACTATTCACGTAGCCGCCTGCAACAGTGGGTGAAGTCTAAAAAGGTGTTGCTGGATGGGCAGGTGCCTCGCCCCAGAGACAAGCTGATAGGCGGTGAAATGCTTGAGGTGCATATTGAGTATGAAATCTGTGATGAAAATGTCATTGCTCAGGATATTCCACTGGAAATCATTTATGAGGATGAGGATATTCTGGTGGTGAATAAACCCGCGGGCCTGGTGGTTCACCCGGCAGCGGGGCATGCGGATGGCACATTACAGAATGCGTTGTTATTTCACGATGATAAGCTTCACGAAGTCCCCAGATCGGGCATAGTTCATCGCCTGGATAAAGATACCTCTGGGCTGCTGGTAGTGGCCAGAAACCTTAAAGCACATAAAAATTTAATTGAGCAGCTGCAGGCTCGAACCGTTAAACGTGAATATCAGGCTATTGTTTTAGGTGTTTTAACCTCGGGACGCACCATTGATATGCCAATCGGGCGGCATGGTCGTGATCGCAAAAAAATGGCAGTAAAGTCTGAAGGTAAAGAGGCGATTACACACTTTAGAGTGTTAGATCGCTACAGAGGGCATAGCCGCATTAAAGTTAACCTTGAAACCGGGCGAACTCATCAGATTCGTGTGCATATGGCCTATGTTAAATATCCATTGGTAGGAGACCAGACTTATGGTGGTCGCTTACAGATACCCGCGGGTACCGGAGATGAACTAAGAGACTTGTTACGCGTGTTTGATCGACAGGCTCTACATGCGCGTAAACTTGGCTTGATTCACCCGGGTACGGGCAAAGAAATGCAATGGAAAGCGCCCTTGCCAGAAGATATGAAACATTTGATTGCTGTGTTAGAGGCCGATATGGACCAGGGTGCTGAAGAGGATGCCTATGATATGGACGGTTTTGATTTAAGTGAGTTTGCCGATGAGTTTACCCGTGAATGAGTGAAAAGTTAAAAAAACAAGGCATGATCAGGCACGCAGAAATTGAAATAATAAAACCAGACTGGCCAGCAGCAAAAAATATTCATGCATTATGCACCACACGTAATCTGAAACCGGTTGCAGGCTCAAGTGTCGGGCCCTATGCCAGTTTAAATCTGGCGCAACATGTTGAAGATGATGTAACACATGTGCAACTCAATCGGCAGCGATTAAAAAAACAACTTCAGCTTCCAGCTGAGCCTCTCTGGTTAGAGCAGGTGCATGGTAAACAGGTGGTAAATGTTGCCTTGCCTGAAAAACTAACTGCGGATGCCAGTTATAGCCGGTTGGAAAACAAAGTCTGTGCGGTGATGACCGCAGATTGTCTACCGGTTTTAATCTGTAATCGAAAGGGTGACAGGGTAGCTGCAGCACATGCAGGTTGGCGAGGCCTGGTGGATGGAGTTGTCGAAGCAACGATACAGTCACTTAACGAAAAACCTGAAAACTTGCTGGTTTGGTTAGGACCTGCAATTGGTGCCCAGGCATTTGAGGTGGGAGCAGAAGTACGTGATGCGTTTATCAAAAACCTGGCAGAATCTTCCTTAGCGTTTAAGGAAAATCGTCCAGGCCATTATTTGGCTGACATTTATTTACTAGCCCGCTTATGCTTAAAAAGAGTGGGTATAGAGGCAGTCTACGGTGGTGAGTATTGTACCTATACTGATGCAAATTACTTTTATTCTTATCGACGAGATGGTAAAACGGGCAGGCAGGTGAGTTTAATCTGGTTTAGTTAGCTGAGAATAACACGGGACTTATTTATAAAATTTCGTAAATTAAATCGCTAAAAATAATTTTGGAGAATCATATGAAGTGGTCAGTGCTAACACTGGTGGGTGAGGATAAACCCGGTATAGTCGCAGCGGTGACTCAGGTATTGTTTGAACGGGGGTGCGTGTTAGCTCAGGCATCAATGATGCGCCTGGGTTCTAATTTTTCCATTATGTTACGTGTTTCTCATTCACCAGACTTAGATTTACGCCAGGTTTTAACCGAGGTTTGTAAAAATTTAAATCTACATTTACATATTGATGAAGATGCGTCTAAAAAAACACCTGCACTAGACCCTGACGTACAGGTAACTGTTTACGGTGCAGATAGAAGTGGTATTGTTGCGCAGGTGACATCTGTTTTAGCACAGGCTGGGCTTAATATTATTGATCTGGAAACAGATGTTGGTGGCAGTAATGAACATCCCATTTATATAATGACTATGGAAGGTGTAGCCAGTAATGGCATTGAACCCCTGCGAGAAGCAATACAGACACTCGATACAGATATTGAAATTAACCTCGACGAAATTAATACACTAAGAGGTTAGCTTTATTCGTATGGAAATTCTCACTTATCCGGATCAGCGTTTAAAACAAATATCTGAAACAGTGACAGAAATTGATAAACAAATTCTGGCATTTATACATGAACTGGAACAAACACGACAGGCCGGTCCCGGCGCTGTGGGTATTGCTGCTCCGCAGGTAGATGTGTTTAAACAGATTGTCATCGTTGATGTTTCTAAAATGAAAAAGCCGGTAGATAACCATGGTCACATGATTATGATTAATCCGGAAATAACCGAATGGGATGGTATGAATATGGGGCGTGAGGGCTGTTTGTCTGTGCCTGATTTTACCGGAAACGTTATTCGAGCAGAAAAAATAAAAGTGAAATATACCGATGAAACCGGCAATAAGCATGAAATTGAGTCCAGCGGATTTGAGGCCAGAGCCATACAACATGAGATAGATCATCTGGACGGTCTGTTATTTCTGGATCGATTAGTGAGTCGCCGCAGTGATTTATTTAAGCGAAAAACCTATAAAAAACAGTAATAAAGCGACGATTGTAGAACAATTTTTTTAATAATCATCTATTATACTAATGATGTGATTTCAAACAAACTAGTGATATATGCAGCAAGAATTAAATCTTGATACTCATCAGTCAAACGCACTGGCATTAAGTCTTTGCGGTTTTGGTTTGTGTGATTATTGTTTACCGCCTACACCTAAACTTAACTTTACTAACACCTGGGCCAGAATTCTCGGTTATAACCCTGAAGAAATTCCTCCCGCAGAAATCTTTCAAAGCTGGTGGGGCCAACAAATACATCCAAATGATCATGCCCGTGTAGTTAGCCTGTTTAACAAACTCTACTCCGGTGATTTAAAAAAACTCAGCTGCAATTTTCGCATTAAAACCAAAGAAAAAGCCTGGTGTGAAGTAGAAGTATTTGCCTCGGTTATAAAACGTGACGATAAAGGTTGGGCAAGTCATGTGTTTACGGTAATGCGTGATCTGGCTGCCAGTGAAAACACCTACAAACGAATTGTGGAAAGTTTGAACGAAGGTATCTGGGTTATTGACCGTTATAATAATATTCGTTTCGTAAATCAGGCACTGGCAAACATGTTGGGTTATAGCATTGAAGAAATGTTAGGCCGATCTGTTTTTGATTTTATGAATGACAAAGTCATTGATGAGTATAAAAAACAGCTGAGTGATCGTAAAGGTGGTGTGCCAGGTATATACGAAATAGAGGTTAATCATAAAAACGCAAATCAGGTTCTGATTCAGCTTGAATCCGCTCCGATGTTTGATCTGCGAAATAATTTTGACGGGCTGGTTGAAGGCATAAAGGATATGACTGAAGTCCGTAACCAGCAATTGCAGTTAAAAATGTTATCGTCTGCGGTAGAACAAAGTGGTTCTATGGTGATGATTACTGACCAAGATGCCAATATAGAATATGTAAACCCCAAATTATGTAGTGTAACCGCATATGATAAATCTGAGCTGATAGATCAGGACGCGAGGATTTTCAGGCCAGATGATGTTGATATGGAAATGATCTCGGACATGTGGGCCAATATAAACGCGGGTCATGAGTGGCAGGGAGAAATGCAGCTGCGTAAAAAAGACGGTGAATGTATCTGGGTTTTAATGTCTATATCATCAATCACCAGCGAAAATAGTCAGATAAGTCATTTTGTTACTGTTTGCGAAGATGTTTCTCAGTTAAAAGAAGCTCATATGCGAATGGAAGAGCTGGCTTATGTGGATAGTTTAACCGGTTTAGCTAATCGTGTTTTATTTCGAGATCGTCTTGAGCAGGTTCTAAAAGGCCTGATGAGAACAGAAAGTACAGCGGCTTTGTTGTACCTTGATCTGGATGAGTTTAAACGTATTAATGATTCTATGGGACATGATGTTGGTGATGCATTATTAATGAAGGTCGCAGAAACTTTGCGCCAATGCGTTCGACATCAGGATACAGTGGCCCGCATGGGCGGCGATGAGTTTGTCATTTTACTGACCGGCATTGACGACATGTCGGGGGCTTCCTCTGTTGCCAGAAAAATAATGCAGGCTATGTCGCAGCCTATTCGTCTGTTAAAAAATGACATACTGATAACCCCTAGCATAGGTATAACGCTTGCTCCTGCAGATAGCCTGAATGCGGATATCTTATTAAAAAATGCAGATATGGCGATGTATAAAGCCAAATCTTCCGGGCGAAATAATTACCAGTTTTTCACTGAAGAAATGAATGCACAAATTGTGGATCATTTGACGATTGAAAATGATTTACGTAAAGCGATTGATAATGATGAGTTGTACATTAAGTTTCAACCTCAGTGCTCTATAGAATACAGAAAGTTGTCTGGCGTAGAGGCTCTGGTTAGATGGACTCATCCAATCAAGGGTGAGTTGTCTCCCGATTATTTTATTCCTATAGCTGAAACCGCAGGGTTAATGGTGAAGCTGGGTAAATGGGTTTTGAGAGCTGCCTGCAAAGAAGTGAAATCACTGGAGCAGCAGGGAATGCAGGATTTGCGCCTTGCGGTGAATTTATCAACTCGACAGTTTAGAGATCC
>Ga0316204_10007378_pt1 | contig 16123 bp, 12 predicted proteins | sample 6monrhotite_MG_2_FD_205661 | JGI IMG/M metagenome (GOLD analysis project Ga0316204, IMG submission 205661) | Microbial mat bacterial communities from mineral coupon in-situ incubated in ocean water Damariscotta River, Maine, United States -... | ecosystem: Environmental > Aquatic > Marine >... | reverse complement strand
GCATAGAAAGCAAGGCAGGGGCCAAAACTATTAACTCTCATATAATTTCCCGTTCTGATCATCCGATTTCTCGGGCCAATATTAGTGAAAATGCACTGAAGGTGCTTTATCGCCTCAAAAATGCTGGTTACCAGGGCTTTCTGGTGGGTGGTGGGGTGCGTGACCTGTTGCTGGGGCGCGAGCCCAAGGACTTTGATATTGCCACGGACGCCAGCCCGGACGAGGTGCGTCGTCTGTTTCGCAATTGTCGCCTGATCGGGCGACGTTTTCGCCTGGCTCACATTATGTTTGGTCGCGAGATTATCGAAGTGGCCACCTTCAGGGCTCAGGCGGGTGATGATAGCGCTGAGGATGATAGCGGTATGGAGATAGAAGCGGGTGGTAGGCTGCTGCGAGATAACGTGTTTGGCACTTTGGAAGAAGATGCCTGGCGTCGTGATTTCACCATCAATGCCCTCTATTACAATATTGAAGACTTTTCTGTTGCCGATTACACCAATGGCATGGCTGATATTGAGGCGGGACTGCTGCGTGTTATTGGTGAACCTGAACAGCGTTTTCGCGAAGACCCAGTGCGGATGCTGCGGGCGGTGCGGTTTGCCGCCAAGATTGGCTTCCGTATCGATGAGGCCTCTGAGACCAAGATTTTTGAACTAGGCCATCTGTTGGATGATATTCCTGCGGCGCGCCTGTTTGATGAGGTGTTGAAACTGTTTTTTGGTGGCTGTGCGCTGCAGACCTTTGAGTTGTTGCGCCACTACAACTTGTTTCAGTACCTGTTTCCTCAGACTGAAGATGAGCTGGCAGAGGAAGAGAATCACTTTCCCCATACCATGATGATGCGTGCCCTGCAAAATACCGATGACCGCATTGCCCAGGGCAAACCGGTAACGCCGGCCTTTTTATATGCCGCCTTATTATGGGAGCCAGTTCGGCAGGAGTGGTTGCTGCGCCAGGAAGAGGGTGTGCCTGAACAGCCAGCCTTGACTCAGGCGGCCCAGGAGGTCATTAGTTCGCAGCTTGAGTGCACTTCTCTGCCGCGGCGTTTCAGTACGCCGATGCAGGAGATTTGGGCCATGCAGCCGCGTCTGGCTAAGCGTTCTGGTAAACGCGCTTATCGTTTATTAGAGCATCCCCGTTTTCGCGCCGCCTACGACTTTTTGTTGCTCCGCGCCGAGGCTGGTGAGGAGGATCAGGAGCTGGCTGAATGGTGGACTACCTTTCAGGAAGTCGATGAAGAGCAGCGCAAGGCCATGGTGCGCAAATTGACTCCGAAGCGCTCACATCGTGCTCGTCGATCGTCTAACAAAAAGGCGGCTGACTGAGGCATGTCGGGCGGGGTAGCGGCTTACATTGGCCTGGGCAGTAATCTGGAAAACCCGGTAGAGCAGGTCAAGACTGCATTACGAGAGCTGGGTAAGCTGCCGCAAACCCGTTTGCTGCTGCAATCAAGTCTTTACCAAAGCGCTCCCATGGGGCCAGCTAATCAGCCGGATTACATCAATGCCGTTGCTGCGCTGGAAACACGTTTGGTCGCAGATGAGCTGTTGTTAGCGTTGCAAGGGCTTGAGTTGCTGCATCAGCGGGTTAGAAAAGAGCGTTGGGGGCCGCGCACCCTGGATCTCGATCTGCTGTTATATGGCGATCATACTATTAATAGTGAACAGCTAGTCGTGCCTCATCCTGGTCTGGGTGAGCGTTTGTTTGTTTTGCGGCCATTATTTGAGATCGCCCCGGCGCTGATTTTGCCTGCTGGGCAAGTCTTGGCGGATTTGTTAAAAGCTTGTCCTGAGGCTGACCTGCAGCGGTTGGATTGATTGTAATGATTCAAGAAAATCCCGGTTATATTGTTGTTGAAGGCCCGATTGGGGTGGGTAAGACCAGTCTGGCCAGACGTCTGGCAAAAAGTTTTAATACCGAATTGTTGTTGGAGGGGGCGGATGAGAATCCGTTTCTACAACGTTTTTACAAAGATCCCAAGGCCGCCGCCTTGCCGACGCAGCTGTTTTTTCTGTTTCAGCGGGCCCAGCAGGTGCAGGCACTTCGCCAGGGCGATATGTTTCGGCCGGTGCGGGTGGCAGACTTTCTGATCGAAAAAGACAAACTGTTCGCGCAGCTTACCCTCGATGATGAAGAGTTGAAATTGTACGATCAGGCCTATCAGCATTTGGCTCTGGATACACCGCAGCCGGATCTGGTGATCTACCTGCAGGCGCCCGTGAATGTCTTGCTGCAACGAATCCGCAAGCGCGATCGCGACTATGAACAGCACATCGATGCTGAGTACTTGCAGCGCCTGGTGGATGCCTATGCCCGTTTTTTTCATCAATACAATGATGCGCCGCTGCTCATCGTCAATGCCGCCGAGATTAATTTGGTCGAGAGCGAGATGGATTATAATGCCCTGCTGGAGCAAGTCTCCAAGGTCAGTAGTGGTCGGCATTATTTTAATCCACTGCCGTTTGAACTGGCCAAATAAGGTAGGGTGCGCACAGCGCACCGCTGCTTAATACCATTACCAAGCTAAATGGTGCGCAGAGCGCACCCTACGCAATAGGAAGGATTTGCTATGAGCGCCGATCAGTCTAGAAAACCGATGACATTGGGTCGCTTGCGCGAGATGAAGGCGAAAAGCGCAAAGATTGTCTGTCTGACAGCCTACGATGCCAGCTTTGGCCGGCTGCTGGATGATGCTGGTGTTGATGTGATTCTGGTGGGTGATTCGCTAGGTATGGTGATCCAGGGGCACAACACTACTGTGCCGGTGACTATGGAGGATATGGTCTATCACAGTCAGGCGGTCGCCAAGGGCAACGGCGCAGCGCTGTTGATGGTGGATATGCCATTTATGGCCTGCCCGACGGTTGATCTGGCCTTGGTGAATGCGACTCGCCTGATGCAGGAAGGCGGTGCCCAGGTGGTCAAGCTGGAAGGCAGTGGTGTGCAGCTTGAAATCGTCACTGAGCTGGCCCGCAGAAGTATTCCGGTCTGTGCTCATCTTGGTTTGCAGCCGCAGAGTGTGCACAAGATTGGCGGTTACCGCGTCCAGGGTCGTGAGGCTGATGCCGCCAAGGCGATGCTGGAAAGTGCCAAGGCGCTTGAGCTTGCAGGCGCTGATTTGCTGTTGCTGGAATGTGTGCCTGAGTCGCTGGCGACAGAAATCACCAAGGCCGTGTCTGTGCCTGTCATCGGTATTGGGGCGGGTGTTAATTGTGATGGCCAGGTGCTGGTGCTGCACGATATTCTCGGAGTCACAGCGGGTAAAGTGCCGAAATTTAGTAAAAATTATATGGCTGGTGCGGACTCGATTGTCCAGGCCGTTGGCAACTATGTTGCTGAGGTGAGGGCGGGCGCCTTTCCCGATAAGGAACACTGGTTCAGCTAATGCGGACGGTCAATTTGATTGCCGACCTCAGGCAGCAGGTAAAAGCCTGGCGTCAGCAGGGGCAAAAGATAGCCTTCGTGCCGACCATGGGCAATCTGCATGCCGGACATTTGGCTTTGGTGGAACAGGCGCGTCAGCATGCCGACAAGGTGGTGGTCAGTATCTTTGTCAATCCCATGCAGTTTGGGCCGGATGAGGATTTTGACAGTTACCCGCGTACCCTGGCGGTGGATTCGGAAAAACTTGAACAGGTTGCGACTGATTTACTATTTGTCCCGCCAGTGGCAGAGATCTATCCTCGCGGCCATGGGGTGGCTAGCCAGGTTGATGTGCCGGAAGTCTCAGAAGGGCTGTGTGGCGCGTCGCGGCCGGGTCACTTTACCGGTGTCGCGACTGTGGTGGCTAAGCTATTAAATATGGTTCAGCCGGACTATGCCCTGTTTGGTGAAAAGGATTATCAGCAGTTGCAGGTGATTCGACGCATGGTTGCCGATCTTTGTTTTCCTGTCGAGATTATTTCCGTGCCGACTTTGCGAGAGGCTGATGGCCTGGCGCTGAGTTCGCGTAATGGCTATCTTAATGTTGCAGAGCGAGAGCTTGCGCCTAAACTTTATCAAGCCTTGCAAACGGCGGTGCAGGGCCTGGTTCAGGGGCGGCGCGACTATGCGGCTTTGGAGCAGGAGGGGTTGGATTTTCTTGAGACAGCCGGTTTTGTGCCCGAGTATTTCAGTATTCGTCAGGCAGCCAGTTTGAAATTGGCTGAGCCGGGAATGACAGAGCTAGTTATTCTGGCGGCGGCGAAATTGGGAAAAACCCGTCTAATCGACAACTTAGCCTGTTCATTGGTAGAATAGGAGCCGTTTTGCGGCCTTGCCGTGATCTGCAAGTTTTAGTTCAGGAGGTAAGTCTATGCAGCATATGATGCTGAAGACAAAATTGCACCGTGCACGCGTTACTCATGCCGAGTTGGAGTACGAGGGTTCATGTGCCATCGATAGTCAGTTGCTTGATGCAGCCGGTATCCATGAGTATGAGAAGATTCATATCTACAACATCAATAATGGTGCACGTTTCTCAACCTATGCGATTCGTGCTGAGGCAGGCTCAGGGATTGTTTCCATTAATGGTGCGGCGGCGCGTAAGGCCAGTGTTAACGACCTGGTGATTATCTGTGCCTATGTCGGTATTGAGCAGGAAGCTTTGGCTGGTTTCAAGCCTAATTTGATCTACGTCGATCAGGAAAATCGTATTACTCACACTAGCAGCAGCATTCCGGTACAGCTGGCGGGTTAGTCGCCTGGTACTGAGTTATAAAAAAAGGGGAGCTTAGCTCCTCTTTTTATTTTGGCTAATTTAATCGGCCTATTTTTTCTTTTTTACAGTCTTTTTCTTTGTTGTCGCTGGTTTCTTGGTTTCAGGTTTTGACTTTGTTACAGGTGTTTTGCTTGCGGCAGTTTTTTTCTTTGTTGCTGATTTTTTAGTGTTTGCGGGGTTTTTTGTTGCCGCAGGAAGGCAGTCTTCGCGCCAGCCGCATGCCTGTTGATCACAATTGCCATTCACTGCGCTGCCAAAGCAGTCAAAATTGCCTTCGTGGCGTTGAATAGTGTGGATTAGCTGGGTCTTGTTTAGCTTGCCGGGTTTGACGCCAATGGCTCGTGCCAGTGTGCGAATATCTTCTATTTTCATTTGTTTCACCAAAAAATTTAGTTGTTCAATCAGTTATTAGTTGTCTGGTTTTAACCCGTATTGCGCATACCGGCAGCGATGGCGTTGATGGAACGTAGCAGTGGGTCTAACCAAATTTCGCGTTCTTCATCTGATAGTGCCTCATCGCGGTAGCGTTCTAACAGCGTTACCTGGATGCTGTTAAGCGAGTCCAAGTAAGGGTTTCGGCGTGCCAATGACAGTGCCAGGCTGGGGTTTCCATCCAGCAGATGATCGCTATCGGTCACCTCAAGCACGGTATCAATTGTGCGAAGGTACTCTTCGTTGATCCGCTCATAAATTGAGTCACAGGTGTCCTGCTCCAGGCATAGCTGGGCATATTGCTTGGCGATTCGCATGTCGGCCTTGAACAGGGCCATCTGGGTATTGCTTAGCAGGGAGCTGAAAAAAGGCCATTGACGATTCATCTGTCGCAGGGTGGCGAGACGTTCTTCATCATCCTGTACCCACTCTTGCAGGGCGGTACCTATGCCGTACCAGGCGGGCAGGGTATGGCGTGATTGAGCCCAGCCAAATACCCAGCCAATAGCTCGCACCGAGCCCTTGGAACGATCGCCCTTTTTGCGATGCGAGGGGCGTGAGCCGATGTTCATCAAGCCAATCTCGTAGACGGGCGTGGCCTCGTAAAAATAGTCCAGCAGGGCTGGCGTATTATCGGTCAGGTCACGATAGGCTTCTTCCCCTTTTTCCACCAGCTGGTCGATGACCTGGAGAAATTCATTCTGGTCTGCGGGCGCTTGTTTGACAATGTACTGGCTGGCTTCGAGCAGGCCGGTGGTGCCCATGGTCAGTTCGTAGACGGCAGTTTCATTGTTACTGTATTTTGACGACAGTACTTCACCCTGTTCTGTGAATTTGATCTGGCCAAACACGGTGCCGGCTGGTTGTGACTTGATGGCTTCGTGGGTAGGGCCGCCGCCGCGACCGATGGTGCCGCCGCGGCCATGGAATAGGCGGCATTCAATATCGTGTTTTTTGGCGATCTTGGTGATGCGGCGTTGGGCTTGGTAGAGCATCCAGCCAGAGGCGAGAATGCCGCCGTCTTTACATGAGTCTGAATAGCCGAGCATGACCTCCTGAATGTTGCCGGAAGTCTGTAGCAGGCGACGATAGACGGGGTTGTCCAGCAATAGATCCATAACTGGCTCGATATGGGCCAGATCTTCGATGGTCTCAAACAGGGGTGAGATTTCAATGTCACAGCGCCATTCGTCGCCACTGCATGATACCAGCCCGGCCAGGCGCGCCAAGAACATCACTTCCATGACGTGGCTGGCGGCATGGGTCATGGAGATAACGTAGGTGCCAAAGGCGCGGGCGCTGATTTCCTGGCGCATCTGCAGCATGACATCAAGAACGTCCAGGGTTTCGCGGTTGTCTTCCGAGAGCTTGTTGCGGTCGATGTTGGGAGCGCTGTCGCTGGTGATCAGTTCGCTGAGAAGATCCATGCGTTGCTGCTCGTCCAGCGATTCGTAGCCATCTTTGCCATAGGCCTGGCTGAGTATTTCGCTGACGACCATGCTGTGGCGTGTCGATTCCTGACGGATATCCAGATTCATGAGGAAAAAACCAAAGGTCTCGATTAGGCGAATCAGGTCGGTGATAGCGCCATTGGCAATCTTACTGTCGCCATGGCTGATCAGCGATTCGCGGATCAGGCGCAGGTCATGCAATAGCTCTTCTTCATTGTTGTAAGCATTGTCAGTGGTTTCGTGAACTTCTTCGCCGAGTAGGTTTTTGATTTTGATCAGATTGCGTTCCAGGCGATAACGCATCAGGAACAGCATGCGCCGATAGGGTTCGTTGGCGAACCGGGCTGTGTCGCCGTCGAGGGCGGCTTCGGCCAAGCTGTCATAGTTGCTCAGGGCCTTTGAAAAGGCTGCTGTGGGTCGGCATAGTGAGCTGGATAGGGTCAGAATTCGGGTCAGTTTGCCTATTCGATTGAGGTATTCCAACAGCACTGAACGAGCTTGCTGGCGCAATGCAAAGCGAGTGGTGTCCTGGGTAACATTGGGATTGCCGTCGCGGTCACCACCTATCCATGAACCAAAGCGCAGAAAGCTGGGCACGGTGACGGCCGGGTTGCCGCTGTAGGTCTTGGCAACGGCCTTTTCCAGATTGCGATAGGTCTGCGGTACGGCGTCAAACAGGCAGTCCTGAAAATAGCCAATGCCGGTGCGAATTTCATCTTCGACGCGTGGTTTGCGTACACGAACCTCGTCGGTTTTCCACAGAATCTGGATTTCAGCTTCAAGTTGCTCAATCAATTCGGCACGTTCCTGCTTGCTGAGGCGGGTATCGTCCAGATGTTCGCTGCTGACGAAGATGCGGCGCAGTGCTTCTTTTACCATCCGACGTTTGGCTTCAGTCGGGTGGGCGGTAATGACCGGGTAGTAGCTGGTGTGGTTGAGGATGGTTTGTAGTTCTTCGCTGCTGATATTCTGTTGTTTGAATTCGGTCAGGGTTTCGTTGAACGAACCAGGCCAGGCTGGACCATCACTAAAGCGACACAGGCGACGGCGGTGCTGGTGTTGAAAGGCTTCTTCGGCAATGTTTACCAGGCTGAAATAGAGGCTGAAAGCGCGAACTACCTGAGTCAGAGTCTGTGGATCAAGTCGATTGATCAACAGGTTGAGCTGTTGGCGTTTTTTCAGGTCGTCGATAGAGCGCAGGCTGATGTAGCCCTTGCGCAGGGTTTCAACGGCAGCAAAGACCTGGTCACCGGCTTGCGCACGGAGGATGTTACCCAAAAGGTTGCCGAACAGCTTGACCCGTGAACGAAGTTTTTTATCCATAATATTCTTTCAAAACAACTTGTTATTGCGGAATTTGGTGGCTGCGCCGGATGCCCTCGGCGCCAAAGGCTGGCATTATACACCGCCACAGGGAATTTATCTGTTTGGCCCTTGTGACGGTTTGGTTTGTTAGGATTGCTTGCCTATTAATCGGCCAGCAGTTTGATAAAGCTCGAGGTAGTGTTTGGCACTTTGTTTCCAGCTAAAGTCCTGCTTCATGCCTGTGGTGACAATGTTTTTCCAGACCGTGGGTTGATGGCGATAGATTGAAATGGCTCGTTCGCAGGCCTGTAGTAGTTCCATTGCGCTGGCAAGTTCAAAATGAAAGCCGCTGGCCTTGCCCAGTTTGATGTTCTCGTCGCTGGCATCGATGACAGTATCAGCCAGACCGCCGGTGTGGCGGACGATGGGTGCAGTGCCATAGCGGAGGCTGTAGATCTGATTCAGACCACAGGGTTCAAAACGGGACGGCATCAGAAACATGTCGGCGCCAGCCTCGATCTGGTGGGCCGTGGTCTCACTGAAGCCGATGTGGGCGGCAATATGCTGCGGATATTTGACGGCAGCCGCTTCAAGTGCGGCCTGAAAGCCTTTATCACCCGTGCCCAGTATCACCACTTGAGCGCCCAGATCTACCAGTTTTGGTATGACCTCAAGTACCAGATCGATGCCTTTTTGTTCAACCAGTCTGCCCACCAGCCCCAGTAGTGGTGTGTCTGCCTGTTGCGGCAGACCGAATTGTTTTTGCAGTTCAGTTTTGTTTTTGGCCTTGCCGTCTAAGTGGTGGCTATCGAAATGGTGTTTCAGATATTGGTCGTCAGCCGGATTCCATTGTTTGTAGTCAACACCGTTGAGTATGCCCATCAAGCGGTCGGCGCGGTGGTTGAGCAGGCCATCAAGGCCATAACCGAAATGGGGGGTGCGTATCTCTTCGGCATAGGTTGGGCTGACGGTGCTGATCATGTCGGCGAATATCAAGCCTCCTTTTATGAAGGAGAGGCCGCCATGAAACTCCAGGCCCTGCATGCCCCAGAGATAATGCGGTAGTTTAAGGCTTTGGAATTTGCTTGAGTCAAAATGGCCGTGGTAGGCCAGGTTGTGAATGGTGAATATTGTCGCTGGTCGATTGGGGTGTGGTGACAGCAGGGCGGGCACCAGGCCACTTTGCCAGTCATTACAGTGGACAACATCCGGTTGCCAGTCCAGCGCTGCCTTGTTGAGGGCAACCGCGCTGACAACCCGACAAAAGGTGGTGAAGCGTTCTGCATTGTCAGCCCAGTCGTGGCCATCAGGGTCGCAGTATGGGCCGCCAGGGCGGTCGAAATGTGCTGGTGAATCGACCAGTAGCAGCTTAACGGTAGTGCCTGGTAGTCGACCCTCAAGCAGGCGAACCGTTTCAGGTACCCCTTCCATATGAAAACTGACAAAGCCTAGTTTTTCAGCCTTGCGCATCGCGTCACGATAGGCCGGCATGATGATGCGGACATCGTTACGTTGGGCTTTGAGTGCAACGGGCAGGCTACCTGCGACATCGCCCAGACCACCGGTTTTGATTAGCGGGTAGGCTTCGCTGGTAACGAAAAGAATTTTGCTATTTGCCATGAGGTTCTGCTTGGTTGAGTGTGTTTGTGTGCCGCTGGCCTATAAGCAAGAATAACATGCCCCTTGGATTTATGAGTGCTTTGTAAGTTGTGAAAAGGGAATCGGGTATGATGTGGTTTTTCTGTTTTGGGAAGTGACATCGTTGTTTATTTCACTATATAAAGGCTGGTTTCAGCTGTGGGGTTGATGCAGGCTTCCGCCCGAGTGGGCAGTGACTTCGCTGCCAATCTGAATGTCAAACGCCTTGTTTATGTGCGTTTGTTGGCGATTGTCGGCGAGATGGTGATGGTTGGCGTAGCCGTGCTTGGTTTGGCAATGCATCTGCCGGTGCTGATGTTGTCTATGGTTATCGGCACCCATGTGCTTATCAATCTGTTTGCCTGGTGGCGGCTGAGGTCTGGAGCTGTGATTGGTGCCAAAGAGGTTTTGTTACAGCTTTGTCTTGACGTGCTGGTGTTAACTGTCCTGCTTTATCTGACTGGTGGGGCGTCCAATCCCTTTGTATCCCTGTTGCTGTTGCCGTTGGTTATATCGGCCACTATTCTGCCCAAACGACATGTCTGGAGCATGGCTGTGTTTGTAATGCTCGCCTACGGCTTGTTGATGTTTGACTATCAGGCGATGTCTCAAATGGAGTCCCACGTCGGGTCGCATGCAGGCAAAGATTTTAACTGGCATGTCACCGGTATGTGGTTTGGCTTTTTGCTGGCGGTGGCGATGATTGTTTTTTTTGTGCTGCGCATGGCCGAGTCTCTGCGTGAGCGTGACCGGGTGCTGGCGGAGGCGCGTGAGTCTGCCCTGCGTGATGAACAGCTGGTGGCTCTGGGGACGCTGGCGGCAGGTGCGGCGCATGAGCTGGGGACGCCGTTATCTACTATGGCCGTGTTGACTCAGGAGCTGGAGCAGGAGTATAGCCAGGATCAGGACTTGCGGCAGCGTCTAGGGATTTTGCGTCAGCAGGTGGAGCGATGTAAGGATACCTTGTCGATGATCTCCGCTTCTTCGGGGCAGTTGCGGGCTGAAGGAGGCGGGCGCATAGCCCTTGACCAGTTTCTGCAGACGGTGGTGGCTGACTGGCGTTTGATGCGGCCGGGGGCGCAGCTTGATTTTGCTGCTGCGGGTGAGCAGCCCGCACCGATTATTATTTCTGAAAAAGGCCTGTCTCAGGCGTTGATTACCTTTCTTGATAATGCCGCAGACTCTTCCCCTGATGCGGTGGAGATGCATTGTCAGTGGCGAGCAAGGCAACTGCAGGTAGAAATTGCTGATCGCGGTGCCGGGATGCCGGACGAGTATATCCAGCAAGTCGGCAAGGTGCCGTTTACCACCAAGGCTGAGGGTCATGGTCTTGGCCTGTTGTTGGCGCATGCCATTATCCAGCGTCTTGATGGTAGTGTTGAGGTGAGCGCTCGTCCTGGAGGTGGAACGATCGTTAAACTGAATTTGGATTTGAGCAGGTTGTTATTGAATGACTGATGAAATTGTGGCAAGGCTGCTGCTGGCGGATGATGACGAGGTGTTTGCCTCGGTATTGGCGCGGGCATTGTCTAAGCGTGGTTTTGAGGTTGAGGTGGTTCATGATGTTGAGGCTGGGCTGGCTCTGTGTCAGCAGTGGTGGCCCGATTATGCGGTAATTGATTTGAATATGCCGGGTGCTTCGGGTTTGGCCTTGGTGGAACATATTTGCAGCCAGGATGATGATGTTCGGGTTGTGGTGCTGACCGGCTATGCCAGTATCGCCACCGCGGTTGAGGCGATCAAGTTGGGAGCTATCCATTACCTGGCCAAGCCGGCTGACGCCGATGAGATCGTCGCCGGCCTGCACAAAACCAAAGGTGATGCCGACGTGCCGGTGGGCGAATCGCCAATGTCGGTGAAACGGCTGGAGTGGGAGCATATTCAGAAGGTGTTGGCCGAGGTGGATGGTAATGTTTCCGAAGCGGCGCGGCGCCTGAACATGCACCGCCGTACCTTACAGCGTAAGTTACAAAAAAGGCCGGTACAAAAGTAGTCCTGCTCCTCCGGTTTTGCCATGCTTAATCAAGTTTTGTTATCGGCGGACGACATACTGCTGTCATATGGGGTGTATTATATTAATTATCTGTCTGGCTGGGTTTAACCGGCTGGATCTGTTGTCATATTTAAATACAAGGAAGGAGATTCATCATGCGCATGGCACTGATTGGTTTGGGAAAGATGGGCGGCAATATGGCGCGTCGTCTGTGTCGCGGCGGCATCGAAGTTGTCGGCTATAATCGCTCGCCGGAAATTGTAAATGCACTGGTCGGCGAAGAGGGCATGATTCCCGCTACGTCATTGCGTGAAGCGGTGGAAAAACTGGCCGCACCGCGAGTGGTGTGGTTGATGTTGCCTTGCGGTGCACCGACTGAAGATGCAATCGAAGATCTGCTTGAAATTTTAGAGCAGGGCGATGTGGTCGTTGATGGTGGTAACTCCAATTATCATGACAGTCAGCGCCGTGGCACATTGTTGGCACAGCAGGGCATTGGTTATGTGGATTCGGGTACCTCGGGCGGTGTTTGGGGGCTTGATAATGGTTATTGCCTGATGGTGGGCGGTGAGAAATCTGTCGTGGCCGAGGTTGAGCCGGCCTTGAAGGTGTTGGCGCCAGGTAATGGCGATGGTCCTGAAAACGGTTGGGCCCATGTGGGTCCTGTTGGTGCCGGTCATTTTACTAAGATGGTCCACAACGGTATCGAATACGGCATGATGCAGGCCATGGCTGAAGGCTTTGCCCTGATGAAGGGCAAGGAAGAGTTTAATCTTGATTTGGCCCAGATTTCTGAACTATGGCGCCATAGTTCAGTGGTGCGTAGCTGGTTGTTAGACCTGACCGCCGATGCTCTTAAGGAAGATCAAAAACTGGAAAATGTCGCGCCATTCGTACCTGATTCAGGTGAAGGCCGCTGGACCGTGATTGAGTCTATTGATCAAGGCACTGCCGCACCGGTATTGAGTCTGGCAATGATGATGCGCTTCACCAGTCAGGATCAGGAAGGTTATGACTTCAAGCTGTTGTCTATGATGCGTAATGCCTTTGGTGGCCATGCGGTGAAAAAGGCTGGCGAATAATGGCCAAGATCGATCCTTGTACCATTGTGATTTTTGGCGCCACTGGTAACCTGTCGCGGGTGAAATTGATGCCGGCGCTGTATGAGCTGGAAAAGGATAGCCGTCTGCCTGAGGGGGTGACCATTCTGGCCTTTGGTCGTCGCCCTTGGAGTCAGGAGGAGTGGCAGGCGGAGGTAGTGTCCATGCTCGAAGCCAAGTATCCCAATGGCTATGACCAGGCGGCCTTTGAGCGGTTTAGCGCCAAACTTTGTTATTTTCATGGCGACCTAACCGAAAATGCTTCGTATAAGGCCTTGAGCGAAAAAATCTCTGATGACCCGCGTTGTAGTCCTAATGCTCAATTTTACATGTCGATTCGGCCTGCCGAGTTTGGCATGGTAATCGATAAATTGGGCGAGCACGGCCTGCTGAATGAAAGCCATGGCTGGCGCCGGGTGGTCATAGAAAAGCCGTTTGGTTATGACCTGCTCAGTGCCCAGTCACTGCAGACTGCGTTGAACAAATATCTTGATGAGAGTCAGATTTATCGTATTGATCACTACCTGGGTAAATCCACGGTACGAAATATTTTGGTGTTTCGTTTTGCCAACCTGTTGTTGGAGCCACTCTGGAATCGCAATTACATCGATCATGTGCAGATCACCCATTCTGAAACCATCGGCATAGGTAGTCGGGCGGATTATTACGATGGCGCCGGCGCCATGCGCGACATGATTCAAAGTCATCTGATGCAGCTGTTTGCCCTGGTGGCGATGGAGCCACCTGCGGGGATGGATGATGAATCGCTGCGCGATGAAAAGGTCAAAGTGCTGAAATCGGTTCGGCCTATTCCTCAAAATGCAGTGCATGCCCATGCCTTTCGTGGCCAATACACTGGTGGTCATGTCAATGGTCAATCAGTGCCGGGTTATCGTGAAGAAGAGGATGTGCCAGAAGGCAGTACCACTGAAACCTATGCGGCATTGAAGCTGTATGTTGATAACTGGCGCTGGAAAGGGGTGCCTTTTTATCTGCGCACTGGCAAGCGTATGGCTGAGGGCTCTTCAGCAATCTGCATTCGTTTCAAGCGTCCACCTCAGCACCTGTTTCGTGGCGCCAAGATAGACCAGTTGCAGCCCAATTGGTTGTTGTTGGGGATTCAGCCCAATGACTGTCTGAAGTTGGAAATCAACGTCAAAGAACACGGCACGGCGATGAAGACGCGTCTGATTGGTCTCGATGCCAGTTACCATGATGATGACACCAAGCCGGGTGACGCTTACGAAGATCTGTTGTTGGACGTGATGCGCGGCGATCATTCGCTGTTTCTGCGTTACGATGAGGTAGAGTGGGCTTGGCGGGTGGTGGATCCCATTCTCAAAGTTTGGTCAATGGAGCGTGACTTCATCAATACTTATCCGGCCGGTTCCTGGGGGCCGCGCGGCACCTACAGGCTGTTCGAAAATGATGATCAGTTCTGGCGTCATTCGCTTGGTATAGGTGGCAGTGATGTAAGTTCAGAAGCATTTTGATCTGGCGGAACTGTTGACGTTACACTATCGTTGATTTTGCATATAAAAAATAAAAGAAGGATGTCGGGGCGTGATTGAATCAGCTGAATGGAAGGCCTTGCTGCAACACAAGGAAGAAAATGACGCAGTGCATATGCGCGACATGTTCGCCGAAGATCCAAAGCGTTTTGATCGCTACTCGATATTTTTCAATAATATTCTGTTCGACTATTCTAAAAATCGTGTCACTGATGAAACCCTGAAGCTGCTGTTTGATTTGGCCCGTAAACGTGATGTGAAGGGCTGGGCCCAGAAGATGTTTCATGGTGAGAAGATTAACTTCACCGAAGATCGTGCCGTGTTGCATGTAGCGCTGCGCAATCGCAGCAATCGCCCTATCTTTGTTGATGGTCATAATGTCATGCCGCAGGTCAATGCGGTGCTGGCCAAAATGCGCAAGTTTTCCGAGGCTGTCCGTTCCGGTAAATGGCTGGGTTATACCGGCAAACGCATTACTGATGTGGTGAATATAGGTATCGGTGGTTCTGATCTTGGGCCGAAGTTGGTGTGTGAGGCACTTAAACCTTATAGCGATTGGGCCATTCGAACGCATTTTGTTTCTAATGTTGACGATACCCAAGTGGTGGAAACGCTGCGTGGCCTGCATCCGGAAACGACCCTGTTTATTATTGCCTCGAAGACCTTTACTACCCAGGAAACCATCGTCAATGCCCGCTCTGCGCGTGATTGGTTGTTGCACGATGCCATGGGTGATGAGACTGCTGTAGCAAAGCATTTTGTGGCGATCTCGACGAATGAAGAAAAGGTCACAGAGTTTGGTATCGACCCTGACAACATGTTCGAATTTTGGGATTGGGTCGGGGGTCGTTATTCGCTTTGGAGTGCGATAGGCCTGTCTATCGCCTGTTACATCGGTATGGATAATTTTGAGCTGCTGTTACAGGGCGCCCACGAGATGGATGAACATTTTCTGTCGGCACCGATGGAGAATAATATCCCCATTATTATGGGCATGCTCGGGGTCTGGTATAACAACTTCTTTGATGCTGATAGTCACGGAATCTTTCCCTATGACCAATATTTGTACGAATTTCCTGCCTATTTCCAGCAGGGCGATATGGAGAGTAATGGTAAGCAGACAAATCGTGATGGCAAGCCAGTTGAATGTTCTACTGGCCCGGTTATCTGGGGTAAGCCGGGTACCAATGGCCAGCATGCCTTTTTCCAGTTGTTACACCAGGGCACAAAATTGGTGCCGGCGGATTTTTTGGCGGCGGTTATGGCACAAAATCCCTTGGGTGAGCATCATTCCATCCTGATTTCCAACTTCTTTGCCCAGACCGAAGCCTTGATGAAGGGAAAAACAAAGGACGAGGCTCGGGCTGAACTTGAGGCTGAGGGGGTCACTGGTGAGCGACTTGAGGCACTGGTTGAGCATAAACATTTCGATGGGAATCGGCCCACCAACTCCATTTTGTTCAAACGTCTTGATCCCAAGACGATGGGTTGTCTGGTGGCCATGTATGAACACAAAATCTTTGTGCAGGGCGTTATCTGGGGGATTAACTCCTTTGATCAGATGGGGGTCGAGTTGGGTAAGCAGCTGGCATCTACCATTCAGGCTGAACTCAGTGGTGAAACTGAGATTACCTCGCACGATTCATCCACCAATGGCCTGATAAATTATTACAATAAACATCATCTAAGGCCTTAGCTGCTTGGAGGCTTTATGTCTCCAATTTCCTGATTTCCAAAAAAAAGGTATAATTGGCCGCTTGTTCTAAGCGACTGAAAAAACTGGAAAACGTGTTCTGGTTTGGTCGGTCGCTGATCTTTGCGGCCAAGCCTGCTAAAGCGCCGCCCACACATGCCGCCCACGACAGGGCAACAGAATTTATTGAAGAGCTTGGAGCCTATATGACTCAGCAATCCCAAATCCCCGATATTGATGCCGTTGAAACTCAGGAATGGTTGGAAGCCCTTGAAGCTGTAATAGAAAACGAAGGCGTCGA
>Ga0316204_10007377_pt1 | contig 16127 bp, 11 predicted proteins | sample 6monrhotite_MG_2_FD_205661 | JGI IMG/M metagenome (GOLD analysis project Ga0316204, IMG submission 205661) | Microbial mat bacterial communities from mineral coupon in-situ incubated in ocean water Damariscotta River, Maine, United States -... | ecosystem: Environmental > Aquatic > Marine >... | reverse complement strand
GTAAAACCACTACCTCTAATTCCTCCAGGTTTTCACATTCTATAAGCATGCTAAATGGTCCAAATACTTCCTGATGTAATTTGGAATTCTCTATGAATGCAGTAGCCGGCACTTTTAATACCGATTGCCTCCCATAATTTGCTTTTGCCTCATCTTCATAGGTCGCTATCTTTCTCGTCTCCGGTTGTTTATCCATGTTGGCCTTATTCAGCTCATAGGCTTCAAAAATCCTGGGATGAATCATACTGGTAGGTGCAATCCCCTTTATTTCCGAGGCAAGTTCCAAAGTAAACTTTTCTAAATCTGCACTTTTTATCCCAACCAGTAACCCCGGATTGGTGCAAAATTGTCCACTTCCCAGTGTAACGGATTGTGCTATGGTCTTCGCCCACTGTACATGTTGTTTCTTTAATATTTCCGGCAATAATATGACCGGATTAATACTGCCCATTTCTGCAAAAACCGGAATAGGACATTCTCTATTAGAAGCTATATCTAGTAATGCGCGTCCCCCTCGCAGACTGCCTGTAAAGCCCACCGCTTTTACCAGGGGATGCGCTACCAATGCTGCACCTACTTCATGTCCACTGCTGTTGAGGTGTGAAAAAACACCATTAGGCATTTGTGTCTTCTTGGCAGCTCTAAGGATGGCCTCTGCCACCAAACTACTGGTCCCTGCATGCATGGGGTGCCCCTTCACAATCACCGGACAACCCGCGGCTAATGCACTGGCTGTATCTCCACCTGCAGCAGAATATGCCAACGGAAAATTACTGGCTCCAAAAACCACTACAGGACCCAAAGGGATCATCATTTTTCTTAAATCGGGTTTAGGGACAGGTGTTCTAGATGGTTCTTCAGTATCTATAATGGCATCCACGTAGGAGCCTTCTTCAACCAGTTTTGCAAATGATCGGAGCTGGTTCATTGTTCTGTCTCTTTCTCCCATGGCTCTACCTTCAGGAAGGCCTGTTTCACTGCAATATAGCTTGATGAGTATATCATCTAACTGTAAAATTTCGTCTGCAATCGCATTTAAAAAGTTGGCTCTTTGCGCATTGGAAGTTTCTGAATAGGTAATAAAGGCCTTGTTTGCTAAAACTACTGCTTCGGTAACCTCCGCTGAAGTAGCCTCATAGAAATCTGTTTCATTCTCCGTATTCAATTCTGGGTTGAACGTTCTAAACTTTTCATGCCCCCTTTTAGAACCCTGATAGCCAATATAATTTTGTCCTTCTAGCATAATTTATATCCTTCTAGTTGTTATTAAGACCCTTATAATTTGGTAACACAGGCCTGGATGCCACACCCTCTTTGATTATTTTTAATACGCGATCCCGTTCTTCTCCTTGTAACGGCAACCTGGGAGGTCGTACTTGTTCTGTCCCAATACCTGTTGCTACTTCGGCTAGTTTAATATTCTGAACCAACTGAGGATTAATATCGAGTTCCAGCAGTGGCATAAACCACCTATAGATCTCAATGGCTTCTTTAATTCTGCCTGCCTTCACCAACTCATAAATAGCAACTGTTTCGGCCGGAAAGGCACAAACCAATCCTGCTACCCATCCATCGGCTCCCATCACAAGACTTTCCAAAGCCAGTGTATCCACACCTGACAAAATCTTTAACCGGTCACCAAATCTATTTTTTATACGGGTTATATTGGTGATATCCCGAGTGGATTCTTTCACCGCCTTTATGGAGTCGTACTGAAGTAGCTCACTAAACATATCCAAAGTCACTTCTATCCCATAATCTACCGGATTATTGTAGATCATAATAGGGAGGGGGGTATGTTTCGCAACAGCCGAAAAATAGGCCATTGTTTCATAGGAATTGGCTTTGTACCGCATGGGAGGCAACATCATTAAACCACTAGCTCCATATTTCAGGGCATTCTCCGCTGCTGTTAAAGCGCCTTTTGTAGATTGCTCTGCAATATTGATAATCACAGGAATGGTACCATCTACAATAGCCACCGTGGTTTCTATAAGCACCTTTTTTTCTTCATCGGTAAGGGTGCTTGCTTCCCCTAATGTTCCTCCAAGTATGATACCATGTACCCCCGCATTTAATTGTGCTTCAATGTTTAATTGAAACATCGCCAGGTCTAGGTGATCATCTTTGGTGAATTTTGTTGTAACCGCTGGCATTACGCCTTCCCATTGTACTTTCATTAGTATACTATTTGCCATGCAAAATACGTTTCTTTTAGATGAGTGCCAAGTATTCTTACCGGGATATCTGATGCTTAATTTAAGCATTCTATAAATTGAAGACCGAATATAAATTGCACCAGAAATATGAGGCTGACAGGCCCACAGTTTTTACTTTTAATTAAGAATGATTCATTTTCTTTTGATTATTTTTGGCTGGTTTTCAAAAGAACATACCTAGTATTATGAAGAAAATATATGTTATTGGCCTTATGTTGGCAATGGGATGTAACTCATCCATTAAAACGGTTACTGAATCATACGAAGAGGCCATAGAGGACATTAGTTCTGGTCCTTATGCTTCTACCATTACAGAAGCCGAGTTAAAAGAACATTTGTATACCTATGCATCGGACGAATTTGAAGGAAGGGAAACAGGCAAACCTGGTCAGAAGAAAGCCGTTGAATATATTAGAACACATTATGAAGATCTGGGGATTCCGCCTGCTCAAAAAAATAACAACTACTTTCAAAATGTCCCTTTAGAAATGGCCAAGCTGCCTTCCGGATCTATTACTATTGGAGATAAGATATATACAATTGGAGAAGATTTTATAACATTTTCGTCTCTGGAAGGTTCTTTTGATGAGCTTGTGTATGCCGGGTATGGCATAGAAGAAGAAAACTATTCAGATTACGCCAATATAAATGTCATGGGGAAGCTGGTTTTGGTAAAAGCAGGAGAACCGAAGAATGAGGATGGAACCTACCTGCTCACAGGCACCATGATAAATTCGAAATGGAGCAATATGTCCGAATCTATTAATAAAAGAGTAGAGTCGGCTATGAACAATGGCGCTAAGGCCATTTTGTATTTTGATCCACAGAACTACCAGCGGTATGAACGCTATTACAAAAGAATGAAAACGAATGATAGCGGTCGGCTCGGATTTAAGGTGGATAGTGATGACACAGCCTATGTCTTGATACAAGAGTCGATGGCAAAAGAATTACTGCCGTCTATCGAAAAATCCAATGAACCAGATTTTAGTGCCATTCAAATTACAGCAGACCTAAAAAGCTCTAACGAAGAAATTTCTACAGAAAATGTTGTGGCTTATATAAAGGGGTCGGAAAAACCGAATGAATACGTCGTTATTTCATCTCATTTAGACCATATTGGGGTTTCGGCTAATGGAAAAATAAACAATGGTGCTGATGACGACGGTTCTGGTACTGTAGCCCTGCTAGAGATTGCAGAAGCTTTTAAACTGGCTACAGACGCGGGAAAAAGACCAAAAAGATCTGTTGTCTTCTTGCATGTTACCGGGGAGGAAAAAGGTCTCTTAGGATCTAGATATTACACAGACTATAGTCCGGTATTCCCATTAGAACAAACGGTTGCTAATCTTAATATTGACATGATAGGAAGAATAGATCCTAAAAGAGAAGGTGATAGAAATTATGTGTATTTAATTGGTTCTGATAAGTTGAGTTCTGACCTTCATAAATTATCTGAGGAAGTAAATAAAAAGTACACCAATATTACGTTAGATTATTCCTACAATGACGAAAATGATCCCAACCGGTTCTACTACCGAAGTGATCATTACAATTTTGCTAAAAACAATATTCCAATCATTTTTTATTTTAATGGGACTCATGATGATTATCATCGCCCGGGAGATACACCAGATAAAATAAATTATGACCTTTTGACCAATAGAACACAGCTGGTTTTTCACACTGCATGGGCCGTCGCTAATAGGGATACAAGAGTTATTGTAGACAAAATGGCAAAGTAACACCTAGTATGTTTATCTTGCTTACCATACCCCTGCCACTTTTTGGCGGGGTTTTTTATGCCCTATTCCTAATGCCTCAGAGTTATCGTGTAACCGCATTAAAAAAGCCCCGTCTCATGAGACGGGGCTTAAGCTTATCTGGGGTGGAAGACGGGATTCGAACCCGCGACCCTCGGTACCACAAACCGATGCTCTAACCAACTGAGCTACAACCACCATTTAGAAGCGGTGGCAAAGGTAATTTTTTTTGGTCAATGCATCAAAATAAAACAATCGATATTTCGATATTTCCTTTTTTTTATTCCAATATAAATAATCTCCCGATGCGTTTTATGTGCAGTAAAATCAATATTCTATCGGTAAAACCGACAGATTTATCGATATAACACACAAAATATGGACTTTCACAACAATAATTAGAATAGGGTGGGCTTCAGAATTATTTTTATAAATCGATACCTTATTACACTATGCACGCAAAGAAGCCAAAATTTAAAGAATTAGCCATAACACCAAAGCTCCGCTTTATTATGGCCTTTCTTTTTATACTAAGTATACAGTTCGGCTTTGGACAGTCAAATAAGCGACATGAGTTAAAAAAAGAGATTACAAATCTCCGATTATCTAACAAATTCTCAGCAAAAGATACCCTGCATATCCAACTTCTGATAGATCTTGGAAATGAATTGCAGTACTTTAACGCGGATAGTCTTTTAAGTTTATCCAAGGAAGCCCTAAAGCACAGTAAGAATATTGAGTTTATACGTGGACAAAGTGAGTCATACCTGGGTATGGGAGTTTATTATTCGGATCATGGTAAAAGCACTGCGGCTATTAATAATTATACGAAAGGACTAATTCTGGCCCAAAATCTTTCCAATTACCCACTACTTCTGCGTATTAAAAACAATTTAGCTACCGAATATAACTACAATGGCAATTATGCCGAGGCCTTAAAAAATTATTTGGAGGGGTTAGAAATAGCTGAGTTCCATGGAGAGAAGAAAATGCTCTCTATTATGAATGAAAACATTGCTAGTCTATATATGGCCTTAAAAGATTATGACCATGCGATGGAATTTTACAAAAAAGTCCAGGAATTAAATAATGAATTGGATGACGAGGTTACTTCTGCTGAGTCTGAAAGTAATCTTGCCTCATTATTTGCAGAGATGGGTACACTAGATCACGCCATGTTCTATGTAAACCGCAGTATTGCTGTATTGGAAAGACACAAAATACTAGATTGGTTGGCGTATGCTTATGAAGTAAAAGGGAAGGTATATTTAAAACAGGATAAGTTTCAATGGGCACTTTACTGGTATCATCAAAGCGAATCCTTGCACGAAGAAATAGATGATCCCCGCAGTAAAATAGACCTATTAAATGGGATGGCTGAAGCGTATTTAGGACAGGGCAAAGATGATTTATCTGAAAAGTATGCTTTAAAAGCTTATGATATTTCTACGCGTATAAATTTTGCAGAAGGAACTCAAAAATGTGCTAATACACTCTACAAGATTAACAAGAATAAGAAGAACTACGGGAAGTCGTTACGATTTCATGAAATATATCTTGAATTATCGGATACGCTGCATAGGAACGAAAATCAAAAAAGTCTTACCCTCTTAAAAACCAGATCAGAGTACGAACAGCAGAAAACAGCTTTGATCGAAGAAAACAAAAAAGCACTTGCCAAACAACGCGGACTCATCTATGCCGCTATTATTGTATTGGTAATTTTTGCAATTATTACATTCTTTATTAAAAGGGCCGAAAGGATACAAAAAACACTGAATAAAGAACTAAAGATTAAAACGGCGAAGCTACAGAAACATGAGATTGAACTTCGTGATAGTAATGACACAAAAACGAAATTATTCTCTATCATTGGACACGATTTAAGAGGTCCCATTGGAGCACTACAGGGGCTGTTACAGATGTTTACCGATGGTGAGGTAAATAAAAGTGAATTCTTTGATTTTATCCCTAAACTTAAAAGCGATGTTGATCATATTTATTTTACATTGAGTAATCTTCTATCGTGGGGTCAAACTCAAATGAATGGTTCCACCATGAAACCAGTGGTGATGACACTAGAGTCTATCGTTAATGATAACATAGAACTCCTTGGACAGGTTGCCAAAACAAAATCTATAAAGATAATAAGCAAATTAGCCGGCAATACCGCTGTATGGTCCGATAGTAATCAAATAGATATTGTAATTCGAAACCTTATCAGTAATGCCTTGAAATTCACTCCGGACAATGGAATGATTACCATTATGTCTCGTGAGAAGAACGACCTTTGGGAAGTATCTATTAGAGATACAGGTGTGGGTATGGATAAGATTACCTTAGAAAAATTATTCAAAAAAGATTCCAGTTTCACTACCTATGGTACCAACAATGAAAAAGGTACCGGTTTAGGCCTCTCGCTTTGTAAAGAAATGGTGGAGAAAAATGGTGGAACTATTTGGGTAGAAAGTACTTTGCGAAAAGGTAGTACCTTCTATTTCACCTTACCAAAAGCGAAAAATAAGTACAGTCAGGCCAGTTAAAATATATCATCCAGCCTCTTAATACCTATATACCGTTCCGCATTAAAACCTTCAGCATATTCTGCTCCAACCATACGTCCTAGATCCCTTGCTCTATAGGCTACACTATCTGTGAAATTTTTGCTGCTAATTGGGGTACTGGGCTCTTTACTATCCGGGTCATAGAACTGAGAAGCATACGCCTCAATGGCTTCCATCTTTTTATCCATAAAGCCCGAAATATCCAACACAAAATCGGGTTCCAAATTTTTCCATTGTATATAATGGTATACTTGCTTGGGTCTCCAGGCATCTTGCCATTGATCATCTCCTTCCAGTTTCGTGTCAATTTTGATCAGTCCGCTCAGAAAACAGGCGTTACTTACCAGATCGCTACCTCTAGCATGATCTATATGGCGGTCTTCCACTGCATTGCACAATACAATATCTGGTCGATAGTGACGAATTTTACGAATAATCGCCAATTGGTGTCTTTTATCATTCAGAAAAAAACCGTCAGCAAATTCCATATTTTCACGGACAGTTAGTCCTAATATTTTTCCGGAAGCGGCTGCTTCTTTATCACGAATTTCTGCCGTGCCACGAGTACCCAACTCCCCCCGTGATAGGTCTATCACCCCAACTTTTTTACCATTGGCTACTTCTTTGGCAATGGTGCCACCGGCTCCTAATTCTGCGTCATCAGGATGAGCGCCAAATACTAAAATGTCTAATTTCATGTATGCTTTCTTAAAGATCTCTTAATGTACGTTTGAAACCGAAGTATGTTCTTTTACTTTTGCCAATGCTTGTTCCAGGTCTTCGATTAAATCGTTTGCTTCCTCAATCCCCACAGAAAAACGAATAAGTCCGTCCGCTATCCCTTGTTTTTTTCTTTCTTCGGGAGACAACAAGGCATGTGATGCTTGTGCAGGCGATAAAACAGTACTCTCTACACCTGCCAGACTCATAGAGGATTTTATTAATTGCAATGATTTTTGAAATAGCGAGGCGTCTAACCCTTCCCGGAGTTCAAATGACATCATTCCGCCAAATCCGCGCATTTGGGCTTTTGCGATCGTATGATCTGGGTGTGTTGTTAAGCCAGGGTAGTACACCTTTGCGATATCCTCATGTGCTGCAAGATGTTCTGCTAAAATTTGAGCATTTTCATTTTGGGCTTTTACTCGTATCCCCATTGTTTTTATGCTTCGTTCTAATAACCAAACCGTATAATCGCTTAAACTTCCTCCTAAGTTCTTCGCCAAATTAAAAATTTGTTCCATATGCTCTTTAGAGCCGGCTACTGCTCCTGCCAGGATGTCTGAATGGCCACCCATATACTTGGTAGCACTATGTATCACTACATCTATCCCAAAATCTATGGGATTTTGGTTTACAGGAGAGGCAAATGTATTATCGATCATTGAAATAATATGGTGCTTCTGAGCAATACGCGCAAATGCCTTAATATTTGTAATAGTTAATAATGGATTAGAAGGGGTCTCAATATAAACCACCTTGGTGTTGGATTGAATTGTTTGTTCGAAAATAGCCGGGTCAGATTCGTCAATAAATGAATATGATATCCCAAATTTTTCAAATTGTTCGGTGATCAAATTGTAGGTGCCCCCATAAAGCATTTGTTGTAATATGATATGATCTCCCGCTTTTAAAAAAGCCAATAGAGCCGTACTAATAGCGGCCATTCCGCTGCCAAATATCATCGCAGCCTCCGCATGCTCTAGTGCTGCCACCTTCTCTGAAAGAGCTATTTGGTTGGGGGTATTAAAATACCTTGGATATCTTTTTATATCTACATCTTCAAATGCGTAGGAAGTGCTCATATACAATGGCGAAACTGCTCCTTTATACGTCTCATCTTTTAGTTCTCCGTGATGCGTACAGATGGTGTTTATTCCCTTTTTATTTGCGTCCATACCTGCTGGTTTAATTCCGTTAAAGGTACAAAAATAGCTTAAACCTTAGTTTGCTTCCAACGTCCTTTTCTAAACCAAATAATAGCCATCACAGACAAAAGAACCTCCGCCAATACGATGGCGATAAAAACACCTAAGGAACCCCAATCCAGATATATGGAGACCAGGTAGGCAAACGGTAATTGAACCAACCAAAAGGCAATAAAATTAATTTTGGTGGGTGTTCTAGTGTCCCCTGCCCCATTAAATGCCTGAGTCACAACCATACCATAGGCATAAAAAACATATCCTGCCGCTACCACTTGCAGGCAGAGTGCTCCATTAGCTATTACACTTGTAACTTCTGTGAATAATCCTATAATTGATTTTGCGAAAATTAAATAGAAAATAGAAATCAGGAACATAAAATACGCGTTATATCTCCCAGTGATCCAAACAGATTTCTCAGCCCTATCGGGCTTCTTAGCACCTAAATTCTGGCCCACCAAGGTGGCCGCTGCATTGCTCATCCCCCAAGCCGGCATAAACGTAAACATCATTACCCGGATGGCTATGGTATACCCTGCAAGGGCCTCACTACCAAATTCCGCCATTAAACGCATGAGGAAAACCCAGCTGGAGGTGCCAATTAAAAACTGTGCGATGCCCCCTAAAGACACCTTTATTAAATTAAGCATGATCTTTAACCGAACTACACAGTTTCTGAGTTCCAATTTAATTCTGCTGCCTCCTCTAAACAGAATTACCAGTTGAAAAATAACCGCAGTACCCCTACCTATATTTGTAGCAATAGCAGCACCCATTACACCATACTCCGGTATTGGGCCCCATCCAAAAATAAAAATAGGGTCCAAAATAATATTAAGTCCGTTAGAAACGATGAGTGCCCACATGGCCACAGAAGCATCGCCGGCGCCTCTAAAAATAGCGTTGATCAGAAAAAGCAGGACAATGGTAAGATTCCCTCCTATCAACCATTTGGTATATCCGGACCCTTCTTCAACAAGATCCGAAGCCCCCCCCATTAAAGACAGAATTTCTTTGGAATACAGCAAACCAGCACTTCCTATAATAAGGGCTACTACAATTCCCAAGACAATCGCCTGAACTGCTGCTTGCGATGCACCTTCCGTATCATTTTCCCCTATTCTCCTTGCTACAACTGCTGTGGCAGCCATGCTTAGTCCTATGGCAATGGCGTAGACCAGTGTAATGACAGACTCGGTTAACCCTATAGTCGCAACGGCATTTACACTTATTCTGGAAACATAGGCAATGTCTACAATGGCGAATATAGATTCCATCATCATCTCCAGGACCATTGGAATAGACAACATAAAGATGGCCTTTCGAATACTCCCGGTTGTGAAGTCGGTCTGTTTCCCTCTTACTGCATCGAAGAAGGAGCTATAAATTTTATATAAGGTACTTTTAGTGGTGGTTGACATAGCATGAAATTATGTGTAAATAAGAAAATACCTAGCTTAAACCTACCTTTTAGGTTGGATTAATTGCTGGGTATAACAGCGAAGAAAACTTTGGCTAACACAAATTCTATAACTTCATAATGCTATAAATATCTAAAAAAACAAAGAAAATAAACTTAGTTGCCTTTTTTGGAGTAATTCACTCGATAACGCCAGAAACTAATCCCACCCAAAAGCAATACTCCAAAAACGGTATACCAAATAAATGTAGGAGTTATCACCTGCGCCCCACTGGCATAACTATGCAACCCTACCAAATAGAAGTTTACGCCAAAATACGTCATCATGATACTCCCAAAAGCAAGCACACTTAAGAAGTTAAAGGTCCAATTACTACGTAATCCGGGAACTAATCTAGCATGTATCACAAAGGCATATATCATTATGGAGATTAGAGCCCAGGTTTCTTTTGGATCCCATCCCCAATATCTACCCCAACTCTCATTGGCCCACTGACCTCCAAGAAAGTTTCCTATGGTAAGCATAATGAGTCCTACTGTAAGCGTAAGTTCATTAATAATGGTTAACTCTTTTAGGTTGAGTTCCATCCGTTTTTTATTCTTCTTGTTGGTCATAATAATGAGCAGCATCGATACTACCCCCAAAATCATCCCAACGGTTAAAGGCCCATAACTACCTACAATTACAGCTACATGAATCATTAACCAATAACTATCTAAAACAGGTACCAGGTTGGCGATCGCCGGATCTACCCAACTCTGATGTGCAATCCATAACAACATTGCGGTTACGAATGTGGAAGCCGCAATAGTCATATCGCTTTTTCGTCCTAATGACAAGCCCATTGCAAGGGTTGCCCAGGATACGTATAGTATACTCTCATAGGCATCACTCCAGGGAGCGTGTCCGGATATATACCACCTTAGAATTAAGCCTGCGGTATGCCACGCAAAAAATACATAAATAATGCCTTTAAAAAAGAAAGTAGCAATACGATATATCTCCCGTTCCTTAAATATTCTGAAAATGAGTACAAAAAACATTAAAATACCTACCAGGGCATAATACTTATAGAGTCTGTTAAAGATATCGAGCCTATTGTTGATAACTTCTGCCTTTATTCTCCCTTCCGATGGCAACACCTCAGCACCATGATTTTTTTGATTTTGATGAAAGGCCCCTAATAACTTATCTGCCTCTGTATAATCTCCTGTCTTCTTGGCTTTGATCAAGGACATTAGATAATACGGTACAGCGTTGTTTACGAAGTTTGAGTATAGCGAATCGGCAATCTGAAATTGGCCACTGCGATATTCAACTGCTGAGATCCATTTATTATTCTCATCATTAAGCAAGGGAAATATTTTTAAGATCTCGCCACTTAACGCCCTATCCAACAGGCTTAATCTGAAGTAGGCATCCTTAAAATCTTGCTGAAACTTATTGGGTGTATTAGTGGCAAACGCCTCCTCCAGATAAGGGGCTAATTTGTTTTGTCCTTTTGTATCGAAAAAGTCGGTGGCCTTAATATATTTTTGACCCATTGGCACCCCTATAATTTTTCTAATACTGTCGTTCTGGGCTTTTTTATCAAGCGCTATAAACTCGGTATTATACCATAGGGCCGGATTTAACATCATAGATAAAAACACCTGGTCCGAATTCAAATCCTCATAACCATTCTTAAAACTTAGTTTCCGAAGCAATTCAGAGGCAAAGGTGTTAATAGGTTTCATTCGTCCTCCATCATCCTGAATCACCAACTGCCCAAACTTAGCTGCGTGTTCCTCAGATACCACAGTGGTTTGGAATAGCGAGTCCATCTGCACTTGCGTAGGAGGCTCAATATGCTGGTGTTCAGGGGTTGCAGGTGTTTCCTGGGCACTAATGCCTAAGAAAGCAAACAAGACTAAAATAGTGGTGAGTGATGCCTTTTTCTTTTTAAGCTTATCTAACGCGGCGGCCATATCTTTAAATCGGGTTTTTCCAAAGAACATTATCCCCATTAATCCAATGTAGAGAAGAAAATAGCCGATATACGTAATCCAGGTACCCCAAAAATCATGATTCACAGACAATACTGTTCCTTTTTCGTCCTGATCGAAACTAGCCTGAAAAAAACGATACCCCTGATGATCCAAAACATGATTCATAAAGATGTCATAATCAAAAGGTCGTTCGTCTTGCACTGTTACCTTACTCATAAAAGAGGCGTATCCTTTTTCCGTTCCCGGGTATTTTTCGGCAATAAAATCGTGTAACTTAATATTGAAGGGTAACTCATACACTTTGGAACCAAATCCCAATGTAAAATCGAGTCCACCCAGGGTAAACTTATCTGCATAGCTTGTAGTTCCCTTTCCTCCCAATACTCTTTTCTGAATTCTCTCCCCATTTGCCTCAATTTCTATGACTAAAGCATCCTGTGTGAAATCTGTCACCTCCTCATCTGGCACCTTAACTACTCCATAACTTCCTTTTACCACAGGTTCTGGCAATACAAATTGCATGTCTCCCACACTATACAATGACCGTAATTGAAGTGTCTGAAGACTATCTTTCAGGAGTTCTCCCTGTAACTGATCTGCCATGCGCATAAAATTCCCTTCAAAAGCAGATTTTACCTGGTAGCTATCGCCTGTGGTATAAATATTTATGGCTCCATCTGTTTCATTGTTCAAAGAAAACAACACATTGTGAATATTAGCAATCTGACCATTTTCGAGATAATGCTCATGCCTGTTCCCATCTCCTGCCTCTACTATTTTTAAATACTCGGTACCATTTTCGTCCAAAACCAAGCCTTTCTTAGCTCCTTTTATAAAATCTACATAAGCAACAGTAAAGTCTTGCCCATTAAAATCGTATGCCCATGGTAAGGAAGATTGCAAGCCTTCCGGAGTAACGATGAGGTCATCCTGCAATGGTTTTCTTTTTCGTTCCCCATCTATATCTCCATCCACCAACACCGTTAAATAGGTTTTATCCGAATAAAAAACATTTTCCGAATTTCCCTCCCGGATTGGCATCATCCCCTCAAAACTAATATACCTTGTTACAAAGGCTCCTAGTATAATTAAGATCCATGATAGGTGCAATACCAAAACCGGCCATTTCTTAAGTTGAAACAGCTTATAGCGAAACATGTTGCCTAAAAAGTTAATGACAAAGAATACCATAATGGCCTCAAACCACGTGGCATTGTAGATCCAGATCCTCGCTGTCTCGGTGCTATACCAACTTTCTACAAAGGTGCCAAAAGCCATGGCAGTGGCGAAAACAATGAATAGAACGGACATTAGTCTCGTAGAAAAGAATATCTTTTTAAAAAGTTCGGTCATCTTTACCTGGGAAATTTTGTTTGAGATTTCAAAAATACGGTGTTTTTGTGATTTTCAAAGTCATCTTGGTCTATAAATAAAGATTCGGTTTTGTTATTTACTTGCTAAGAAGAAACTTTATAAAAATTGTACTTTTGAATATGATTAAAGTAGTACTTATAGGGACAGGAAATATAGCTCGCTATTTTTTTGATAGCCTTGATGATAAGGACCAAATTAATGTAATACAAGTTCTTGGAAGAAATGAAAGTGCCCTAGAATACTTTAAGACCGCTATCTCTATCACTACAGATTTCAGCAATATTGAACCGGCGGATGTATATATTTTGGCTATAAAAGACGATGCTATAGCAACGGTAGCACAAACACTGGCTATTCAAAATGGATTACTGGTGCATACATCGGGAAGTGTTGCCATGGATGTGTTACCAAAGACAATTAGAAGAGGTGTGCTGTATCCTTTACAAACATTCAGCAAAACTCCGCCTCACTATTCGGAGAACATCCCTTTCTGTATAGAAGCCGAAGAAAATAACGATCTTGATCTACTGGAAAAACTGGCGTTGTCGTTAACAAGTACCGTGTATAAGATCTCCTCGCATCAGCGATTACACCTTCATCTTGCTGCCGTATTTGCCAATAACTTTACAAACCATATGTACCATTTGGCGTATAAAATTTGTGAAGAGAATGCCATTCCTTTTGCCACCATGGAGTACCTAATTAAAGAAACGAGCCATAAAATAGCAACTTCCAAACCATTTGATGTTCAAACGGGTCCGGCGAAAAGAGGAGATACCGCCATTATCGAAAAGCATTTAGAACTTTTATCCCATGCTAAGAGTAAAGAAATTTATGCTTTACTTAGCCAATCAATTCAAGACACCTATGGAGATGAGCTATAAAAAATTATTGAAAGATATCAGCACTTTTGTTTTTGATGTAGACGGTGTGTTTACAGATGGGTCTGTACTTATTACTACAGAAGGGGAACTACTTCGTAAAATGAGTGTCAAAGACGGGTATGCGCTAAAAACAGCCTTACAAAAAGGTTATAATGTATGCATTATTACCGGGGGGACTAATGAAGGAGTACGGCAACGACTGAAAGCCCTTGGGGTTACGGATATATATATGAATGCCCATAGAAAAGAGGACATTTTGAATGAATATTTAGACATCTATGGTATTACACCTAATGAGGTACTTTTTATGGGCGATGATCTACCAGACATCCCGGCCATGAAGAGTATAGTGCTGCCCACCTGCCCGCAGAACGCAGTGCCGGAAGTAAAAGCTATTTCCAGATACATATCACATTTAAAAGGAGGCGATGGGTGTGTTAGAGACGTTATAGAACAGGTACTGAAGGTAAAAGGCGATTGGTTTGATAATTTTAGCGCCGCGAATGACTAACAATCCCCTCAAAGTAGCATTAACCCCCTACCGGATAATTCTTGCATCCGGATCTCCCAGAAGGAAACAATTTTTTGAAGAACTGGGAATAGATTATGAAATTAGAATTTCCCCTGTGAAGGAGGAATATCCTCAGGAATTAAAAGGTTCGGACATTGCTGTATATCTGGCTGAACTCAAATCGAGCGCTTTTACTACACTAAAAGAAAAGGATATTTTAATTACTGCAGATACCATTGTCTGGCATAAAGATACCTCATTGGCCAAACCGGAGGATAACAATGAAGCTTTTCAAATGCTACAACAATTATCGAATGACTGGCACGATGTTATCACAGCCGTCTGTTTTACCACCGCCAATAATAAAAGAACGGTGTACGCCAAGACTCGGGTGAAATTTAAACCACTTACAAAAGAAGAGATTCGTTTTTATGTAGAAACCTGTAAACCTTATGATAAAGCAGGTGCCTATGGTATACAGGACTGGATAGGGATAATTGGGATTGAAGAAATACAAGGATCCTACGCCAATGTAGTGGGCCTCCCAGCTCATTTAGTTTACAAAACGTTAATGAGCATGGTAGGCTAGTTTGTAAACGATAATTTCGTCAAAATGGAAATGAGGATGTATCTTTGCGAGACAATTTAGGGCTATGATCTACATAGAGGATTTTTTAGTAAATCATCAAAATGAGCTTTTAGGGACAGTGATAACTCTACTCGTTGTAATAATCATAAAATATATCACTACTAAGACCATTAAAAAGGTAGGAAGGCTGAGTGTCTTCAATGAAGCACGTACCCGATTGGTCCTGAAATACTTTTCATTTGGCTTCACAGCAATTACTATACTGGCACTGACCTTTATCTGGGGGGTAAACTTCAGAGAATTAGGAATACTACTATCCTCGGTATTTGCTGTTATTGGAGTTGCTTTATTTGCACAATGGTCTATTCTAAGTAATATAACTTCTGGCATAATTCTCTTTTTCTCTTTTCCGTTTAAAATTGGAGACCGCATACAAATTATGGATAAAGAATTAGAAACTTCAGGCACCTACATCATTGAAGATATTAGGGCCTATCATATCCATCTGAGAAAAGAAAACGGGGAATTGTTAACCTACCCCAATAATCTTATGCTTCAAAAGGCCGTTCTGGTTATTGCAGACGAGATATCCGACACTGAGGGCAGTGAGGCGCTTTAGCTTGTTAAAGAAGTCGTAAAATCAATTCGCGAAACCTATTATCTTTCTATATTTGAGAGCTATCAAAAAAACCACACCATGCGGAACATACTGGTATTTGTACTAGGGATACTTTTAACTATGCCCTTTTGCACTGCGCAGGCACCACAAAAAATTACTTCAGCAGAAATTTACCATTCCTTAGAAAAACTAAATTTTCTGGGATCTGCCATGTACATTGCTGCACATCCCGATGACGAAAATACCAGACTCATCTCCTATTTATCTAAT
>Ga0316204_10007375_pt1 | contig 16130 bp, 14 predicted proteins | sample 6monrhotite_MG_2_FD_205661 | JGI IMG/M metagenome (GOLD analysis project Ga0316204, IMG submission 205661) | Microbial mat bacterial communities from mineral coupon in-situ incubated in ocean water Damariscotta River, Maine, United States -... | ecosystem: Environmental > Aquatic > Marine >... | reverse complement strand
GCGCAGGCGAGTTCGTCCAGTTCAACTACCTCGGGCAGCAACAGCGCCTGCCGGGCAACACCCGTGGCGGCAATCTGCTTTTTCATGCGTTCATAGACCAGCCGCTCGTGGGCTGCGTGCTGGTCCACAATCACAATGCCGTCGCCGGTTTGGCTAACAATATAGGTGGCGTGCACCTGCCCGCGCGCTGTACCGAGCGGAAAATTCTGGTCTGCTTCTGATACAGGCGCTTGCTGATGGCCTGCGTCCAGCGGACGGGCGCTAGGCGCCCCCATCTCACCCGAGGGATCAAACCCCATTTGGCTGTCCTCGCCAAACGAACCACCAGTAGCAGGCCCTGGCCCATAAACCATATCCACCGCTTGCCTAAAACCGGCAGGCAAGGTGGGGCGTTCGGCCGCTCGCCCCCACGGCAAGGCAGGCCCTGTGCCCTCAGCACGCATGGCACCCAGTGCCGCACCTGCAACCGTGGTCGAAGCCCTGTGCCCCGCCGCCGCAAGCGCGTGCCTGAGCGCTGATACAATCAGCCCCCGCACCAACCCCGCGTCCCGGAAGCGAACCTCGGCTTTGGCGGGGTGCACATTCACGTCTACAAAATCGGCTGGCACGTCCAGAAACAAGGCCAGTACCGGGTGCCGGTCCCGCGCAAGATAATCCTGATACGCGCCGCGCACAGCGCCTATTAACAAGCGGTCTTTCACTGGCCTGCCGTTCACAAACAAATATTGCTGCTGCGCATTGCCCCGGCTGTAGGTGGGCAAGCCCGCAAAGCCCGTAAGGCGAAGGCCGTCGCGTTCCGCATCAATTTCGATGGCGTTGGCACGAAATTCACGCCCCAGAATTGCGCCGAGGCGCTCCAGCCGGGCATTCCCGACTAAATCGCCAACTGGTGGCGCGCGGAATGTGGTGCGGTCCCCGTCCGAGAGCGTGAAAGCAATGTTCGGATGCGCCATCGCAAGGCGCTTTATAACATCTGACGCCTGACCATATTCGGTACGCGCCGTTTTCATAAACTTGAGCCGTGCTGGCGTGGCGTAAAACAGATCGCGCACTTCAAGGCGGGTGCCTTCGGTGTGCGCCGCGGGCTCAACCGCTTGTTTGCTGCCGCCGTCTACGCGCACCGCCCAGGCTTCCTCAGCCCCCTTCGCCCTTGACGTAATAGAAAGCCGCGCCACCGCACCGATAGAAGCCAAGGCTTCACCCCTGAAGCCAAGCGAGGCAATATTAACCAGGTCTTCGTCAGAAAGCTTTGAGGTGGCGTGGCGCTCTACCGCGAGCGCGAGTTCGTTTTCGTCCATACCCCTGCCATTATCAGACACCTGAATAAGCGTGCGGCCGCCTTCGCGCATTACTATATCGATTTGGCTTGCGCCAGCGTCGATGGAATTTTCGACAAGCTCTTTCACGGCACTGGCTGGCCGCTCTACTACTTCACCAGCAGCGATGCGGTTGATAGTACGCTCACTAAGCAGGCGAATAATGCCTGCTTCAGCTGGTAGATTTTGTCGGTCCTGATTGGTCATGAAAGGACCCTAACAAGGTTCCCGGGAAAGAGAAAGGCCGCCTCCACCAAATGATGCAGACGACCCTGAAACTTTTATAGCAAAAAGCTTAACCGCCGTCAGAAACGCGGTAGATTTCCACATTATCAGGCTGATAGGTGCGCTCTTTTGCATCCAGAAGGTCAGCCAAAATAAGGTTTTTCTTTACAACATCTGCCGTAACGCCGCCGCCCGCGTTAGAGCGAATATCGGCACTAGAGCTTGCCATACGCCTCAGCAGGCCATACTCGCTTTGGCTTTTCGGCGTAGAGCGCGTGAGCTTCTTACCAGGGAATAATGCTTCAAATGCCTGTTGGCCTGGGTCAATTTCCTGGGCACGCGGTTCACCCGGGCGCGGCGGAGACATTTCAGCCTCCGGCGGAATCACCAAGGGCGCGCGGCTCAATACTTCAAATTCATCGGGGCCTTTTTGACCACCGCCGCAAGCAGCCAGACTAAGGCTCGCCAATAACAATAATGATGCAGACTTGAGCGTCATTCACTCTACTCCTTAAGGGTCGCGCCGTTAATTGGCATCAACCTCATTGGTCTTTGAGGCATTTTTAGGGCTTTTGGTGCTTTCCCGCAAGCCATCAAACAATAATAATACTGCGCCGACGGTGATAGCACTGTCGGCTACGTTAAATACATAGAAACTATACCCCCCGGCATGCAGGTGAATAAAGTCTGCTACTGCACCGTGGATAAGCCGGTCAATGATATTGCCGATAGCGCCGCCGATAATAAGCGCAAGCGCAACCGCTTCAAATTTCCGTAGCGTTGTACGCAACCAATTGACAAGCCACAAACTGATCAGCGCGGTTAATACTATCAGCCCCCATTTCCCGAGCCAGTCGCCCATAGGCAAGCTCATGGAAATACCTTCGTTCCACACCATGGTGAAACTGAGGAACGGCAGCAGTTCGAGGGTGCCGATTTGGTCCAGCTTTAAATGATTTAAAACCCAGTATTTCGACAGCTGGTCAACAGCGATAAGGAGGCCACTAAGCAGAAGCCCCCCTTTGAAATGCCGAGCAAATACCATTAAGCGCCTGCCGCTGCATCATGGGTCGCCACGGCATCTGCGCAGCGGCCACAAAGTTCGCCGTGGGCGGTTACCTCGGGTTTGATCACCCAGCAGCGTTCGCATTTATCGCCTTCAGCCACTGAAATATCGACCGCAACACCGGGCACATTATCTAGCGAAAATGCACCGTCTGGCACATCGCCCGTGCACAGCCTGGCACCTGAAGTGATGGTGATTTCCGCCCAGTCCAGATCATCTATGGATGTGCTGTCATCAACATAAATATCAGCGGCGGCCTGAAGGCTTGACCCAATGGTTTTGTCGCGGCGCATAATTTCGATCGCAGATGTTACAACTCCGCGCACTTTCAGCACCTGATCCCATTTTTCAGCAAGCGCACTATCACGCCATACTGCAGGGGTTTCAGGCCAAAGCTGACGGTGCACGCTTGGGGCGTCTACACCGTAGCGTGCCTGCCATACTTCTTCGCATGTGAAAGAAAGCACCGGTGCAAACCACAGCACAACCCGCTGAAACACTTCGTCCAACACCGTGCGGGCCGCGCGGCGGCGGTGATCGCTCGCGCTGTCACAGTAAAAAGCATCACGCCTGATATCAAAGAAAATGGCCGAAAGTTCATAGTTACAGAAATCAAACAGCTCGCGGTAGATAGGATTGAAATCATAAATATTGGTATGGGTACGCACCAGGGTGTCGAGCTCGTCGAGCCGGTGCAAAACCCAGCGCTCAAGCTCAGGCATTTCTGATACCGGCATTTTTTCTTCTTCAGAAAAGCCCGACAGATTGCCCAGCATATAGCGCATGGTATTGCGAACCTTGCGGTAAGCGTCTGCCTGACCCTTGATGATTTCGTCACCGATGCGGTTGTCAGCGGTATAGTCCACCGCCACAACCCACAGGCGGAGAATGTCAGCGCCATATTGCTGAATGATTTTTTGCGGAGCCACCGTGTTGCCAAGCGATTTCGACATCTTACGGCCTTCAGAATCCATAGTGAAACCGTGCGTTAACACTGCCTTATAGGGCGCGCGGCCTCGCGTGCCGCAGCTTTCCAGCAAGCTGGATTGGAACCAGCCGCGGTGTTGGTCGGTGCCTTCCAAATACAGATCAGCGGGGCTTGTGAGGTCATCACGGCCTTCAAGCACAAAGGCGTGCGTGCAACCGCTGTCAAACCACACGTCAAGAATATCGCTAACTTGCTCATAATCGTCGGCATTGTGGTCATCACCGAGAAAATCCTGCGCTGGAATAGCAACCCATGCATCAGCGCCGCCCTCTTTGACAGCGGTGACGATGCGGTTGTTCACCGCTTCATCCTGCAAAACTTCACCGGTTTCCTTGTGTACAAACACAGTGATTGGCACACCCCAGGCGCGCTGGCGGGAAATTACCCAATCGGGCCGGTCTGCGACCATAGCTGTGATGCGGTTTTTGCCAGCATTCGGGAACCATTTTGTATCATCAATGGCCTTGAGCGCGGTATCGCGCAGGCCGGTTTTTTCCATCGAAATAAACCACTGCGGCGTATTGCGGAAAATAAGCGGTGCTTTCGAGCGCCAGCTGTGTGGATAGCTGTGGGTAAGCTTGCCTTTGCCTTTGAGTGCACCCGCACCCGTCAGCAAATCACAAACTGTATCGGCAACTTTATAAACATGGTGGCCAGCAACCAGCGCAATGTTCGGGTAATAACAGCCCGCCTCATTCACCGTGTAGGGAACCGGGATGCCAAACTTTACATGGGCGACCTGATAATCATCGTCCCCGTGGCCGGGGGCCGTGTGTACAAAGCCTGTGCCTGCCTCAATAGTTACATGGTCACCGGGTAACATGGGCACATCGAAATCATAAAAGCCTTCAGCGTCGGCATGGCTGCGCCATGGATGCGCAAGGAGCGCACCATCAAACGCGCTGCCTTTCACTGATGCTACAATGTCATGCGCTGCAACGCCTGCGCGCTCGGCGAATGCCGCAAGCAGCGCTTCGGCCACAAAATATTCGTCGCCAACAACAGCCAAAGCTTCGTCGGCAATAGCCGCAACGCGCACCCGCACATAATCGATGTCAGGTCCGAAACAAACCGCACGGTTGGCGGGGATGGTCCAGGGTGTTGTGGTCCAGATAACCACTTGTGCACCCATCAGGCTATCATTAGGCGCGCTAACGAATGGGAAGGCCACGTCGATTTGCACACTGGTGTGGTCATGATACTCAACTTCCGCCTCAGCGAGCGCAGTTTTCTCAACCGGCGACCACATTACGGGTTTTGACCCGCGGTAGAGAGCGCCAGACTTTGAAAATTTCAAGAGTTCCTGAACGATGGTCGCCTCGGCACCGTACGCCATGGTGGTATAGGGGTTTTCCCAATCACCAAAAATGCCGAGCCGCTTAAACTCTTCCTTTTGAACACCGATCCAGTGATCCGCAAATTCGCGGCATTCGCGGCGGAACTCTACCGGATCTACATCGTCTTTATTTTTCTTTTTCTTGCGGTATTTTTCTTCAATCTTCCATTCGATGGGCAGCCCATGGCAATCCCAACCGGGAACAAACACCGCATCGCGGCCCTGCATCTGTTGGGTTTTCACAACAATATCTTTCAGCGTTTTCTGCATCGCGTGACCAATGTGAATATTGCCGTTCGCGTACGGGGGGCCATCATGAAGAATAAACTTTTCGCGGCCTTTGCTATCTTCCCGCAACTTGGAAAAAATCTCTTCTTTTTCCCAGCGCGCCAAAAACTCGGGTTCACGCTTTGGTAGCCCGGCTCGCATAGGAAAATCAGTTTGGGGAAGGAAAATTGTATCGCGGTAATCGCGCTTATCGTCAGGTGCAGACATGATCTAAAATCTCGTATCAACTATGCTGAGCGACGCCCTCGGCATCTATAATTCAGCAACTATATTCTCGGAAAAGTGACAAACCAGAAACCCCGGTCGCTTTTAAAGCGCCGGGCCTGTAATTCGTATTGAAATGGCAAGCTTTTGCCAGCTTTTCGAATATAGTTTTGTCATGGGCGCTTTTTATCAGGGCACAGACCATCTGTCGAGCAAGGAATCCAGCCCCTATGCGTGAGCAGAACAAGCGGGACGCTATTTTAAATGCCTTTGAAAATCTTCTGCTGCTTTTCCACCGACAAAGTGCCCTCTTGGGTTTTGCGGCGCTCGGGTCCTTTATATGCCCCTGCCTGCAAACGTCTGCACGGCCCTGCATAGCCTGTCACGCGTACAAACGGGCGCGGATGGAGCATAATTTCGGCCAGGTTTTTCAGCAGGCTTGCCGTTGTGAAAGGCATGATAATCATTTTATTTACGCCCGCATTGCGTGCCTGCAATACGGAATCCCGGTTTGGTTCCTTGAGCGCAAAAATCACCGGCGCGACCGAGATAGGGCTATTGGTCATCCTCAAAAATCGCACAAAATCAATACCGCCCAAATCAGAGAATGTGTCCTCTATTAGCAGCAAATTAAAGGGCGTGGTCTGCATCTTGGAAAGGGCATCCTGTTTTCCTTCGGCAATCTGAAAAATCTCTGACCCTTGCTCTTTGAAAACCGCGCGAGCGCCCTCAGCGGCCTGGCCATTTGCCATGCCAATTAAAACACGCAAGTCAGATTTATTCCCTAATGCCATGCAGCTGGCCTCCAATCGTAATCCCAACAGTAAACCGCCGCGCATGGACGGTACCAACCTAAAGCTAAACTAAGCAGTCCTTATACCCAAAGGGCAAATGTCTTGATTGCCATAAAACTCTATTTTTTCTTCTTCGCTTGCCGCCGCTTGCGGGACAATAAATTAAGCACCTCGACACCCAGTGAAAATGCCATCGCGAAATAGATATAACCTTTGGGCACATGGACACCAAACCCTTCGGCCACCAAGAAAATCCCAATCAACATAATGAAGGAAAGCGCCAAAACCTTAAGTGTTGGAAAGCGTTCTATTACATCAGCAATATAGTTGGATGAGAAGATCATCACAGCCATCGCCACGGTCATCGCGGCGATAATTATATATATATTTTCCGTAAGCCCAACCGCCGTCATTACTGAATCGAACGAAAAGATAATATCGATAAGAACCACTTGCATAATCACTGCAGACATGCCGCCTACATAGGCTTTGAAGTCTTCGGCTTTCTCGCCTGTAACTTCGTCGTGGATACTATTGGTGCCCTTATAGAGCAAGAAGCCACCACCCAGCAGCATCAACACATCCTTACCCGAAAAGGACTGCCCAAACAGTTCCACCCAAGGGGCTTTCAAGCCGATGACCCAGGCAACGCCCAGCAATAAAAGGATACGCATCAGCAGCGCTAGCGACAGGCCAATAACACGGGCCTTTTCACGCTGTTCCTCTGGCAAGTTTCCAACAAGGAGCGCTACGAAAACGACATTATCAATACCAAGGATAATTTCTAACGAGGTCAGCGTTAAAAAACTCACCCAAAGGTGATAATCCAATAACATTTCCACGATAGTCTCCCCAACAAACAGGCCCTAAAATCACCCGAACTATATGACGGCCAAAATAAAAGTCATAGTCATTTAACAAACTGCCAGCTCCAGCTCTTCGCCAACCACAGTTTTGGCGTAGCACGTGCCTGCGCCTCATGTACCTGAAAAATCAAATACCTGAAAAATGCTCTCAATAAATTAGCGTGCCCGAATGTGTGGCGCAGGAAACAATTCCAGATATTGATCTAGCGTTGGTGCGCTCAGACGATCCGCCGCGTTTTCCGGCTCCGCCAATATTATTTTAGCAACCCTACAGTCGTCATGTATTTGTGCTTTCAGCGCATCTATGCCGTCAAACTTCAACTCAGGACGCAAGAACGCCACCAGCTCAACCCGCATATGCCGGTCATATATATTTTGATCAAAGCCAAATAGGTGAACCTCCATCAGGATGTCGCGTTTGTCAAAAGTAGGCCGGCTGCCAATATTTGCGACGCCCGAGATTACATCCTCAGTGCCGTCCACACGGACCCTCACTGCGTATACGCCTAATTTCGGCTCCAGGCTTTCACCAAGTTCAACATTAGCTGTTGGAAAGCCGATGGTTCGACCTCGCTTATCCCCTTCGGTGACGCGGCCATTGATAGTAAACCAGTGACCAAGTATCGCTGCGGCCTTGCGGGCTTCTCCATTTTTCAGAGCGTTTCTAACTACGGTCGAGGAATATACCTCTCCGGCATAGCCTTCCAGACCCACCGTAACGGCATTAATAACCGTCAGGCCGAAACCTTCCATGTCACCCATGCAGGCAAGAACATCGGTACCACCACCCCGGCCTTTACCAAACCGGTAGTCATAGCCAACAAAAACATGCTTGGCGTCCATATCTGCACACAAGATATCCAAAACAAAATCCTGAGCGGACATTGTTGCCAGATCATTGTCAAAAGGCAGAACCAGAAGCTGATCAACGCCAAAATTTTCCAGCAATTGCGCACGTTCCCTAAAGGGCGTGAGGCGAAAAGCCGCTACCTTGGGCGCAAAAAAACTCACCGGATGAGGCTCGGTAACAACTACAGCCAGAGGCAGACCCATCGAACGCGCCAACCTGCCCGCCTCCCCGATAACAACCTGGTGCCCTCGGTGAAACCCATCAAAATTGCCAAGCGCCACCACACAACCCCGGTCTGCGCTCTGAATTTCATTTGTATGCCTGAAAAGGCGCATCCGGTTTCCTCGTTGAACCGAGCAGAAAAGCATTATGTCAAACACTGACATACGCGCACAAAATATGGCGCTTCGCCGGGACATACACTATGACAATGCTACGCGCCACCTTTTTGTCAGCTCGCCGCACCGCGGTTAAATTGAGGAATAAGCTGCGGCAGTGGTCATGCTTTCATCGCGCAATCACCGACTATAGGACGCAGATCATATGGCACATCAGGCAAATGCGCCGACCCCGGCAATGTGTAAGCATTTTCGTCCTACATGCCGATTCGCAAAAAACCTGTCTGGGTTTCTCGCAAACTAGCCGAGCAGCGCGCAAAACTATACCGGGGCACTTCGATAAAAATAAATACCAGTCACTTTATAACTGGCTTCGCTCGTTAACTGACCACCCTCTGGCACAAACCTGGATAAACATAGAAGCGCGACCATAAGGCTATCTCTAGTGCTCCACCCTTATGAAGGAGCAATTTGAGCCTTTCCCGTCAATAAAATGCGTAAAGAAGACAGAAGTAATTGAAACCAAGCGATCTTTAGGTTAACCAATTCTTCATGACATCGGGGCTAATGTCCCAATTAGGGAATGAGCGGATCTCGTTTGACGGGACCCTTAAATGCGACAACAAATACTAAGGAATTATCATGGCCGTTGATTTGGATATGCCGATCCTAATTGTCGACGACTACAAGACGATGCTCCGTATCGTCCGTAATCTGTTGAAACAACTTGGCTTCAATAACGTAGATGAAGCAACCGACGGTGCTCAGGCACTCGAGAAATCCAGAGCCCGTCAATATGGTCTCATTATCTCCGATTGGAATATGGAACCGATGACCGGCTACGAATTTCTTAAGGAAGTTCGTGCTGATAACCAACTGAAGGATACACCCTTCATAATGGTGACAGCGGAATCTAAAACCGACAATGTGATTGCTGCTAAAAAAGCTGGCGTTAACAACTATATTGTTAAGCCATTCAATGCAGCGACACTCAAAACAAAACTGGTTGCTGTTGTTGGAGACTTCTAATGAGCTCTGAGGTACTATCGGGGCAAATTGGGATGTTGGTAGACAATTTGCGTAAGCAAAAATCTGCCAACCTGTCACTTACAGAAGTTGCTTCTGTAACCGAAGTGCTGATCGCAACTACACAGATGTTTTTCAAAACTATTGATACATCAATATACAACGAGTTTCGGTCTCTCAGCGATTATATTACCAATGCACGCAAGGAAATTGCCTCTCTGCAGCCCGGTGACTTGGAAAGCGATCGCATTCCTCGTGCAGGACTAGAGCTTGACGCGATTGTCCAGCAGACCGAAGAAGCCACAAATACAATCATGAACGCGGCCGAAGATATTATGGGCGCGGACACTGAAGACCCTGCCGCATATCAAGCGACGGTGAACGATGCGGTAATGCTTATTTTTGAAGCTTGCTCGTTTCAGGACATCACCGGCCAGCGTATAACCAAGGTTGTTGAAACGCTCTCTCACATCGAGCAGCGTGTTATGGAACTACGAAATTTGCTTGGGGTTACTGAAGAAGACATCGAAGAAGCGAAAGCGGAAGCAGAACCCATTTCGGAAGACAAAGCATTACTTTCTGGCCCTGCGCTGGAAGGGGAAGGCATTGATCAAGGTGAAGTTGATGCACTGATGGGCTCGGCCGGCACTGCGCCGGCGGCTAAAGCGCCAGCAGCAGCACCTCCAGCAGAAAAAGCGGCCCCGGCGGCGGCAGCTAAACCCGCGCCAAAGCCCAAGCCAAAACCCGCACCCGTGCCTGCGCCCGAACCACCCAAAGCGGTGAATCCAAAGCAGCTAGACAATATGTTCGAAGAAGATTTCGATCCTGTCGCCGATGTCGCAGCGAAAGAAAAAGCCAAAGAAGCGGAAAAGGCCAAGAAAGCCAAAGCTGCAGAAGAGGCAGCCGAAAAAGCAAAAGGTGACAAGAGCGACGAAATGCCGGCTGGCGAAGAAGTTAGCCAGGATGATATTGACGCGCTCTTCGGTTAAAAAATTACCAGATCAACTGCTTTAAAACGGCGTGAGGAATTGCTTTTCCCGCGCCGAAAATTTTTCTGAAGCCATCAGTGGTTAATTGTCCATCCTGTGCCGCGGCAACGATTTCGGGATAGTCTGCTCTGTGGATGCCTCCGGCAATAAAAAGACCACGACACCCGACGGCCGCCGCGCCAGCCATATCGGTTTGCAAACTATCCCCTATCATCAGGATTGAGGCTGGGTTGGTATTCTCAGCCAAGCCGCATTCCCCAAGGCATGACAGCAACGAAAAAGCCGTTGGTTTACCAAACCAGTGCACGTCGCCGCCCATGCGCTCATACAAATCTGCCACTGATCCTGCACATAAAAGAAGCTTGTCTCCTACGTGAACAACGCGGTCAGGGTTAGCGCATAGGAACGGCACCTTGCGGCTAGCAGCGCCCGCCAACCAGGGGCGGTGGTCTTCTACGCGCCCAAAATCAAGGTCTGTTGCCAGGATCACTTCCGCATCATCGGGGTGGTCTACGAAATCTACAGGTAGTCCTTCGAGCGTATTTTGATCAGAGGCCGGGCCAAGATGATAGAGCTTGCTGCCAGCAAATTGCGCACGGATTTCGTCGCGTGCCAATCCCCCTGAAGTGACCACATAATTGGCCAAATTTTCGGGTACACCCATAGCAATAAGGTGGGCCCGAACAAAGCTCCGGGGACGCGGGGCATTTGACAAAAATACAGTTTCGATGCCCGTACTGCGCGCTGTTGCAATAGCATTGATAGCGGTAAGATAGGGGCTTTCTCCGTTATGAAGAACACCCCAAAGGTCGCAAATAATAAGCTTTAGCTCATCTGCTATATCTCGCAAGCCACTCGGCAGCGAAACATTTTGGCCAGATCTGTTAGGCATACTTGAAAACTCTACAGATCACGGTTCATGTCATTGGCAGATGTAGGCTCGCCAAACAGATAGCCTTGCGAATATTCAACGCCGGCATCAAGGGCTTTCAAAACATTATTTTCATCTTCAATGCGGCTGGCGATCAATTGCATGCCCTTTAATCGCAAGGAAGACTTAAAAGCTTCCACGTCCCCTGCCTCGGGGTTGGCCACCATTATGTCTGTTAGGTCAGCCTTGATAAACTGAAAATAATGCCCCTCAAGTTTGGCAAAGTCTTGATTGAAATCTTTAACCATATCCATCGAAAAGCCAAAGCCCTTCCGGCCTAAGGCTTGCAGCCGGTCAATAACATCCCCTTCAAGGGCGTTATAATCGTCTTGCGACACTTCAAAAACCAGCCTGCCGGAAAATTCCCGGTTTGCTGTCATGAAGTCAATAAACTGCGGGAAAAATTCTTCATCCATCATTGAAAAACGAGACATATTGCAAAAGAACCGAAGCTCCGGCCTTCGTTTGCCAAGGCGCCTTACAAGTTGAATAAGCCGGAACAACAAAAGATTATCAATGGTACCTATCAACCCCTTGGTTTCCGCCACCTTCATATATTGGCGCGGCAGAATTATGCGGCCTTCTTCGTCGCGAACGCGCGAGAAGCACTCATAGTGGACCACGCGCCTTGACGGCAGCCCGACGATGGGTTGCAAATATAAATCCACACGATTTTCAGACAGGCTGCTGCGCACAACCTGAAGCAACTGGTCTTCGCGCTTGATCAAGCGAATGGGTGCTTTGCGCTTTGGCCCTTTGCTTGATTGACCACCACGTGCAGAAGCGGGCGAAGCTTTTGATTCCCCGGAGGTTTCCTGATTTTGTTGCTGTCCTGGCACGGGGCCATCATCAACTACAACCAGCGCCGCTTCTTCAGGGGTCAGGTCCAAATCTTCCAAATCAGCGTCAGTTATTTGCTCGTCTTCGGGCGCTTCGAACTCCAGCTCTTCGCTTGTCGTGCTTTCTGTGCTCGTCTCACTGGCGTTTTCCGGCTCGGCATTTTTCGAGGAGGCTTTGTTTTCTGGAAGATGGTCCACGCTCAGCTCAAGGGCTTCTTCGTCGGACGGGGCAGGCTTGCCACCCTCTGGGGCAGGTTTCCCTAGCTCAATTTCTTTGCGTGACACCTGCGTTAGCAAGGTCTGCAACATCTTGAGCTCAGAAACCAATGTTTCGCTTTTAGCCTCACCCTCACGGCCTCTCGACGCCATTTCCCTGCGGGTCCGCTCAATGTCTTTTCTAAGAATGAGTGCCACGTCTTCGAGCTGGTCCAGCCGTGTGTTTGCGTTGACTTCCGTCCGGCTCGCTACAATCCAGTTTTGTAATTGCCAGGCCCCGAAAAAAACAAACATGCCAAGAAACCCAAACAACTGTTGGTCCCAGCCAAAAATTCGTGGTGGGATAATCATCGTTGCCAAGCCTAAAATAGCATAGGAAACAAAAAGAAGAACTTGAGTGAATCGTGCCACGCGGTTTTCGTCCTTTGCAGTGCCAAATAGAAGATTGTCTATGCTGACATAATCTAGGAGCGAGGTTAAGCTTTTATTCTCGTCGGCATTTTGGCTATTAGCCTCACCGCTGAACCAAGACCAAAAAAATGGCGGAGAAATTGTAAATTACCGTCAACAATTGCTATAGTATTTACCAGATACCGAACGGCAGATCAGGACTATCAATTTTTAATACCGCAGGAAGGGTGCCTTCAGTGAAGAAAGTTTTCATAGCAATATTTCTTATAGTCGCAGTGACCGCCATTGCCCTCTATAGCCAACTCGACTCCATCGTCGAAACTGGCATAAGTACAGGCGGCACAGACCGTCTTTCGGTTGATGTGGCAGTCGACAGCGTTTCTCTTTCACCCTTTTCCGGCAAAGTCAGCGCTACCAACCTTGAAATTGGCCAACCCGAGGGGTTTGGTGATGGTCCGATGCTTGCACTTGGCGAATTTAAAATGAAATTGGAAACCGCCAGCCTTTTCGGTGACCATATTATCATTGATCAGCTGTTGATTGACGCCCCGCTGCTCGATGTGCGGCGACAGGACGGCAAGACCAATTTTGAGGTCTTTCAATCTGGATTAAACCTGCCTGAAAGCGAAGACGACACCGCCTCCGACATAACGGTTACGATCCGCGAGCTAAAAGTACTGGCGCCGCGCTTACTCGCAAAAGCCGACGGGCTCCTGAAACTTGATGAGGATGTTGCCCTCGCCGATTTCACGCTTACAAATTTGGGCACCGACGAAAAAGGCCTCGCTCCGAAAGAAATTGCGCGCCATATCATGGACACCTTGCAGCCACAGATAACCAAGGCGCTAATCGCGGCTGGGGCTTCAAACAAAATTAAGGACGTAGCCAGCGGGGCAAAAGATAAATTAGAACAAAGCCTTGGTGGGCTTTTGGGTAAACTGAAGAAAAAGAAACCGACAGACCCTGATCAATAAAAATTTGATTATTGGACCATCAAGTCCAATATGTGCCATGATTCGATAAAGTCGTGACCTAAAACAGACGGTCACCAAAGGAGAACAATATGACACTGGAAAAAATTACCGAAGAAATGCGGGGCCGTGTAGGTGCCCACTCTCCGATCTCCGCTATTATCAAGTTTGATTTTGGCGACGACGGCATGGTTCGCATTGACGGCAAATCGTCTCCAACTGTGATTGACAATGAAGACAGCGAGGCGGATTGCACTGTCAAAGTGACAATGGATAACTTTATTCAAATCGCCGAGGGCAACCTTAACCCTCAAATGGCGTTCATGACGGGCAAGCTTCGTGTGGAAGGCGACATGAGCCTTGCCATGCAGCTTGGTTCAATTTTAAGCTAACCCTGCCAAAAACAGCGGGCAGCTGTTTTACCATCAGGTGCCCGCTCAGCCTTTCCGCCCCTTCTTCTACAGTGCGATGAGATCACCATGATTGAGAAAATTCGTTCTTATCTCTTGATGCTCAGCTTCATTGTGATTGCGGGTGGCCTAATGCTCTATATGTATGTGCTTGCCAGCGGTGACAATTCGCTATTCGGCGACAGCGACGGCAATTTACAACCGGTCGATTTTGAAACGCTTGCCTATGCTATTGGCGATGATGGTCACTTGCTCTGCGATGCAGGCTTCTGCGGACAAGCGAGCGCCGACGGCGGTGCAGAAATTTTTAATATTGGTGCCAGTCGGCTGCGGCAGCTGATCGCTGACTTTTCCGACAATCAACCTACCATCGAGACGCACAATTTCAATTTCGCGAAAAACCAATTTGATTTTCTTGAACGGTTGCCCGGCGAAACTTTTCCTACGGTTATTGCGGTGCGCATCGAGCCCATCAATGCTTTTTCCAGTAACCTGATGCTTTTTGCTTATAAGCCAGTCGGTTCAAATTCACGAGAAAGCAACCAACAACGTGCTGAACGGTGGATGGCGAATTTGCAGGACCGGGCAACCGCCCGTCCCATCAACTGAGGGCATTTCGGTCGCTCATCCACGCCATTTTTGGGGCGCTGTCAGCTTTTACCTAATCAAATTTCCGTATTTGAATTTATATGCGGCAGTGCTGAAGCTGTTGCTGCGCCGCCAAAGCCACCACCATTGGCGCGAATGGTCTCGCGCACCTGCCCCTGTGTTTCAACATAAGCATTGATGGCACCGTCGAGCTTTGACGTGGGGACGAACGATGCGGCGGCTTCCTGGCTTCTTGTTTCCGCCAACAATATCTGCACACTGGTTGAAAGCAAACCGCCACCGGTAGAGGTCTGATCATTTGAAGCGGGGGCCAAAACCGTCGCGGATTGAGAAATGCCCGCCCCAAAGGCGCGCGTCGACACCCCTGACGAAGGCCGTGCTGGCCCTGCAGAATCTCTCGCTTTAACACGTTCGTTTTTGTCCGCACCAGACACCGTCTGCGCTTGCGGAGCAAGAACACTATCTACCATCTTGTGGCACCCGAATTTTATTACCCAAGCGCAGTTTAGTGCAAATCTACCGAAAAAGCCATGCTTAAGGCCACATTCCACTCTGGTCAGCGCAAGTTGCTTGTGCTATCGCTCGCTTTCAAGCGATCATGCTCTGCACTGTTTGGGGGGAGCGTCGCACCGTAAAACAGTAAAAAGCAAAAGCGAAAAGATAATGGATCAGAATACGCTCAGCATTTATATTCATGAGCTGCGTAACCAGTGCTTGCACATGCAGGCCTCTTTTAACCTGTTCAATCAAGCTGCCTCTGCAGGCCAAAACCAAGGCGTATTGTTTGGTGGCCAAATGATCTTGATGCCAGCCAGCCAGATCTCTGCGCTATTATGGCCGTCTCGCGCCAGAGCGAGAGGGCGCGGTGAGGCTTTGCGCAAAGTATTGCAGCTAACAGAAAAACACGCATTGAATGATCGCCGTTTATCAGAAATCTGGGAACGCTCAGACGAAAAAACGGAAGAATGGATCAACAATACCAAAGGTCAGCAAATAATCTTTGATCTGGTTGGTGACCCTGCGGCTGTCGGCGATGGCACTACAACAATAGACGCTGTTTACAGGGGCTATAATCCGAGCAACCAGGTATTCTCCTATCGGGGGGTAGCCTTTAATTTACCGGCACTGGCCAAGGCAGTTTCTGACGTTGCTGGCAGAGTAAACGCAGTTTACCGGCAGTTGTTCCCAGAGCAGGCGCAGGCAGAAGACGCTGCTGCACAGCAAGCTGCTGCGGAACAGGCTAAAGCGCAAGCTGCGCCAGCACCAGCTCCTGCTGCACCGGCTCCGGCTTCAGCTCCAGCGGCTAAAGCACCAGCTAAAAAAGCTGCCGCCAAAAAACCAGCGGCTAAAAAGCCTGCTGCTAAAAAACCGGCTGCAAAGAAGCCAGCTGCTAAAAAGCCAGCTGCTAAAAAACCGGCTGCAAAGAAGCCAGCTGCTAAAAAGCCAGCTGCTAAAAA
>Ga0316204_10007373_pt1 | contig 16132 bp, 12 predicted proteins | sample 6monrhotite_MG_2_FD_205661 | JGI IMG/M metagenome (GOLD analysis project Ga0316204, IMG submission 205661) | Microbial mat bacterial communities from mineral coupon in-situ incubated in ocean water Damariscotta River, Maine, United States -... | ecosystem: Environmental > Aquatic > Marine >... | reverse complement strand
ATTTTATGACTTTTCTGGAGACCAACGATGTTGGTTCGTTAATCCATTATCCCATTGCGCCACACCAACAAAAAGCATTTCCTGAATTCGCTAATGCCTCATTTCCCATAGCGGAATTAGTGCACAAGGAAGTGGTAAGTATTCCGATAAGTCCCGTCATGACAACTGAACAAGTGAATCGAGTAATCACCGTATTAAACAACTACTAAGTGAAGGTCCCTAAGTTTATACGTGAAAATGTGTTGTTGAAGATGACTTCTTTGAACGCGCCTGTTATTGTTACTCGATTGGCGATTTCCCTCTACATCAACCGAATGGTGAGTATCTATTTTGGGGAGGTTGGATTCAATATTATTAGTCAGATACGGGATTTATTACAAATTCTAACTTCGGTAACATCGCTTGGAATTTTTAACGGTATTGTAAAATATGTAGCCGAGTTTAAAACAGACGAGGCTGGGCGTCAACGATTGTTTTCTACGGCCTTTACCTTTTTTCTGATTGCCTCGGGCGTTTCATTTCTCCTACTCTTTTTTGGAGCCGGTTTTGTAAGCTCCTACCTATTTCAAACTGAAGAATATTCCTGGGTGATAAGGGTGGTGTCTGTAGTAGCCCCGTGCATTGGGCTGCAACGCATCTTTAACGGCGTCATCAATGGACTCTCCCAATACAAGAAGTTTGTAAAAATTGATTTAATTAGCTACCTCTTAGGGGCTGGACTCACAGTTTATTTTGTGCTTCAAGATCAGCTTTCCTATGTGTTGTTCGCTATTGCAATTACTCCAATATTTCAGTTAGGGGTGTTGTTGTTTATCTTTAAATCGGAGCTAAAAAAATACATTCCGTTTCGAAAACTAAAAATGGTTTCGCCTATGGCGAAGACGCTATTGGCGTTTAGTCTGATGTCTTTTTTCTCCACGGTGATTTTAAGCACCTTGAATATCGAAATTAGAAACATGATCACCCGTTCGATGTCCGAAACCCAAGCGGGATTATGGTCGGCCATGCTTTCCCTTTCCAAGCAATATATGTCGTTCTCGATCATTATTTTTTCCATGTACGTCATTCCTAAATTTGCGACCATTCACAACAGAAAAGACTTTACACGAGAGTTGAAGAGTATCTACAAGATGCTGCTGCCCATCTTTGGTACTGGGATGATATTGGTTTATTTGCTGCGCGGTTTTGTGATGGAATTGGTGTTCCCTGGCTTAGATCATGCGCAACTCGAACCCTTGTTTAAATGGCAACTCATTGGAGATTTTATTCGCCTAATCGCCATGGTATTGGCTTATCAATTTATCACCAAGAAATTGGTTCGCACCTTTATTTTTACGGAATTGCTGTCCCTCGGATTGTTTTATGTGTTTTCGTATTACCTGAAAGACTACTACGGAATTGAAGGCATCACCATCGCGCATTTTGCGCGCTATGTCATCTATTTGGTGGTGGTTGTTTACTTGGCCTTCCGCTACTTTAAAAGAACCGACACCCCAGAAACACCAGATCAACCTCCCCAGGCAGCAATATAACGTTGCGCCACCTTTTCAAAGTGATGGTGGGCTTCCACAAAGGCGCGTGCGCGTTTTCCGATGGTTGGAATCAGTTCAGGTTGTAAAATCAATGTTTCTAGTTCAGAAGCAATTTGAACGGCATCAGGCAAGGCATTGATGGCCACCCTATCTTTGAGTTCGTAGTATTCCTCAAATTCTTTTTCTGCTCCCGTAAACACTACTTTTCCTTTCGCCATCGCCTCCAATGCATTGTAGCCTTGGTCGTAGGCAAATACTTGATCTAAGAGAATGTGTGCTTGGTTGTATTTTTCTATATAGTCGGCATAAGGCAAATTTTCCACCGTCATTATTTCGATACGGTCTGCATATTTCTTCTGTATAATCTCAAGTGCTGCTTCAAAGTAATCGCTTCCTTTTTTTAGATACACACTCCGGTTGATACCGTGAAAAATGATTATTTTTTCTGAAAGGTCCGGCGTTTGAAAGACCAGTTTATCAATATTTACAGGATTTGGAATGAGCCCTAAATACTTAGGATGTCCTTGCAGCGGAATATGATAATCCAAGTCGGAAGCAATCACGCCATCCACTTGACTGAAGACAAATTCATGGAACGCCTGATGTTTTGGCGTCACATATTTTAAGACCGAAGCAAAGCGCTCTTTAGAAATTTTTCCTTCCAAATAAGGCGTCATAATAGAATAACGGAACTTCTTTGCCAATGCATAGCTCACGCTGATATGATCCGTCCCACAGGAAAGCAGGAATATTTTTTTGTTGTGTTTTTTTAGATGCGTGATAATTTCAGTCTCAACAGCCACTGAAACACCTAGCGGGTTTTCATTAATGAGCTGTACCACATCATAACCCTTGAGTAGCTCTTTTTTTCTTCGGAATTGCCTCCGCAGCGCAACCGAGGTGAGATCGATGCCCGTCAATTGAAACACAATGATCTTCCACTTTCTACCAAAACCTTGGTCGTATTTTCGATAAAGCTGAATATCGGCTGGGAATTTTTTAAACAAATCACCCGTCGCCATAAGCGTGACATCATGTCCTAGCGCCACCAAACCTTCCTTTAAAGAATTATGTAAACGGCTGTATTCCCCAACCAAAAGTATCTTCATATAGTTTTCCTTGCGCTAACAGCGCGAATCTTAAACAATAAACGCTGATATGTTCGTTCTATGCTAAGCGCAGATAATTATTTTCGCTCCTATCATAATTGCATATATTTGTTCACATCGTCTTCAAAAATACACATTCATGAGCATGCGACCACATACCAGTAAAATAAAAGTGTGTCTGGTAGCGATTTCTTTGGGAAAAGGAGGAGCCGATCGATCTTGTGCTTTACTGTCTGAAATGCTATCTGCACAAGGCTTTGAGGTGCATGTCGCTATTTTGAACGACGAAATTGCCTATCCGTATCAAGGGAAACTACTCAATTTGGGAAGGTTAAAATCGGGGTCCGATTCCTTGTTAAAACGGTTCTTGCGACTGCGAAAACTTCGGAACTACCTCAAAACGGAGGGAATTACCCATGTGATTGACCATCGACCGAAGAACCAATATAAAAGAGAACTCTTCTATAAAAATTACATCTATAAAGGCCTTAAGACCATTTATGTAGTGCATAGCTTTAAGACCGAAACCTATTTCGGAAGTGCGCCCGACAAGATGAAAACCATTTACGATACTAATTTTAAAACCGTCGCCGTTTCCAAAGCCATTGAGGAGAAATTGAATTCGGAGTTAAACATTGCAAACACGGTAACTATCTATAACCCTTTTGATTCCCAATGGGAAGAAAAGGCGAAAGAGAAGGCGCCAATCCCTTCTAAACCCTATATACTATCTTATGGTCGTCTGGATGATGACGTCAAAGATTTTAGTTTCTTAATCAGAAGCTACCACCACTCCAAACTTTGGTTGGATGGCATGCGCTTGGCAATCATGGGGGAGGGAAAAGACGAGGCAAAATTAAAGGCATTTGCTACCACACTATCATTAGAAGAACACATCGATTTTCTACCCTTTGTTTCCAATCCGTTTCCCTTTATTTCGCAGGCACACTTTGTTACTTTGACCAGCAAATGGGAAGGTTTCCCAATGGTATTGGTGGAATCTTTATCGTTAGGAATTCCTGTAGTATCTTTGGACATTGCTTCGGGGCCTTCAGAAATAATAAAACACCAAGAGAATGGCCTTTTGATATCCGAACGGAACGAAGAAGTATTCGCAAAGGCCATGCGAACTCTATTCGAGGATAAAACGTTATACGCTACATGCCAGCAACAAGCACGAGCTTCGGTAGCTCCGTTTTCGAAAGAAACGATCGCCGCAGCTTGGACCAAATTATTGACAGATGAATAATACCACCATAGATCAAATACAACGCATCGAAATTCCGAAGATAAGCGACCCAGACGGGCGTGGGAACCTGTCGGTCGTGGAAGGGGATATTTTACCTTTTACCATCAAAAGAGTCTATTATTTGTACGATGTGCCGAGCAATTCGACCCGTGGAGGTCATGCGCATATCGATTTGATGCAATGCTTGATTGCCCTAAGTGGCAGCTTTGACGTTGTTTTGGACGACGGTAAAAACAAAAAAGTAGTGACGCTAAATAGACCAGATGTGGGATTGCTTATTCCCACTGGAATTTGGCGAGAATTGGAAAATTTCTCTTCTGGAGGGGTGTGTTTATCGTTGGTGAGTGATGAGTATAAAGAGTCTGATTACATCAGAGGCTACGAGGATTTCCTATCATTTAAAGGAGCTTAGCTTAATCCCAAGTTGCGCAATGCTATTTTTCAGTTTTAATAATTGCTTTAAGTTCTTCTGACTCTGACGCAATAAGAAGCGCTGTTTTTTATTTAAGTTTTCTGGATCTATTTTTTTGTTGAGTGCTTCGAAGCCCTCCTTGTTTCCCTCCAATTTGGCGATAATACATAGCGAATACCGGCTGAGGTCTAGGAATTTTTTCAAGCCTGGATTTTCAGCTTCATAGGGTTCGTAGGCTTCAAACGTAGGTTTGTGACTCAATTTTTTCGAAGAACGGAACAAACTGTTTTCAATGATCAGGTACTGCACGCAGACCTTCGGACTAAAAACCACAGGGTATTTTAGCCCCAATCGTACATACAAATCGGTGTCTTGCCCACTTCTAATGCCCGGATTGTACAATCCAACTTCATCGAAGGCTTCTTTTTTCACTACCGTAGTCGAGCTGTGTAAAATGGAATCCAAGTAGCTCGCTTCAAAATAATTGAAGACCATATCTGTTCCAGTGTCAATGGCCACCGAATAATCCCGCTGGAAGGTTTTTCCTTTTGAAATCACTTCACTATTGGTTGCAAAAACAAGCTCGTTAGGGTATTTCTCAATAAGCCGTGCTTGCTCTGCTAAATAGTCGGGTTTCCAATAATCATCGGCATCCAAGAGTGCGATATAGTCTCCTTCCGCCTTTTGGATAACATAATTACGCCCAGCCGCCGCACCTTTGTTTTCTTCAGAATAGAGCCGAACACGCGGGTCGGTGAGATAGGTTCTCATGATCGATTCGCTTTCATCGGTGGAACCGTCATTCAGCAAAACCACTTCAAAATCCTGATTTGTTTGAGCCATCACACTGTCCAAAGTAGCCGCAATAAAGGGTGCTTTGTTATACACTGATATGACGACTGAAAATCTAAGCATCTCTGTCGCGTTTTAACTGAATGTAATAGTGAAGTCGGTATAAATCGAACCAAAAAAGGTTGGGATTTGCTGACTTGAAATTAGCTTCCATTCTTTTCTTCATTAGTGAAACAACCCTAGAGAACAAGCCGGTAAGACCCCATTTTGAAAGTTTTATATAACTTTTTTGAAGCGGCCTCACCCCATCACTTAATAGTTTTTCTTTTTCTAAATAGACCGTGGTATCAATGGCCTCTAATGATTTTTTTAGAAATTGGTCGTTAGACTCGAGTCCCAAGTGATATACCGGATTTTCAATATGCCGTATCCTAGCGTTGGCCTCTCGTAATAATTCCTTGAAGTAATTATCTAATCCGTACTTGTTCATTTGCAGCAGCTGATTGGTTTTTAGAAACAACGCTCGATCCATCATAAAACAGCCAGAATTTACAGCTAGATATGGTTGAGCTTCCCTTTTTTCGGCTGTCATTGTCTCCCTACTTCTTCCATACTTCCAACGAAGCATTTGGTTCTTGGAAGGCGGAGTCTCGATGTATTCGATACCCCCAAAGACTACGTCATAATTCGATTCTTTTAAAAAGGCGCTAATAAAGTGCTTGTTTTTTGGTAGTACATCCGCGTCCATAAAAAGAAGATGCTCGTAGCTCGCTTTTTCCGAAAGCCATTGACGCATTCCGGTGCGACCTCGATTTTTTTCAGAAATAAGAAAATTCACCTTGGGCATAGCTTTCAATGCCTCATGCGCTTCCGGGGGTTGAGGAGAAGCATCATCACCTACCAAGATTTCACAAACCAAGTCCATTTCATCTAACTCCTCACAGAGCTTTTCCACCAGTGGAAGCACGTTGTAATTATATGTTGGAATTAAAATAGAGATCAACTGCGAATCCTTTAACTAAATAATATTAATTGGTAGTTTCAGTTTTTTTGGGCCATCACAAAACTACTATATTTTGACATACCACCATATACAGGACGCAGAGATCTGATAAGGTTGCAAAATACCTTTGCGCTTATTGATCGTATAGCTGGGTTTTTGTACATTTAACCAGTACCGTAATCGCATCTGAGAAATGGTGATAGCTTTTAAGTGATAAATACAATAATTTTATAGGATGATCAGACCTTTGAAAAATAATTTGTTATTCTTTTTTTTCGGACTATTTTTTATTGGAATGACTGCACAGGAAGATGCGTGGTTTTATCTTCGGGCTAAGGACACGCTCGTTAATCCTACTTTTGAAAAGACAGCAAATGGTTTGCGTTATACAGGGCAAGATGAGGCATTGGGAGCGATTTTCTCCAATCATGACATTTCCATTTTTAAGAAAACCTATAGAAATGCCAATAAAGCCAATTTAAAGAAAACCTTTTTTGTGGTTGCGAAGGATGCTTCACTTATGGAGACATTATTACAGGATGCTTCCCACTTGTTTGTTTGGGGCGAAATCATTTCCGAAGAAAATAAAAAGATTTATGAACCCAATGATTACGGTCTCACAAGTACTATTGGAGAAAACCTCGGCGCCCAGGCAAATCTAGATTATTACGATTTTTTAGGCGTACCTCAAGCTTGGTATTATACCACAGGCAATCCAGACATTGTGGTGGGCATATCGGACGGATCTGTAGATTTGGAAGACATCGAATTTAAAGGTAAAACAACCGAATTCTTGAGAGCTCCCTATTCTAAAGGGCATGGAATGTCTGTCGCCATGAGCGCAGCAGGGAGAGGAGATAACGCTTATGGAATTCCAGGCATCTGCTACGATTGCAGCATTTATACGACGAGCTATAGCCACTATTCAACGCTATCGCAACTGGTAGAATTGTCCAAAGCAGGCGCTAGGGTAATTAACTGCAGCTGGGGTTTAAAAAAGAGTTATGACGAGGCACAGCAGGCCGTCTATGATATGTTGGAAAATGGCACCGTCATTGTTTCTACAGGCGCCAATGCTCCACTATTAAAGACCAAGGGAGTCGCTTATTACTATCCAGCTTCCTATGATAAAGTAATTGGAATTTCTTCTGGGTTTCATCGCTATGAGGATTACAGGGAGAGCATTCTTGGCACGCCTCACAAGGGCGGAACTTTGTATTATGCAGAAAATCTTCGTTACCATGTAGGTGCCAATGTTGGTTTTGTTGATAACGATACGACAGAGGTTCCTAAGCGTATTTATAAGCGCAGCATCAAAAATCTAAATACTGAAATCGATATTTTGGGCCCAGGGATGGGTGTATTTAGATATTCTGAATATTACGAAAAGAAGGAAATTGATCTTAGCAAGGGACAAACCTCCGGAGTGGCTCCATTAATTTCAGGTACCATTGGACTCATGTTTTCATTGTATCCTTGCTTGCCAGCCGATGAGGTGGAGAGCATTCTAAAAATGACTTCGACCAACATCGATTTTGTGGAAGCCAATGCGCCTTTCGCTGGATTGTACGGCTCTGGGATGCTGCACACGGGTAGGGCAGTGGAAATGGTCTTTAAATTATATGCTGAAAATGAGACGGCTTATATTGAGAATCAGTCGTTTTCTCGATGGGATTTTAAAATCACCTCCCTGTCCGCAGCACTTCAAATCCGAAATCAGAAATTTACCGAAAGCGCTAGGCTCCATGTACGTGCAAAAAATAGCATCGTTATTGGTCCGAATACGGTCTTAAAACCAAATAAAAACGGAAGTATTTCCTTGAAAATTGATCCTAGTTTAGAAAAGGAATGTGAATTGGTACTGCGGGATCCAAGTATTTTAGATAACGACTAATCGAAACCTTAGACGGTTTTCTGAACTACCTCAAAAATCTGATTGGCATCACATTTTAAGGTCTTTGATGGGTATTTTAGCAACAAGGCATAATCGTGCGTGGCCATTAAAATGGTATTTCCATTTTTATTAATTTCCTGCAACACCTCCATCACTTCCACACTGGTCTGTGGATCTAAATTCCCAGTAGGCTCATCTGCTAAAATTAATTCAGGATCGTTCAATAAGGCGCGTGCAATGGCGACCCGCTGTTGTTCACCCCCAGATAGTTGATAGGGAAATTTGAAGCTCTTGGTTTTCATATCAACCTTATCCAACACCTCATCAATTTTGGTGTTCATTTTAGCTTTGTCTTTCCAGCCCGTAGCGTTCAACACAAAAAGAAGGTTGTCTTTTACGGTGCGATCGTTGAGCAGTTTAAAATCTTGAAAAACCACCCCCAGTTTTCTTCGTAAAAATGGAATGTCCTTTTCTTTCATCGTGGGAAGATCGAAGCCTACAATATGACCTTCTCCATGATCCAAGGGCAAATCGCCGTAGAGCGTTTTCATAAAACTACTTTTTCCGCTCCCCGTTTTCCCAATTAAATAGACGAACTCTCCTTTTTGGATGGTCACCGATACGTCAGACAGGATTAAGTTTTCCCGCTGATAAATGGAAGCGTCTTTTAAAGAAAGGACTGGGTCTTGAGACATAGTTGGGTGTTGTTTTTTGTTTTTTTACTTCGGAAGTGAATCCTACTTCAAAAGTAACTTTAATCTTCTAGTTTGGAAACTTTTTCTTTGAGCACATCTAGCTCTTTTTGCTGTTCGATGAGATGGAGGGTTAATTCTTCCACTTTTTCGAGCAGTGCTAAATTCATTTCTTTTAAGGCGAACCCTTCTTTGTCAATTTCGGCCGCAGACGGAATGCCCGGCAAGTGATGGTGCGTTTTGATATAGGCTTCTAGTTCACCTAGAGATAACCGTTGGTAGTTTGGTTTTATTTCAGAAGCACCTAAAAAATAATGTTCAAACACATAATCGGGTGCCACAGCGCCGTTGAGGTCTACTAGCACTTCCTGTGTGTGAATTTTCCCTTTGACGGTCAATAACTCGTCCGGTGTTTCTGTGCCTATCCCAATCTTTCCATCGTCTTCGGTTAAATTTCGAAAGGGATTGCGTTGTGCAAAACAAGTAACCGTAGTTAGTAATAAAACTATCAACAATAAATTCTTCATAATAAAAGGGATTTCAAATGTATAGCGCTTTAAAAATACAGTAATTTTCCGAACGAGATATTTAATGCCATAAAAAACATAATGATTACACATTTATCCCGTTATAAACGAAGTGTATAGTAAAATTTAGCAAGCCCTTAATCTATTTATAATGCATAAAAGCCTCATTTCCCTGTCGTTTTTCTTATTTTTTATTGGGAGTATATCAGCCCAGCAAACCGCAGTGTTTACCAATGATTTACTGGAATACAACACGGCCTTAGCGCTGTACGAGAACGATCAGTTTTTGGCAGCACAGTCTTTGTTTACTAAAATTGAAGCCGCATCCAATGATACAGGCGTAAAAGGTGATTGCGCCTATTACATTGCCAATTGTGCGGTGCGACTCAATCAACAAAACGCAGACAAACTCATGGAATCGTTTGTGGTCAACTACCCAACGTCCATAAAACGAAACGACGCCTTTATCAACGTCGCCAATTACTATTTCGAAAACGGAAAGTATTCCTATGCGCGAAAGTGGTACGATAAGGTGGACGAATCCAGTTTGAGCAGAGGAGAGCGCGAGCGATTCTATTTTAATAATGGCTATGCCTACTTTAAAAACAAACGCTATAACGAAGCGCAGAAATACCTAAAGAGAATAAGCGATTCCGAAAAGTACGGCTCACAGGCCAATTATTACTTAGGCTACATTGCCTATGAAGGCGATGACTACGAAGGCGCCTCTTCAAGCTTTGATCAGGTAAACGACGAGCGCTACTCTGAGAATATGAGCTACTTTCAAGCTGATATGAACTTCAAATTAGGAGATTTTCAAAAGGCGATCGACCTAGGTTTGGAGCAATACGACACGGCCGAGCCGCGCGATAAAAGTGAGCTTTCTAAAATTATAGGCGAAAGCTATTTTAACCTTGGAAATTACGCCGAAGCCATTCCTTATTTAAAAGAATACAAAGGAAAACGAGGACGTTGGAATAATACCGATTACTATCAGTTGGGCTATGCCTATTACAAATTAGGCGAGTCGCAGAACGCGGTCAATGAATTCAATAAGATTGTGGACGGAAATAATGCCGTGGCACAAAATGCCTACTACCACCTGGCAGAAAGCTACCTGAAACTCGATCAAAAGCAACAAGCGTTGAATGCGTTTAAAAATGCTTCGGAAATGGATTTTAATGCTGAAATCAAGGAAGATGCCTGGCTCAATTACGCCAAACTGAGTTATGAGATTGGCAACAGCTACCAGTCTGTTCCCAATGTGCTGCTTTCTTTTATCGAAGCCTATCCGGAAAACGGAAATAAAGAAGAACTAAAAGATTTGTTGATCGACTCCTACATCACGTCCAAAAACTACAAGGATGCGATTCACTTATTGGAGAACAACAAATCCTTCGAAAATAAAAAAGCCTATCAAAAAGTGGCTTTTTACCGTGGTGCCGAACTCTATGCCGAAGGAAATTACAACGAAGCTGTGGTCTTATTCGACAAATCACTAAAGGAACCGTTTGATCCAATTTTTACTGCGCGCGCTACCTATTGGAAGGCCGAAAGCGATTATCAAGATTCCAACTTCGAATCCTCCTTAGTAGGCTACAAGCAATTTTTACAATTGCCGAATGCGGCGCAAACGCCAGAATACGAGAACAGCAGGTACAACCTAGCCTACAATTATTTCAAAATGCAAGACTATCCGCAGGCCATTAGCAACTTTGATTTATACCTAGCATCGAGTACCAACAATGCGGCCCGTCAAAACGATGCCTACCTTCGTTTGGGGGACAGCCATTTTGTGTCTAGCAAGTACTGGCCCGCCATGGAAAACTACAATAAGGCGATTGAAGGCAATTCGCCCGACAAAGACTACGCAGCTTTTCAAAAGGCAATTAGCTATGGATTTGTGGATCGCGCCGACAATAAACTGGAGGCGTTAAAAACCTTCGGAAGTGACTACCCAAAATCGATTTATCGCGATGATGCCCTCTACGAATTAGGGAATACCTACCTCTCCAAAAACCAAACTAGTGACGCCATTGGTGCCTACGATGAACTGGCTCGTACCCAACCTAGAAGTAGTTATGTGCCCAAAGGACTCTTAAAAAAGGCCCTTATTTTGGACAACGAAGGACGCAGCGGTGAAGCCCTCACCATCTTTAAAAGAGTGGCTGGCGATTACCCAGCGACCGAAGAAGCCTTACAAGCAGTTGCTTCTGCGAAACTTATTTACATCGACCAAGGGGAAGTGAGTGCGTATGCCGATTGGGTAAACACCCTCGACTTTGTGGAGGTGGAGAATGCCGAATTGGACGATGCCAGCTACCAAGCAGCAGAGCGACCGTATTTGGAGAACAAGCCGAAGCAGGCCATCAACCGCTTTGAAACCTATTTGTCTGAATTTCCAAATGGCATGCACGCCCTAAAAGCGAACTTTTACCTAGCCCAGTTATATTTTGGGGCTGATGAATCCATCAAAGCGATTCCTCGCTATAAATTTGTGGTCGACAAAGAACGCAGTGAATTTACCGAACAAGCCTTGGCCCGTATTTCAGAATTGTACCTGGCGCAAAAAGAATATGAAAATGCATTGCAGTATTTAAAACGTTTGGAAGCGGAAGCCGACTTCCCACAAAATGTAATTTTTGCCCAAACCAATAGTATGAAGGCAAGTTATGAACTCAAACGCTATGCAGAGGCGGTGGTTTATGCTGAAAAGGTGCTTGCAAATTCCAAAGTGGACAACAGCATCAAAAGCGATGCGCAAATCATCATTGCACGTTCCGCCATACAAACGGAAGACGAAGCCAAGGCCAAAATTGCCTATGCTGAAGTAGCCAAAATTGCCACGGGTAAATTGGCCGCGGAAGCCCTGTTCTACGATGCGTATTTCAAAAACAAAGAAGGCGCCTTTGAAGCTTCCAATGCGGCGATTCAGAAATTAGCCAAGGATTTTTCAGGCTATAAATATTTTGGAGCGAAAGGATTGGTGTTGATGGCGAAGAATTTTTATCAATTAGACGATGCCTACCAAGCGAGCTATATTTTGGAAAGTGTGGTGAAGAATTTTACCGATTATCCAGACGTGGTGGAAGAAGCCAAAGCGGAACTTGCGGTTATTAAAGCCACCGAGTCCAAAACCAATTCGTCTGTAGAAACCGACGGCAATTAACCATCCCCTGAATACACAACCATCATCAATCAATTGTGAAAACAAACCCCACATTTATGTTGTATCCAAGTACTGAATTCAACCAAAAGATCAAACTAAAAACGAAAGTTCCCCCCCTCGAGGGGGGATTAAGGGGGGTGTTCCTCGCCTTAATCTTGCTTATTTCTAATGGCACCATGACGGCCCAAGAAGAAGGCGAAGACCTCGGTACCGAGGTGGTCAATATCGTGAAGCCGTATACGCCAACGATTAGTGATGCCTTTAAAGTCAAAGAAACACCCGTCTTAAACGATTCGGTGGCAACCACCAAAAAGCAGGTGACCTATGGTATTTTCTCTGTGCCCGTGGCTTCCACCTTTACGCCCGCTAAAGCAAAGGCCGAGACCGTTGAAAAGGCAAAGCCTATCAAACTATATGATAGTTATGCTACGCTGGGCTTCGGAAACTATACGAGTGTGCTAGGTGAGCTGTACAGCAATTTCACCATCAGCAGAACAGATAATGCTGGGATTTTCTTTAAGCATAATTCGTCTCAAGGCGATATCGACGGGGTCCTTTTGGAAAATAAATTTTACGATACCCGTTTGGAAGGTAGTTATGATAGTCGGCAAAACGATCAGTCATTTCACTTGAACGCAGGTTTCGAACATCAGATTTTTCACTGGTATGGGCTCAATGAGTTTTTTGAAACCGATACCACCAATTACTTTGAAACCATCGACCCCAAGCAAACCTACTTCAGTGCGTTTGTGGGCGGAGCCATCGAAATAGAGGAATCGGTGTTTCAAGGGGCACAAGCGCAACTGCGTTTTTTGGGTGATGGCTTTCAGTCTTCAGAACTGAATTTTACAGCACGACCAGAGTTTTTATTGCCGCTTACGGACTTTAACCTAAAACTGACGGGCGACCTGGATTTCCTTTCCGGGAAATTTGAGCGCGATTATTTCAATTCAGGAGAGAACATCGAATACAGTTACCTCAATGTTGGAGTTACACCTGCCTTGGTGTATGTAAATGACGACTTGACGCTTTCCTTGGGAGCCTCCTTGGTGGTTGGACTGGATACCAAAGCCAGTGACGCCGATTTCTTTATCTACCCACAAATCAATGCGTCGTACCGCTTGGTGGACGAGCTATTAATTGCCTACGGTGGGGCAGAGGGTGGCCTGCGCCAAAATACCTATTACAATTTCAAATCGGAGAATCAATTTGTGTCGCCTACCTTATTCATTGCGCCCACGAGCGAAGCCTACAATGTCTTTGCTGGATTGAAGGGGAAGTTGTCCAACTCAGTGGGGTATAATGTGCGTGCCGCCTATGGATTGGAAGAGAACAAGCCACTGTTTGTGATAAATCCGTACAAGGGGCGGTTGCCCGATTTGGAAGGCTACGAACACGGAAACTCCTTTGGGGTTTTATACGACGACGTGAATACCTTGGAAATCTTTGGAGAGCTGAAAGTGGAGGTTTCAGAAAAATTTAGCTTGGGAATCAACGCCCATGTGTATAGTTATAGCACCACCGATGCATCCGAAGCCTGGAATTTGCCTGAGCTAACGGCTTCCGTCTTTAGTAATTTCAATATCACGGAAAAGGTATTTGGAGGGGCCTCGGTATTTTATGTGGGCGAACGTATGGATTTCTTTACGGCCACTCAAATTGGAATTACCACCCTACCAATCAATGAAGCAGTTACTTTGGATGGCTATGTGGATGCCAATATTCATTTCGGCTACCGTGTCAACGAACGACTGTCCATCTTTGCGAAGGGAAGCAATTTGTTGAGTGATTCCTACGAAAAATGGCTCTTTACGCCTGTTCAAGGGATCCAAGGGTTGTTGGGAGCCACCTATAAATTTGACTGGTAACCCGGTGTAAATTCTTTTTTTGTTTTTTCTGAAGACTAGGACGCAACGAATTTATTTTTTTGGCATCTAGAAGGTATACCAATCACGAGGACTAAAGCACTCGAAAGTAATTTTTTTTAGTAAAGTTTAGTATTTTAAAAAGCATTTCAGTTAAATGAGATGCTTTTTTTTATTTTTACATAAAACCAATCGAAATGAAAAAACTAGCCTTCCTCCTTTGTGCCCTTCTTGTAATTTCTTGTGCTGAAGAAAAGCAACCTGTAGACTTGCTCGTTTTCAATGCCCATATCTACACGGTGAACGAGGCTTTTGATACCGCCGAAGCCTTTGTGGTTAGAGACGGTAAAATTCTAGATGTAGGTACTTCCGAAGCCATTCAGAAGAAATACACGGCCGTCGAAAGCTTCGACGCTGAAGGTAAAACCATTTTGCCCGGTTTGATTGATGCGCACGCGCACTTGTTCAATTTGGGGAAATCCATGCAGGAGGTCGATTTGAGAGGGACCAAAAGCTACCAAGAGGTGTTGGATCGGGTGGTGGCATTTCAGCAAGAAAAAGAAATGCCTTTTATTTTAGGACGCGCTTGGGACCAAAACGATTGGGAGGTAAAAGAATTCCCCACCAAAAAAGAATTAGATGTGCTCTTTCCAAACACCCCTGTCGCTTTAACACGAGTGGACGGACATGCCATGATTGCCAATAGCACTGCGTTGCAACTCGCAGGAATTACAGCCCAAACCAAAATGGCTGGCGGAGAAGTGATCCTTGTGGATGGCGAAACTAGCGGATTGTTGGTGGATACACCGATGGGATTGGTGCGTGCACAACAGCCAAAACCTACGGAAGACTTTATCAAAACGGCCCTATTGGACGCCCAACGCAAATGTTTGGAATTAGGATTGACCTCTATAGACGAGGCAGGGTCTCGCAGAGTGATCATTGAAGCCATGGATGGGCTCCATCAAACGGGAGAATTAAAATTACGCATCTATGCCATGTTAATGAACTACGAGCCCGACTTAGCATACTTTTTTGCCAACGGAAAGATAAAAACAGATCGCTTGAACGTACGCTCTGTTAAAATTTGGGCCGATGGCGCTTTGGGCTCACGAGGGGCGGCCATGCGAAAAGAATATAGCGATCAACCAGGACAATTAGGCGCCATGATAACTACGGAAGAAGAAATACGAATATTGGCGGATCGTATCGTAGAAGCTGGTTTTCAACTAAACAGTCACGCCATTGGAGATTCTGCTAATATCTCGGTGTTGCGGGTCTATAAAGAGGCCTTAAAGGACGTCAAAGACCCACGTTGGAAAGTAGAGCACGCGCAGATTGTGACGCCATCCGATTTCGATTATTTTTCTGAAAAAATACTGCCTTCCATCCAACCTACGCATGCGACCAGCGATATGTACTGGGCGGAAGATCGGGTAGGGCCGGACCGCATCAAGGGCGCTTACGCCTTTAAAACCTTGTTGGAGAAATCGGGCATGGTCGCCTTGGGGACGGACTTCCCCGTGGAACGCGTCAATCCCATGCATACCTTTTATGCTGCGGTGGCACGTAAAGACTTAGAAAACTACCCTGAGGGTGGCTACCGAAAGGAAGAAGGCTTAACCCGTGAGGAAACTTTGAGGGGCATGACCATTTGGGCGGCCTATTCTAATTTTGAGGAAGGCGAAAAGGGAAGCATTGAGGCAGGTAAGTTTGCCGACTTCATCGTACTAGATCAAGACATCATGACTTGTGAGGAAGATGCCATTCCTACTATTAAAGTGCTAGGGACCTATATTGATGGGGAGAAGGTTTTTTAGGGGGTGTAACATATTTCGATTATTTGCTCAAAGCTTTCAATATTCGTTCCTCGTTTATAACTATGTCC
>Ga0316204_10007372_pt1 | contig 16135 bp, 11 predicted proteins | sample 6monrhotite_MG_2_FD_205661 | JGI IMG/M metagenome (GOLD analysis project Ga0316204, IMG submission 205661) | Microbial mat bacterial communities from mineral coupon in-situ incubated in ocean water Damariscotta River, Maine, United States -... | ecosystem: Environmental > Aquatic > Marine >... | reverse complement strand
CAACTACCTTCAAAAACTCATCAGTATCTGCAGCGATTAAGTCTCTTACAGCTTTTATTCCTTGACCATCTAAGTTAAACAAACCACCACCTACATGAATACTCTCAGCACTTATCCCCAAATAAAACCCTGGCAATTGTGATTTCTTACCTTCAGCTGAAAAGCCTGCCTTCAGAAGAGTATGGTAAGGTGTTTTGTCTTTGGCAAAACGTATATCTCGGTTAATACGAAAGAGAGCATCTTTTGGATTAGTAGAAACTAAAGGCTGCATCTTTCGAATTTCTGGTATTAATTGATCCAAGAGTGCTAAAAAAGGTTGTTTTACTTCCTTCTCATATTGAGGTTTATGTTCATGAAACCATTCTTTATTGTTGTTCTTGGCTAATCCTTTGAAAAAGGAAGTGTATGCTTCTGATATCATAATTGTATATTAAGTTATAGAGTTCTTCAGCTAAGACGAATAATGTTTAAAAAATAGGACATTCTCATAATTAGAAGGCCTGGGGATTACTAATTGTTTCTAAATTGCTTTAAAAATTCATCTACAGCCATCCAATAACTTTCACTCCCTTCTCTAGATGGCCATAAGGCCTTAGAACCATGAAAACCGTTCTTTTCTGGTAAAAAGAATGTCTTTTCTGAAGGAATGGCATCGTAAATAGCTTGCCATGACCCTTTTTCTTTTTTAGCAGAAGTAATGAACACTGGGCATTTTACCTTGGCTGAAAATAATCGAACAGTTTTATCTTCTACAGTGAAATATTCCCCCGGAGAAAAAGAAAGAATAGCAGCAATGTCTTCTGGATGTTTTGCCGCTAAATAAAATACCAAAGAGGATGAATAAGAGCTTCCCCATATAATTATCTTCTCAGCAGATAGTTCACTCTTAGCATACACTAAAGCAGCTTCAAGATCAGGAATGGCATCAGGATATAGAGTCCCCTTTTTCAACTTTACTGCTTCTTTATGTGTTTCATTTTCTACACCATTTATTGTTTTACCAGAACGTTGGTCTATTGCCAAACAGTGAAAACCCATTTGATTTAAAGTAGGTGCTATACTTCTATACTCACCCCTACTATAATTCGCTTGATGAAACAGCAATATAATTGGAGCATTCTTCTCTTCAATTTCATAAAAATCTGCAGTGATTTTTACCCCATCAACAGCTTCTAGGATTAACTTCTTCCCTTTAAAATTTGTTGACTCTTGTGCCATTATTCCCTGCAAACAAAAAATTCCAACGAACAACATTATTCTTGATTTCATCCTCTTCATTTTCAATTTATTATTTATAATAAAAAGCCATTTTCTCCTTTTATCGGCTTTGGAATATTTTCATCGCTTATCATTTCTCTTAAATCTATCTCAATTCCTCTAGCAATGGAAGTTATGGGGACATCATTATAGGTCCCTTCAAAAGGATTTTCCGAATAATCGCCAATTTTTTCCATCAAAAAATAAATCCAAATCAATAAGCCTGATATAATTGGGCAAACCCAAATAAACATTTTATTATGTGGAGCATTAAATACATCCAACATAGCAAATGGCAACAACATACAAAAAACTACTGTAAGCCATATAGCTGTAGAAGCATATTGCCTGGGAAAAGGAAAGTTCTTAATTCTTTCAGATTTGCCTTGATCATCGTAAAAAGTAGTGATTAACTGATGAAGTTGCATATGTCTAAAATCATCAAAGTAGTTTTGATCTCTCAATGATTGCAGAAGCTTAGATTGTGTGGCAATTATTTGGGTGGCTGTATTGGACTTAGATTCTAAAGCAGCAATTTCTTCTTTTGGAATATACTTTTCCAATTCCCCATCCAGTCGATTGTAATAGTCTTCACAAATAGTAGGTGCATATAAGCCTTTAACTCTATCTTCTGTATGTTCCCACTCCTTGCTCAATCTCAATTGATGTCGTAAAGCGGTAAGCCAAGCAATATGCCTGTATATCAACCCCTTTTGAATTTCACCAGCATTCTCTCCTTGCACAAAACTGATCACAGCAGCCCCAAAAGATCTGCTGTTGTTTACTATACCTCCCCATATTTTCCTAGCCTCCCAAGTTCTATCGTATGAACTATTATTTTTAAACCCTAAATAAAATGCAACAGCTATACCGATAATACTAATTGGTTGCCAAGGCAACGTAATAGTAATTTCCAAGAAATAATCTAAACCACAAAAAATGGCAGTATATAAAAACCCATATATAAATGGCCACTTTGACCAATTAAAGGTCATCCAAAAACTGTAAACTCTTTTTGTATACATGAATTATGAATTTAGATAGTTAAACATTACCAAATGTAAACATGTTCATTTAGCTATTTTGAAAGAGTCAAGAATGTAATTTAAGAGCCGCTCTGAATCAATTTTCTCAATTGGGTGTGGTACTTCTTCCAGTACAACTAATTCTGCATTTGGCAATAATGAAGAAATCTTTTCAGACTCTTTAATGCTTACCATCTGGTCTTTATTTCCTATCCCTATTCTTATTGGGTGGATAATTCTTTCAAATTCCTTCTCAACTAATTTTTGTCCTCCTCCCATTCTCAACATCATCTCTGCTGTTTTTTTCATTACAACTTTCCAATCTATGGGTGAATGTTCTTCTTTTAATTTTTGTGCAAAATGAGGAACCTTGGTTTCTATTGTCTCTGGGTTTAATAAACGAACTTCTCTTTCGGAAACTTCTCTGCTCCAATCAAACTTTGTTCCCAAAGTGATGATCTGTTTTACCTTTTCAGGATAATTTAAAGCTAAATTGAGAGCAACATAACCTCCCATGCTATAGCCAAAAACAATTACATCATTTAAATTTTTCTCTTGAAGAAACTCAAGTAAATTCTCAGTAAATACATCAATTGAAAAGTTTCTGTCGGAGAACCTCCCACCATGTCCTTCAAAATTTAAATCATAAACCGAAAAATAGGGGCTTAAACCTTTCTTTAGTTGATCGAACTGCTCTTTACTTCCTAAAGCTCCGTGCAATAATAATATGTCCCTTTTTTGAGTCATTTTTTTAGTATAAAAATGAAAATAGCCGTTTTTAATTGAGAACTAAGATACTTTAAGAAAAATTTATATCCATGACCAACAACAACTCATCGATCATTTTTTACAACTAATCTATTCAAAATTAATATGTTTATATTTTCTCAATAAACAACTAAAAACTATACCATTAGATCAATTAATTCTCTTACATTCGCAACATTAAAATACATTAATAGCCAATTAATTGTAGGTTGGTAAAGTTCCAATAGCTTACAACCATAAAGAGCCATGCTTGTACTCAATATGCATGGCTTTTTTTATTTCAAAAAATTACCATACAGGTGTATTCAACCAATTTATAAGTTGAATTGAATCTTGCTTTCCTTCTTGAATTATATTGTACTTAATTTTCTTCAAATCAAGAAGCTCTTCTTTAGAAACAGTAGTAGGTTGGACAATTATTTTAGAACCTTTACTTAGCAATTTTGTATAACTACTTAATGAGTAATCATCTCGTAAATATGCGACCTCATTCATATTGTATGCTTTTCCAATCTTTTTTCTAAAAGGATAAAGTTCCGTCAGCGTTCCATCTTTAATCCAACCGTCAAATGGAGGATAAACAAGCATCGAATCGGTTGTAAATTCTAGCAGTTCCTTTGGCATATTTAATACGTTAATTATTATATTAAACTCTTCCTTTTGGTAAGCCTTGAATGTATGTTTACCATCGATTAATTTAAAATAGGTATGCTTGTTTACCATTTGTTGTCGACGGAATTCTAACAAAAGAAACTCATAAGGTATTAGTTGATCAGAACGACTAGAGAAAAAGAATACCTTTTTATCTATTACCGAAGAATAATCCACTTCCTTTTGAAAATTGTCAGCTTGTGGGTAACCATTAAAAATCAATACCCCATCATAAAGTTCAGGAGAACGATAAAAAAAACGATAGGCTCCTGTGCCTCCATCTGAAAAGCCAGCAAGGTAAATTTTCTCGTATTTCTTGGCATACTTTTCATACAAAGAATGGATGTACTTTTCTCCTGCCTCTTCCAACCAATTGTATTCTCTATGAGCAATGGGAAATATTATGTCATAACCCTCATTTAAAAAAGTAGGTAAAAAGGTTTCATTTCCCTCTAAAAGGTTATCTGCAGTTAATGCAACCGTTTTAGTATTGTTCTTAAATTGACTAACTCCTCCATGCATGTATATAATTAGTCCTTTTTTTATATTTTGATCACTGTGCTCTTTATGATACAATAAGTGAATACCATTAAGCTTAAGGCTATCTATGCCATTTGCTTCTAGGTTACACACACTTATCGAGAAGAGAAAAAAGGAAATGAATATTTTCATAAATTTTAAAAGGTACTTAAAGGATAAAGCAAAGTGTTACACTAAAAAGCAAAAGCCGCAGGAGGATAACTGCGGCCTTAATGACTTCTGTGATAGATATTAATTTCTTTATCCTCTATGTCATATACATTACTATTATAATCTGTTCTTTCTAATATTTTTATACTTACATAAAAACTGCTTGTTGTGAAAGAGCTGAGTGAAATTAATGAAATAAGTTAAAATATATTAAAAAATTCATAAATAATATCTATTTAAGCTTTGAATTACCACCCATTAATTAAATCTAATTACTCTGCAAAGCTTTAATTATTTTTGACATCCATATAAAAACCTCTTATGAAACGTATCTTCTTATCCCTTTTCCTTAGTACTATCTGCATATCATTATACTCTCAAAATGCCGGGGATACTATTATTGTAAAGGTTTTAAACTACCAAATAGATAGTCGTGACATCATTGCTCACTTTCCTTCCGATACAGCTTCTACAAGCTTCGAACGAATAATTATGAAGTATGGAATGCGATGCAAAGATGCTCGAATTTCTCCTCCAATTCAAGGAAGAACAAATGAAGGTTGTGGTGAATGGGATTATTCATGCAACACCTACATTACTGATTCTACTAGATCAGACTCTTTAGAAAGGTCAATTGCTAAATACCTTGTTTATCCCACAAACAGTAGCGGATTGTACAGTACAGCAAAAACCTGGACTTCTTCTCCATTGGTACAAAAAAAGGTGACTATCCAATCCATTACTACTGAAGATACAATCTCTATTGGTCAAGGAACTATAGCAGATACAAATCTTATCAATACAAAAAATAATGGTGGGAAAATATATTTATTACTAACAAGCAGCGACTTAAGTACAGCAGGATTAATTGCAGGTGATGTAGATGGTATAAACTTAGAAAACTTAGGAGGTGCATCTACTTTATACAATCTTAAAGTAAAAATAAAAGCAACTGTCTTAAGTGACCTAAGTAATCCTGACAGTGCTGAATTTCGTGGTATACAAGAGGTTTATTTTCATAATTATGATGCAACTACCGGCCTCAATCGTATTCCTTTTCATACCCCTTTTAACTGGGATGGAACTTCTAACTTATTGATTGAGGTTTCATACAAGAAAGTAACAGAAAATAGCTCTTTTAGGCTCGCTACTCATTCTACTACAGATGTACTTAGTGTTTCAAGTTCAAATGACCGTTCCTTTAAATTATTTCCTAGCAACTATATTGAAGCCATTAATTACAAAGGTATCAGTGGAAACGATGAAAGAACTGTTGAAGCATGGATAAAGACTGCTGTAGCCAATAAAGATATCGTAAGCTGGGGAGCCAATAGCAATAGTCAGAAATTTCGTTTTCGCCTAAACTCTAATGGGGCTCTTCGTTTAGAAGTAAATGGAGGAAATGTTATTGGCACAACTATCTTAAATGACAATGAATGGCATCATGTAGCCCTTACTTTTAATGGCATAGGTATTAATGATGTTAATTTATATGTTGATGGGAAATTAGAAACCATTGCATCATCTGTATCAAGTCTAATAAATACTGCTGAGTCACAAAATGTGCAAATTTCTGGTGGTTTCCACGGAGCTTACTGGGAAGGAAACATTGATGATGTTAGAATATGGTCAAAAGCCCTTCCAGATTCTAGCATCTCAAAATGGCGATATAGAAAACTTGATTCTACACATAGTCATTACAATGACCTAGAACTAAATTACACTTTGAATGCTGAGAATACCGTAGTGAGTGACCTAAGTTCCAACAATAGGGATGGTCAGTTCAGACAAATAACAAGTTCTAATTCATTTATAGGTGAAAAACATTTTAAATCGTTCAATACATACAAAATGTTACCCAACATCAAATTGTATCAAGGAACATACATGCTGACTGCTGTAAATGATACCATTAATGATACCACTTATAATGAACCGTATAGTGTGTCAGAAAATACAATCTTCTCTAAATCAAGATCTATCTTTTCTGATAGCATTAGCTTTTTAAATCTTTCTTATTGGCCAGTAAATAATCAGAAATTAGATATTAATGGTAGTATAATTTCAACCACAGCTTCAAAAGATACTACCCGATTAGCAGATACAACTCTTCGCTATTTCCAAAGAAATGCATCAAAACTAGAAATAATGTCATTTGTTACCCCTTATGGCATCAACCTAGACCTTGGTGCTGAAGGCAAGGCTTGGTATTTTGATGTAACTGATTTCGCTCCTATTTTAAAAGGAGACAAAAGACTAACTTTAGAAAGAGGAGGTCAAAATCAAGAAGAAATGGATATTCAGTTCTTATTCATTGTTGGTACACCTCCTAGAGATGTAAAAGATATCAGACAAATTTGGCGAGTAGATAGTAGATCGTATACACAAATAACCAATGATGAATATTTCGAACCTGTGGACTATCCAATAGATACTTCAGCCAGGGCTCATAAAGTTCGTTCCATTATTACTGGGCATGGTCAGCAAGGAGAATTTATCCCTAGAAATCACTTTATCAATATAAATGGAGGACCAACTGAGTTTAATTGGCAAGTATGGATGGAATGTTCCGAAAACCCTGTATTTCCTCAAGGTGGAACTTGGATATACGATCGTGCTGGTTGGTGTCCTGGAATGCCAAGTTTGGTTAGAGAATATGATATAAGCGATCTTGTAGGATCTTCTTCTAGTGTAGAAATTGACTATGGTGTATCAACTGCCTCTGGAGACTCTCGCTATATTGTCAACAATCAATTAGTTTCTTATGGAGCTCCAAATTTTAGTATAGATGCTAGAATTACTGAAATTATAAACCCAAACAATCAAATTGAATACGGTAGATTCAACCCAGTTTGTAATGACGTGCAAATTGTACTTCAAAATACTGGCTCCACTCCACTTACTTCTGCTGAGATAGAATATTGGGTTAACAATGGAACAAAAGAAACTTATACTTGGAGTGACTCCTTAAACTTTCTAGAAGAAGCTGTGATCTCACTTCCTGTAAGCAATCAATTTTTTGCCTTAGCTACTGGCTTAGATAATACTTTCCATGCTGAAGTCAAAAAAGCAAATAATCAAACAGATAACTATAGTCATAATAATAAAATGCAAAGTACCTTCTCTATAACAGATGAACTACCTGCTAATTTTTCTTTACAATTCACTACCAATTCTGCTGGAAATGAAAGTAGTTATGACTTAAGGAATGATACTGGTGGGGTTGTTTTTCAGCGAAATAATATGTTAAATAATAGTATCTATAAAGACACTTTTAATCTTGGGTCTGGTTGTTATACGCTTAATGTTTACGATACTGATGATGATGGCTTATCCTTCTTCGCTAATAGCGATGGTACAGGAAGTATTAAATTAAAAAAAGTAGGCGGCCGAAATTTTTTCGAAATCTTTGAACCTAATTATGGCGGAGGGTTTAGTTACAATTTCACCATTCCATCTATTACTAGTATAGAAGAAATTAATTTAGGCCAAAGTGTTTCTCTTTACCCTAACCCTAGCAGTGAAAAAGTAACTATTGAAACTACTGGTTTACAAAATAGCAAATGGGAAGTATATAATAGTCATGGCCAAAAAGTTTCTAACGGCATGACTTCTAATCAACATCATTTCAAACTTAACTTAAATGTGGGTGGCTATTCTAAAGGAATCTATTTTATACGATTTACTAATTCAAAGGGCGTTCGAGATCAGTCCTTTATTGTAAGTCCTTGAAATAACAAAATGTTTTAGTGCAAAGAAAGTAGGTGTTATAGCACTATACTTTCACTTTTATAATTTCATCCAAGCGAGTTGTATACCTTGGTGAAAGCCGCTCTTGTTTCATCTTCCAAGTTCGCTCTAAATCTTGACTACCCAATTTTATCTTCTGCTCTCCTATAGTGCGGTTTAGTTTATCCATGGTTGCCATTAAGGTTGAATGCCGTGGGTCAGAATTCTCAAATAACTCAATTTGTTGTTGTTCTATAGAGTTAATATTTGTAACTATCACCCCTGCCCTTTTATATTCATAACCTCGCTTATATATCAACTTAAGCGCTTTTGTTGCAAACTTGGATAATTCGATACTTGAGTTGGTTGGAAAAGGTAACCTTATTGCGATCCCTTTTTTATATTGATTTAAATCTCTACGATGCCTGTTTGTGCTCAGAAACACATGTATTGCATTACAATTCAATTGCTGTTTTCTAAGTTTTTCTGCACAACTAATTGTAAAAGTTGATACTCTCTCTTTGATTTGTTCAAAGTCAGTATAATTGGTTTCAAACGACCTTGTTGTCGCAATGTTCTTTTTGACTCTAAGCTTTTCCAAGTCCAATGTAGAAACTCCTTCTAGTTCTTGTTTTAAACGTAAACCAACAACAGACATGTTCTTTCTCACCCATTCATCCGACTGTTGTGTTAGCTCATATGCTGTATAAATCCCAGCTTTATTTAAGCGTTTTGCATGCCCTCTAACTACTCCCCATACCTCTTCTACTTTCAACCACTTCAAGGCCTTTAAGCGTTTCTCTTCGCTATCAATCACATAAGAACCTTTCGTTTTATCCATGTACTTTTTTGCTATTCTATTTGCAACTTTGGCTAAGGTCTTGGTTGATGCTATTCCTAAACTTATTGGAATACCTGATGATCTTGAAACGGTATCTCTAATTTCTATCCCATACTTTTCAAAATCTATTCGATCAAACCCATCAAATTTCAAAAAAGCTTCATCAATACTATACACCTCTATTTCTGGAGTAAAATTGGCAAGCAACCCCATCACTCTATCACTCATATCGCCATAGAGTGGATAATTAGAAGAAAATACCTGTATTTTCTTCTCTAGAAATATTTTTTCAAACTTAAAGGCTGCGGCGCCCATTGGAATTCCTGCTGTTTTGGCTTCATTGCTTCTTGAAATAACACAACCATCGTTGTTAGACAATACAACGATTGGTTTACCTACCAAGTCAGGACGAAAAATTCGTTCGCAAGAAGCATAAAAATTATTGCAATCGGCTAAGGCAAACATTAGTGTGATTTAACTGAAAAGGTAACAATACCCCAAACTATGAAATTATTGTCTGAAGTTACTTTAATGGGTTTAAAGTTATTATTCGCTGGCATTAACCAACAACAATCTTTATCTACCTTAATTTTTTTTAGTGTAAACTCACCGTCAAGATAACATACTGCAACTTTATCATTTTCAGGCAAAAGGCTTTTATCTACAACTAATAAATCTCCATCTTCTATACCTATCCCTTCCATAGAATCCCCACTAACTCTACAGAAGAAAGTTGAAAGAGGATTTTGAACTAATTCTCGGTTTAAATCTATGGTAACTTCCATAAAATCTTCCGCTGGTGAAGGAAATCCTGCTTTTACACCTCCCTCGTAAAGTGGTAAATTAAGATTGGTAACTGCTGAAGTTGTTATAAATTCTAATGTCTTAGCTCTATTTGCCTTATCGTCCATACTCCCCATTTCTTTCTACCCACTAAATTAGAAGAAATCTTTGAGCTTAAAGAACAAAAAAAAACTTGTATTTCTATAAGTGAAATAGAAATACAAGTTTTTCTCTAAATTAAGTAAGTAATCACTCCTCCTTCATATGAAATTGCTTTAAAGGCAATATCTCCTCCTCAATAATTGATTCCTCTTCTTGAAATGTGCTCCTTTCAGAAGAAGTATCAGCACCAACAATAGTAGTCGTAACAACAGTAGTAGTGGTTGTTATAGTTTTAACAATAGTAGTAGTGGTAATAGAATTGTCGGGTAATTCTTTGGTATTATTTTTTATTTCATACACGGGCAACCTTTCCACCTTTGATAATTGGGGTTTTTCTTTATTTATAGGGTCTATAATTATTAAGTTTTTTCTAAAAAGAAAATCATCTTCAGAACTGAATTCTAAAGGATAAGATTCATTAATATAAGATTCTGAACGAACGGAATATTTTGGTTCCTCTTTCTCCAGCAATGATATTCCAATAGTTGTTAAAACAGCTGCTGTTACTCCTAGCTTTAACCAAGCACCTCCACTTAATAGAGAAGGGTTCAAAAGCACCTTCATCCTTAAATACATAGATGGACTTGCTTCATGATTGCTTAAACTACTGCGAATGGATTCATCAAAATTTGACGAAGATTCTAGAAAGTCTGAATTAACTTTGTCCCACATATCAGCAGGAGGAGTGGTTCCATGCTCCGCTAACTTCTCCTGAAAGAGTTGGTCAAAATTGCTATTATCTATTTCCTTATTCATTACTAACCTTTTACAGCTCTCATTTTAACTACTGAATTCGCTTCAATCTTTCCTTTTAAGATTCTTCGAGCATCATACAGATTTGACTTCGAGGTTCCTTCAGAAATAGATAATTTTTCAGCTATTTCTTTGTGAGAAAACCCATCAATTACATACATATTAAATACCTTTCTATAGGCCGTAGGTAATTGTTGTATTAAAAGAATTATTTCTTCTGTTTCCATTGTACTCAAAGCATCATTGGAATAATACCCTCTCTCAATTCCATCTAATCTATCTTCTGTATTACTTAAAGTATAATCAGTTTTTCGATTATGATCTATCGCCGTATTGATAAAAATTGTTTTAATCCAGCCACTCAATGCCTTGGTATCCTTCAACTGGCCTAAATTTTTATATACTAAATAGAAAGATTGTTGAAAGATATCATCAGCATCTTCTCTACTCCTTCCATACCTTAAGCTTATACTATACATCTGCTTAGAATATTTATCATATAAATATCTGCGAGCCTTATGCTTAGATTGCAAACACTCTTCAATAATTCTATGGTTGGTCCACTTTTCGATAGAAATATGATCTAAATTCACTTATAAGATGGAATCGAGCCAAAAAGGTTGGCTTAGGTTTTAAAATTTATTTTATTCCGTTAGTAATGTGGCACTTAAAGCTAGTAAATTTTATCTAAATAATAAACAATTTTTAAAATTACACATGATCTCGCCCTATTTATTTCTTAGCTACAAAGAAATATCAATAAAAAAGGTGATCACTATGGATCACCTTCACTGCTTAAATAAACTTACTTTAATCTAACTAAAGCAAATCGAAACGATCAAGGTTCATCACCTTAGTCCAGGCTGCTACAAAATCAGCAACGAATTTTTTTTCAGCATCTTCCGAAGCATAAACTTCTGCAAGTGCTCTAAGCTCTGAATTAGATCCAAATATTAAGTCTGCCCTGCTTGCAGTCCATCTAACTTGACCTGTCTGACTATCTCTACCTTCAAATAATTCATTCGTTTCGGAGGTAGGCAACCAAGTTGTATTCATATCGATTAAGTTGACAAAGAAGTCGTTAGTTAAGGTTTCTATATTTTCTGTGAACACACCATGTTTTGTCTGATTAAAATTAGTACCCAAAACTCGCATCCCTCCAACCAAAACAGTCATTTCTGGCGCAGTTAACGTTAATAATTGTGCTTTATCAATCAATAATTCTTCTGCTGATGCTGTATGGTGTGACTTAATGTAATTCCTAAAACCATCTGCATTAGGCTCTAATACAGCAAAAGATTCTACATCTGTTTGCTCTTGAGATGCATCAGTACGACCTGCTGTAAAAGGAACTTTCACACTATGGCCTGCATTTGCTGCAGCTTGTTCTATGCCTGCACAACCTCCCAAAACAATAAGGTCGGCTAATGATACCATCTTAGCTCCAGATTGTGCATCGTTAAACTCTTTTTTGATGCTGCTAAATATTTCCAATACTGTAGCTAGCTGAGCAGATTGATTTACCTCCCAATACTTTTGTGGTGCCAAGCAAATGCGTGCACCATTTGCCCCTCCTCGTTTATCAGAATCTCTATAAGTAGATGCTGAAGCCCAAGCTGTAGATACCAATTGAGAAATAGATAGATCTGAAGCAAGTATTTTATCTTTCAAGAAAGCGATATCAACATCATCAATCAATTCATTTGTAACAGCTGGAATTGGGTCTTGCCAAATCAACTCCTCTGCTGGTACTTCACTACCAAGGTAACGAGCAATAGGCCCCATATCTCTGTGCGTTAGTTTGAACCAAGCACGAGCAAAAGCATCTGCGAATTCAGCTGGGTTCTCATGAAATCTCCTTGAAATTGGTTCATAGATAGTATCCATTCTCAAGGCCATATCTGCTGTAGTCATCATTGGTGCATGTCGTTTTGAAGGATCATGAGCATCTGGCACAATATCTTGTGCAGCTGCATCCTTTGCCGTCCATTGATTAGCCCCAGCAGGACTTTTTGTTAACTCCCATTCATAACCAAATAAAGTATCAAAGAAGCTATTGTCCCATGCAATTGGAGTTGGCGTCCAAGCACCCTCAATTCCGCTTGTAATTGTGTCTCCTCCTTTTCCACTACCATAACTATTCTTCCAACCAAAACCTTGTTCTTCTATAGCTGCCCCTTCAGGTTCACGACCTACATATTGATCAGGATCTGCTGCACCGTGCGCTTTACCAAAAGTATGGCCACCCGCAACTAAAGCAACAGTTTCTTCATCGTTCATTGCCATTCTACCAAATGTTTCTCGAATATCTCTACCCGAAGCTACAGGATCAGGGTTCCCATTAGGTCCTTCAGGGTTCACATATATCAGTCCCATCTGAACAGCCCCTAATGGGTTCTCAAGTTCTCTATCTCCTTTATATCTTTTATCTCCCAGCCAATCTGTTTCAGGTCCCCAATAAATATCTTCTTCTGGCTCCCAAACATCTTCACGGCCTCCACCAAAACCAAAAGTTTTGAATCCCATAGTCTCTAAAGCCCTATTCCCTGCTAGAATCATCAAATCAGCCCAAGAAATTTTGCGACCATATTTCTGCTTAATTGGCCAAAGCAATCTACGTGCTTTATCTAAATTCCCATTATCAGGCCAACTGTTTAAAGGAGCAAAACGTTGAGTTCCCGAAGCTCCTCCTCCTCTACCATCCTGTATTCTATATGTTCCAGCACTATGCCATGCCATACGAATGAAAAAAGGCCCATAATGTCCATAATCTGCTGGCCACCAATCTTGAGAGTCAGTCATCACTTTATCTAAATCTTTAATTAAAGCTGCTAAGTCCACACTTTTAAATTCCTCAGCATAATTAAAATTTTCTCCCATTGGATTAGATAAGGAAGAATGTTGCCTAAGTATATTTAATTTTAATTGATTGGGCCACCAATCACGATTCGCTGTTCCTCCTCCTGCTGCTTGTTTCATTGATCCATTGTGAAAAGGGCATTTTGAGATATCTCCTGAATGATTTGTTCCGTTCTGATCCATTGTCTTTTATTTTTTGATTTAGATTGATTTCACTTCTTTGATTAAGCTGCTTTAAAGGTAAAGCATCTTTTCTTCAAAGTAGAACAAACTTATCGCAATACAGATCATTGATCAAATTAATAATTTCTATGTTTGTATAGATAATATTAATAATGTGACCTTACAACAACTAGAATATATTGTAGCCCTTGATACCCAAAGGCATTACGTTAAAGCTGCTGAAAAATGTTTTGTAACACAACCGACTATTACTTTACAAGTTAAAAAACTAGAGGAGGAAATTGGTTTCCAAATTTTCAACCGTAGCAAAACACCTTTAACTCCGACTCTAGCAGGTGAAGCTATTATCACTAAAGCTAGAAACATTCTACAGGAAACCAATCAGCTTAAAGAAATGGTTAGCAATGAACGTAGTAGCGTATCAGGTGAATATAAAATTGGCATCATTCCAACTTTGAGCCCCTATTTAGTGCCTAAGTTTACTGGTAGTTTTATTCAATCTTACCCAGATACTTCTCTCGATATCAATGAAATGCAAACAGAAACTATTATTGATGCTTTAAGTAGTGGGAAAATTGATGTAGGAATACTGGTTACCCCTCTAAATGAAAGTTTCATAAGAGAAATACCTTTATACAATGAACCTTTTGTCTATTATGGAAATACCAATGACCCTTTACAATCTAAAACAGCCCTTACTTCTAAAGATGTTGAACAATTAGAGGGACTTTGGCTACTCAATAAAGGGCATTGCTTTAGAAATCAAGTGTTGAATATTTGCAATAACCTAGAGAGTAAAAAGAACATTCAGTTTCAGAGTGGTTCTATTGAAACTTTAAAAAAAATGGTGGATAATTATGGCGGGTTCACCTTAATACCTGAAATGGCCATTAACCCTGTCGAAAAAGAGAATATAATTCATTTTCATAATCCAAAACCCACCAGAGAAGTAAGCATAGTCGTAAGCAAAGGTTTTGTTAAAGAAGGCCTAATCGAAATACTGAGAAAAGAAATTCTAAAAATTATTCCAAAATCATTTGAGAAGAACGAACGCTTTATACGAGTGAAATGGCGGTAATTGATTAATACTTAATCAAACTATATTCCCTGAATGAAAGCATACAAATCTTCTTCCAGTTCCAAGCCGAGTTTCCCTCTAATACGCTGTCTTAATTTTCGCACAGAAGATGGACTTATGTTACGAATTAATGCAATTTCTTTGGACTGCATGTTTATTCGAATCAAGCCACAGGTATCTTTTTCAGCCTTAGTCAATGCAGGAAATTGAGATTCTAGCGACTTAAAAAAATGTGTGTTTGCTTCCTCCATTCCCTTTTGAAGGTCGTGTAATTTTTCATACATACTTCCTTTTTGCTTCAATTCAAGAATCAATTTATTGAATTGTTGCTTCCCTTCATCATCCATTGAACTTTTGATTTCTTGGAGTCTTTCAATCAGATATTTACTCCAATCCTCTTGCAAAGCACTTTGCATTAACAATTGTGAAAAATCTGATGACTTGCTTTCAAGTTCAGAATGAATTTTCTCTTTCTCCAACTGTGCTATTTGCAATTCTTTGGCTTTTAATAATCGCTGTCCACTCTCAATTCGAATTTTTCGCTGATAGTTTGTTCTTATCAGGAATAAAATAATGATCGAAATAAGTAGAGCAGCAAGTAGAAACAAGACATTACGTCTATTTTCCTTTTTGGCCTGGTCAATCTCTTCTTCAACAGCTTTCAACTCCTCACTAATAGTATAAGCTTGATACTCAGAAAGTAATTGGTTGATTGATAAATTATTTTCCTTTAAAAAAATAACATATTCTTCTAAAAAAGCTGTTTGCTCTTTCAATATTCGATCTAAGCCCTCTTTGTTTCCTGCTACCCTTTCAATAGTTACCTTACTCTCAAATAAACTTTTTTTATTTTCAAACTTCCATTTCCCTTTACCTAGAGTAAGTATTTGCTCTAGATTTTTAACAAGACCTCTAGCCTTAGCAATCTCACCCTTTGCAATATAATAGGGCAACACTTTTCTTCCCCACCTCATTAATTTTTCGACTGTTTTCTTATTAGGGGATAGAAATTGAAGGTTATTCTCCACGATCTCTAACCCTATTAAGCTATCTCCTTTATAGAAGTAATAATCAGCAAGATTATCTCGAATGCTGCAATATAGGACACTATCTTGATCATTTTGGATTGTTAACCAAGTTAGAGCTTCATTAAAATAAGGCCTAGCTTCTTCCCAACCTTTGTACCTCACCATAAATAAGCCCATATTATTTTTAGTGCCTGCTATATGAAGAGAATCATTGTATTCTTCAGCTACAGTTATAGCTAATTCATAATATTTCTTAGCTGAGTCTAACTGATTTAAGCTATTGTATAAACCTGAAAGTTTACCGAGACCAATAATATATAAGCCAAAA
>Ga0316204_10007369_pt1 | contig 16142 bp, 9 predicted proteins | sample 6monrhotite_MG_2_FD_205661 | JGI IMG/M metagenome (GOLD analysis project Ga0316204, IMG submission 205661) | Microbial mat bacterial communities from mineral coupon in-situ incubated in ocean water Damariscotta River, Maine, United States -... | ecosystem: Environmental > Aquatic > Marine >... | reverse complement strand
ATCTATGACCGGTGCAACCGTCGCCGTATCAATGGGCGGTCGGTACACGCACAGCCCTTCGCCAAAGGCGAGCATCCATTTGTGATCCTGATAGAGTTGTTGGCGGCCAGTCAGTGTGCGCCACGGAATCCGCTCGTGCACATTGGTATAACCGGCATTGTAGCAGACCTTCTCGCTCTCAATGCCTGACCAGGTCGGCGACGAAATGATCTTGCGCGGCTGGGCTACCACATCCCGGAAGCGGATTTTCTCGTCTTCTTTCGGACGCGCCAGATGGGTGTGATCACGGCCGGTATTCTTCGACAGGGCTTCCCAGGCCTTGACTGCAACCTCGCCATTGGTTTCAGGCGCCAGCATGAGAATGATTTCAGCCGCATCAATGGCGGTTTCAATCTTCGGGCGTCCTTTCGATACACCCTCTTCCAGCACAACACCGTTCAGCTCCTCAAGGTGTTCAATCTCGACATCGGTATTCCAGCCAATGCCCTTGCCACCATTGCCGAGCGAATTCATCAACGGCCCGAGCGAGGTGAACTTCTTGTAGAGGTCGGCATAATTGCGTTTGACCGCCATGATCTGTGGCATGGTCTTGCCCGGAATGGCGTCAACTTCGCCCTTCTTCCAGTCCTTGACCTCAAACGGCTGGGCGATTTCACCCGGCGTGTCGTGCAGGATGGGCAGCATGACAATGTCGGTTTCCTCGCCCATTTCCTCGGGCGCGACTTCCGACAATTTCTTGGCCAGACCCTTGAAAATATCCCAATCACTCCGCGCTTCCCATGACGGGTCAACCGCCGCCGTCAGTGGGTGGATGAAGGGGTGCATGTCAGATGTGTTGAGATCGTTCTTTTCGTACCAGGTGGCCGTCGGCAGAACGATGTCGGAATACATGCAGGTGGTCGACATTCTGAAGTCGATCGTGACCAGAAGATCGAGCTTGCCTTCCGGCGCCTTGTCGACCCACTCCACCTCGCTTGGACGGTTTTCAGGCCCGACTTCCTCGCTCATCAGACCATTGGAGGCACCGACCAGGTGTTTGAGGAAATATTCATGACCCTTACCGGACGATCCCAGTAGATTTGACCGCCAGACAAACAGGTTTCGCGGCCAGTTTGCGGGATTATCCGGGTCTTCGGACGACATCCGGATCTCGCCCGATTTCAGGCCGTCGACGACAAACTCCTTGGTGTCCTTGCCAGCCGCCTCTGCCGCTTTCGATATCTCGAAAGGATTGGTCTGCAACGCCGGTGACGAGGGCAACCAGCCCATACGCTCGGCCCGGACATTCCAGTCGATCATCGTGCCGGACCAGTCGCCATCCGGCGCTGTCGGCGACAGGATTTCCTTCACGTCCAGTGTTTCATAACGCCATTGATCGGTATGCGCATACCAGCACGACGTCGAGTTCTGATGCCGGGGTGGGCGGTTCCAGTCCAGCGCAAAAGCGAGCGGTTGCCAGCCGGTCTGTGGCCGCAGTTTTTCCTGCCCGACATAGTGCGCCCAACCGCCGCCGGATTGACCGACACAGCCGCACATCACCAGAAGATTGATAATCCCCCGGTAATTCATGTCCATGTGATACCAGTGGTTCAGACCCGCACCGACAATGACCATGGATTTGCCCTGGGTCTTCTCGGCATTGGTTGCAAAAGCACGGGCTGTCGCAATGATTTTCTTGCGATCAACGCCTGTGATTTGCTCGGCCCATGCCGGCGTATAGGGCGCGATATCATCATAACTCTCGGCCAGATGTTCGCCGCCCAGACCGCGATCCAGGCCATAATTGGCGCACATCAGATCAAAGACCGTCACGACCAGAGCATCGCCATCCTTCAAGGCAACGCGGCGTGCGGGCAGCTTGCGCATCAGAACGTCAGGATGGTCGGTTCCGGCAAAATGGTCGTGGTGCTTGTTGCCGAAATACGGGAAGCCGACATCAACTTCCTCATCATGGCGATCATCGAGGATGAAGGAGAGCTCCAGCTCGACATTCGAACCCTTGCCGTCTTTCTGCTCGATATTCCATTTGCCGGTTTCGCCCCAGCGGAATCCGATCGATCCCAAAGGTGCCACATAGCTGTTGCTTTTGCGGTCGAAAGCAATCGTTTTCCAGTCCGGGTTGTTCTCTTCGCCCAGACCGTCATCAAAATCAGACGCCCGAAGCAGACGTCCGGGAACCAGACGCCCATCCTTCACTTCCAGACGGACCAGATTTGGCATATCAGTGTTTTCGCGCGCATAACGCTCGAAATATTCGGCCTGACGATCCAGATGGTATTCGCGCAGGATGACATGTCCCATCGCCATCGCGAGTGCGGCATCCGTTCCTTGTTTGGGGTTGAGCCAGATATCGCCAAACTTTGCAGCCTCGGAATAATCCGGACAGATCACCGCACTCTTGGTGCCGCGATAACGGGCTTCGGTATAGAAGTGCGCGTCCGGCGTCCGGGTCTGGGGAACGTTCGAGCCCCAGATCAGCAGGAAGCCGGCATTGAACCAGTCTGCGGATTCCGGAACATCCGTCTGTTCGCCCCAGGTTTGCGGACTGGCAGGCGGTAAATCGCAATACCAGTCATAAAATGACATGCAGACGCCGCCCAGAAGCGACAGATAGCGAGACCCCGCAGCATAGGAGACCATCGACATGGCCGGGATCGGCGAGAAACCAAAAACCCGGTCCGGTCCGTATTCCTTGGCCGTATAGGCGTTGGCGGCAGCGATGATTTCATTGACCTCATCCCAGTCACCGCGAACAAAACCACCGGCACCGCGCTTCGAAATATAGGATTGCCGCGTTTTCGGATTGGCCTGGATCGAGCGCCAGGCCGCCATCGGCGTCATCGTTTCCCGTGCCTTGCGCCAGGCTTTCAACAGCCGTGAACGGATCATCGGGTATTTCAGCCGGTTGGCCGAATACATGTACCAGGAATAGCTGGCGCCACGTGAACAGCCGCGCGGTTCATGATTCGGTAGATCCGGCCGCGTGCGCGGATAATCTGTTTGCTGGGTCTCCCAGGTGACCAGCCCGCCCTTGACGTAGATTTTCCAGCTACAGGATCCGGTGCAATTCACACCGTGCGTGGAGCGGACAATCTTGTCGTGTTGCCAGCGCTTCCGGTAGGAATCTTCCCATTTCCGGTCTTCCGTGGTCGTGATGCCATGACCATCGGAAAAGGTGTCCGGCTTGCGGGTGAAAAATGTGAGGCGGTCGAGGAGATGACTCATGGTGACGGTCCTTTACGGGTTTTTCACATCCGCGCCCGGGCGCAGATAGAACCACCAGTTGATGGCAATGCAGACGACGTAGAAAACGGCAAATCCGATCAATGCGTATTCCGGCGTCGTGGCGCGGATTTGCTCGCCGAACACCTGCGGTATGATGAAGGCACCATAGGCGGCAACGGCCGACGTCCAGCCAAGAACCGGACCTGCCTGTTCACGATCAAACACAGCCGCAATAGTGCGGAAGGTTGAACCATTCCCAATACCGGTTGCGGCAAACAGGACGAGAAACAGGATGAGGAATGGCGTGAAGAAGGCTTCCGGCGTTGCGGAGCCATAGGCTTGCTTCATGAACCAGGCGACGCCCAGCGCACAAATTACCATGATGACGGAAATGATCTGGGTGACCATTGCCCCGCCAAACCGGTCGGCGAGCTTGCCGCCAATCGGGCGGATCAGGGCGCCGATAAACGGACCGGTCCAGGCGAACATCAACGCGCTCGGCCCGTTTGGGTTGGCCACGTCGTGCGTCATCACACCGTCGACCATGATGTGCTGGAAGCCGAAGATGACCTTGATGGCAAGGCCGAAAGCCGCGGCAAATCCGATAAACGACCCGAACGTCATCGTGTAGATGATCGTCATCGCCCAGGTGTGTTTGTTGCGGAAAATCCGGTACTGGCGATCAAGGCTCTTCCGGATCGCCCCGGGAATGGCTTTTAGCGCGAATACCGTACCGGCAATAACCGCGGGCAGAACCAGCCATTTCGAAACGCCCCAGCCGGACCCGCCAGCATCTGCGGGCAACATTAACCACAGGCCCGCCGCTGCCATAACAAGACCGATAGCCAGCATTCCCAGAATCTTGGCAAAAGCACCGATAGGCGAACCAATGTCAGGTGAAACATGCTCGTCGACGATATTATTCATGCCAAACCACGCCGCGATCACCACTGGAATCAGGATGGCGACCCAGATGAAACCGGCATTGTGCAAATAGGTTTCGGTGCCAGCGGGAATGCGCCCGATCAGCGTCCCGGACATGCTTTCCAGGACCATGGGGGCGCCGCCGAATATTCCTGCGGTCATCACCAGCGGTATAAGGATCTGCATGGTTGTCACGCCGAAATTCCCCAACCCGGCATTCATGCCCAGCGAATAGCCCTGGATTTTCTTGGGGAAAAAGAAGCTGATATTGGACATCGAGCTGGCGAAATTTCCGCCGCCAAAGCCCGATAAAAGCGCCATCAACTGGAACTGCCAGAGGGGAGTGTCCGGATTCAATAAAAGGAATCCTGTCCCGGCCGCCGGAATAATCAACAAAGCCGTGGTGATGAAAATCGTATTTCGGCCGCCCGCCATGCGAATGAAGAAGGTCGACGGAATGCGCAGGGTTGCACCTGTCAGCCCGGCAATCGCGGCCAATGTGAAGAGTTCCGACTGGGCGAAATCAAATCCCAGATTGATCATCTGGACGGTGATGATGCCCCAGTAGAGCCAGACGGCGAAGCCGCAAAGCAGGGCGGGAATGGAAATCCAGAGATTGCGGTTAGCGATGGCTTTTCCGGTCGCTTCCCACTGCTCGGGGTCTTCCGGGTTCCAGTTTTTCAGATCCTTACCCATGACAGGTGTCCTTGTTTGGTTGGGTGATAACCGCGATGGCGCCGTGCGGGACAACCATCGCGGTTACGAACTCAGCTATGGCTTCGGAGCAGGGAGGGGCTCCAATGGCACGTCGCTGAGGTGTGTATCGTCTGCGAGTTGCGGGAATTTTTTGTGTTCCATGCGGCGGATGGCGAAGTGCATCCAGAGCGTGGAAACCAGCACGATCAGGAACATCAGCATGAAACAGCTGGTCCAGACACCGGTGAGGTCATTCATGATCCCGAAACTGATCGGCAGCACAAATCCGCCCAGTCCGCCAATCATGCCGACCAGTCCGCCGACCGAGCCGACATGGTGCGGATAGTAGACGGGGATGTGCTTGTAGACGGCGGCCTTGCCGAGCGACATGACGAAACCGAGTCCGATCGACAGGCAGGCAAAGAGCGGAACACCGATGCCGAAACTGAATTCAATCGGTCCGTCAATGCCGCTCACGATGTAACGGGTTTCCGGATAGCTCAGGATGAACAGGCAAACCAGCGACACGATGAATGTGAGATACATCACAAATCGTGCGCCCCACTTGTCCGACATCCAGCCACCCAGCGCCCGGAAAATAGAGGCGGGCAGCGAATAGGCAGCGGCCAGCATGCCCGCCGTGGCGAGATCCATGCCGTAGGCGCCAACATAATAGCGCGGCAGCCAGTTGGCGAGCGCGACGAAAGCGCCAAAGACGAAGAAATAATAGACCGCAAACCGCCACACCTGAGGGTTTTTGAGCGGTTCAAGTTGCAGCAATGCCGAGGTCGGGCGCGCATTGGTCCGGCGCTGTTCGGCCAGTACCGGGTCATCCTTGGTGAACACCCAGAACACGATGGCCATCAGGACGAGAACACCGGAATAGATTTGTGCCGTCTGTTGCCAGCCGAAGGCGACGACCAGAAAGGGCGCACCGAAATTGGTGACGGCCGCGCCCATATTGCCAACGCCGAAAATACCGAGCGCGGTGCCCTGTTCCTTGGCTTCATACCAGCGCGAAACATAGGCGATGCCGATAATGAAAGAGCCGCCAGCCAGGCCAACGCCCAGCGCCGCCAGCAAGAACATGGAATAGGTTGTCGCCATCGACAGGAGGAAGGCGGCAAGGGCCGTCGTAATCATCTGGATCGGAAACATGATCCGGCCGCCATATTTTTCGGTGATGACACCCAGGAAAATCCGGCTGATGGATCCGGTCAGCACGGGCGTTGCCACCAGCAGGCCGAATTGTGTTTCGGAAAGCCCGAGTTCCTGTTTGATCTGGACACCGATGATCGAGAAAATTGTCCAGACGGCGAAACAGACCGTAAAGGCCAGCGTACTCATCCCGAGTGCCTGACGTTGTTGTCCGCGTGTGACGCCTTCAAGCGTTTGCATGATTGCCCCCAAATGTGTCGCCAGCGATCGCCAGCCCTTGGTTCATGAATACCGATCCTGTTCACATTCTGGAATGTCGTGACTTGTCGCGCGTCAATGCAGCGCACGCATAATTCTTGCCTCTAAAATTGTTTTCTTGAACTCTATTTGACGTCAATCAATCGTCGCCATATCGACAATTGTCGTCTTGATAATAGTCAAGCAACAGGTTAGGCAATTTGATAAAGAGCAAATGGGGCAAGGATGCGCGAGAGCGACAAGGATATTATTCGGGGCCTGAAAATTTTTGCGGATGTCGACGAACGCCTCTTTGAAACGCTGGTCACAGCAGCTTACGCCCAACGCTTCCCGGCTCAGGTCGACCTGATCCACGAAGGTGAGTCGGCAGATTTTCTCTACGTTGTGCTCGAAGGATGCGTGGAGTTATTCGCCGGCAGTCATGGGCGTGAGACATCAATGGCCATCGTTTCACCGGTCTCGACTTTCATCCTCGCCGCCACGGTCAAGGATGCGCCCTATCTGATGTCGGCGCGCACAGTGGAGCCATCAAAACTCCTCCTCATCCCGTCGCAGAATGTGCGCGATGTCTTTGACCAGGACCCGGCTTTTGCGCGCGCCATCGTCACCGAATTGGCGAGTTGTTATCGCGCCGTGATCAAGTCGATGAAGAATTTGAAACTGCGCACCGCGATCGAGCGCGTGGGAAATTATATCCTTCGCCTGCACGACAAGTCCGGCAGGGCCGATATTGTTGAATTACCTTTCGGGAAACGCAATCTCGCCTCCATTCTTGGTATGACGCCGGAAAACCTGTCCCGCGCCTTCGGCGCGCTTCAATCGCACGGCATTCTCATGGATGGTGCCCGCATCGAGATCATCGACCGGGCTGCGCTCGAAGCTATCAGCAAGCCCAATCCATTGATCGATGACTTCCGCAGCTGAACCCGGCCGGATTGCCGGAGTCGTTCTGGCCGGTGGGCGATCGCGCCGCATGGGCACGGACAAGGCCGCAATTGATTATCGCGGTGAAACATTCCTGGACCGCGCGCAATCGCTGCTGCGCCAGGTTGGGTGTGATCCGGTATTGATCAGTGGGCGCCCCGGTCTCGCGGGCGGCGTTGAAGACAGCCATCCGGGCGCCGGCCCGGCCCAGGCCATTTTCGACGCCATGACACATCTGCCTGATGATTGTTCGGGTGCGCTCTTTATTCCCGTGGACATGCCATTGCTGACCCCGGACGACCTCGCGCCTTTACTCTCAGCTCAGAGGCCCAGTGCCTGGATCGACCACCCGCTGCCGGTCTTTCTTCCCGCAATCAGCCCGCTCCCGCCCCGCGAAGACGTCCGGTCGGTGAAATACCTCTTCTCTTGTCTGGATACGCATTGGCGCGAACTGCCACCGGATCGGCTGGGCCATTTTCGCAATTTCAATACGGCGGCTGATCTGAACGTTCTGGATTAGTCCCGGGCTGGAGGCCTCCACCCGCTTGGTTGCAGGTGAATCACAAGGCTCATTGACTCTTTTTGTTTGAAGAACAAAAATAGAACAAATGATCACAAAAAGAGGTCTCCAAAGCCTCGCGTCACCGGCAAACCGGCGACGTGATGATGCTGCGACCGCCACTTTCCCTTTCGGAATGGCGCAAAAAGGCGTGCACGAAATTGCCGAGACCCGCTATGGCGACGCCGGTGCGGCGGCGGGGTTTGCCCTGGCATCACTGAACGCCGCCCGTCCCGGCATCTGGTTGTGGATTCGCGAGCGCGCCCTGACCACGGATCTGGGCCGGGTCACCGGTCTGGGTGCGGCAGCCTTCGGGCTGGATCCGTCGCGCCTTGTCTTTGTCGAAGCCGGATCGTCACTGGAGGCTTTGCTGGCTACCGAGGAAGGTGTCAGGTCCGGCGCGGTTTCAGCCGTCATCACCGAAACCCGGGAGGCCAGCTTTACCGCCACGCGCCGCCTGCTGCTGGCAAGCGAGGCCGGAGGAACGCCGGCGCTTCTGCTTTTCCCCCACACCCGGTCCGGCGCCACCGCCGCCCATGCCCGCTGGCGGATATCCCCCGCCCCTTCTGCCCCCAACCTGTTTGATGCACGCGCACCCGGCGCGCCGCGCTGGGCGGCGCGTCTGGAGCGCTGTCGCACGGCACCCGGACAGGCGGGTCGTCAATTTGATCTGGAGTTTGATGATGAGACGCTATGCCTGCGTCTGGTTTCCGGACTGGTCGATAGACCGGCTGCGGCGCGCCCGGCGCGGCCAGCCGATATCCTGCCATTCCGCAAAACCGGATGACCCGCCTTTCATTCTGACCGAACAAGGCGTCACGGGTCTGCGCGTGGCGGCGGCAAATGCGTCGGCAACGCGTCTTGGTATTGGCCCGGGTCTGCGCTTTGCCGATGCCAGATCCCGCGCCCCGAACGTGCAGGCTGAACCGATTGATCGGGGCGCAGATGCGGCCGCGCTGGAAGCATTGGGCTTGTGGGCAACACGCTGGACGCCCCTTTCATCGGTTGATGGCCTGGATGCGGTGCGACTGGATATAACCGGCTGTGCCCGTTTTTTCGGCGGTGAAGGCGCGCTGCTCAACGATATTGGCGAACGCATGGCGGCCGGCGGACTGTCCTGTCGTCTGGGCGCCGGCCCGACACCGGGGGCGGCCTGGGCGCTGGCGCGCTATGGCGCCAACCCGGTCAATGTCTGTCGCCGCGATCAAAGCGTGGAAGACGCGCTGAAGGATTTACCCGCCGCCGGTCTGCGCCTGACGGAAAATGCCGAGCGTCTGCTGCGCCGGTTCGGTCTGACCCGGATCGGCCAGCTTTACGGCATCGACCGCACGGCGCTGGCCCGCCGGTTTGCCTCGAAAGACGCGGCCAATGCCGTTCGTTTCCGGCTTGATCAGGCGCTCGGAATTTATGCTGAACCGCTCGTCCCCTTGCGCCCGCCACCAGACTATGCCGCCCGGCATTCCTTTGTCGAACCGTTGATCTCCAGCGAAGGTATTACCGCAGCGCTGGAAGGTCTGGCCGAAACCCTGTGCCAGCAATTGGAGCAGGACGGGTGCGGCGCGCGCGATTTCACCCTGACAGCATTCCGGTCCAATGGTTCAGCCAGCCTGGTCTCCCTGTCGACGGCACGCCCGGTGCGCGATGTGGGCCATATTCTGCGCCTTTTCCGCGACCGGATTGAAAACATCGATCCCGGCTTCGGTATTGACCTTCTGGCGCTGACCGCAACCCGTCCCGATACGCTGGAAACAGACGCCCGCGCCCTCTCGACCGATCTGGCCGCCAGCCCGGTTGATCAGGCTGCTTTGGCGGCCTTGGCCGACCGGCTGACCGCAAAACTGGGCGAAGGCGCGGTGCGCATTTCACGGCCCGTGGCCAGTCATGACCCGGCGCGCGCCGAAATCTTGACCGCTTTTGAAGGTCAGGAAGAGGATTGGAGCAAGACCTTGCAGGCTCCGCGCGGTGATCGTCCCGCCCGCCTGCTGGACCAGCCTGAAATCGTGGATGTTCTGGCAGAAGTGCCGGATGGACCGCCCGTGCGGTTTGTCTGGCGACGCGTTCCCCGGCGGGTGAAACGGGCAGAAGGTCCCGAACGCATCGCCCCGGAATGGTGGCGTACATTCAACAGCGAGACACGGGCGCGGGATTATTATCGCATCGAGGATGAAGACGGGCGCCGCTACTGGGTCTTTCGTGAAGGCTTGTATCAGGACGGGCGCGGCGGCAATCCACGCTGGTTCGTCCATGCGCTGTTTTCATGACCGCCTATGCCGAGCTTCAGGTCACGACCAATTTCTCCTTTCTGCGGGGCGCCTCCCATGCCGAGGAATTGGTGCTTCAGGCACGGGCTTCAGGCCTGTCCGCGATCGGGATTTGTGACCGCAATACGCTGGCCGGTGTCGTCCGCGCGCATCTGGCGGCGAAGGAACACAATCTCAGACTTCTGGTCGGTTGCCGGCTGGATCTTGTCTGTGGCCTCGGCCTCATCTGTTATCCAACCGACCGCGCGGCCTATGGCCGTCTCTCCACGCTTCTATCCAACGGCAAGATGGGCGAGACGAAAAAGGGGGATTGCCACATCACGCTGGAGGATGTGTCAGCCCACGCCGACGGACAGATTTTCATCGCCGTGCCCCCGCCCCGTCTGGACCCGGCCTTTGAAGCCCGCCTGACCGAACTGGCCACATTATGGCCGGGTCGGATCTACCTCGCGGTCAGTTTCCGTCATGGTGGGCGCAATCGCGAACAGATTTCCCGCCTGATGGCGCTCGGCGAGCAGGCAGGCGCCCCCGGCGTGGCCACCAATGACGTTCTCTATCACATTCCCCATCGCCGCCCGCTGCAGGACGTCCTCACCTGCATCCGCGAAGGCGTCACCATTGAGAGCGCCGGCTTTCGGCTGCACGCCAATGCCGAGCGCTATATCAAACACCCCGAGGAAATGGCGCGGCTTTTCGCCGGCCATGACGCCGCGCTTCAGCGCACAATCGACATCACGGATCGGTGCCGGTTTTCGCTTGATGAACTGGCCTATCACTACCCGGATGAACCGGTTCCGCCGGGCACCACACCGCAAAGACATTTGCAGCATCTGACACGCGAGGGCGCAAAAGAGCGCTATCCCGACGGTGTGCCGCAACGGGTTCAGGCCGCGATAGACAAGGAACTCGCACTGATCGAGGAGCTGGGCTACGCCACCTATTTTCTGACCGTGCACGATATTGTCGCCTGGGCGAGGGCACAGCACATTCTCTGTCAGGGACGCGGCTCTGCGGCCAATTCCGCCGTCTGTTTCTGCCTTGGCATCACCAGTGTCGACCCGGACCAGTCCAGCCTTCTGTTCGAGCGTTTCATGTCCAAGGAACGCCGCGAACCACCCGATATTGATGTTGATTTCGAACATGAGCGCCGCGAGGAAGTCATCCAGTATGTCTATCAGCGCTATGGGCGGCACCGGGCCGCGCTGACCGCGACCGTTATCTCCTATCGCCCGCGCTCGGCGGTCCGCGAAGTGACCAAGGCGCTCGGCCTGTCGGAAGATGTCGGCGCCGCCATTGCCGGCACGGTCTGGGGCAGTTGGGGGCAGGAAGTGTCGGACAAACGGATTGCCGAATCCGGCCTTGATCCCGCCAATCCGATGATCCGCCGGGCGATAAGACTGACAACCGAACTGATCGGTTTTCCGCGTCACCTTTCCCAGCATGTCGGCGGATTCGTCCTGACCCAGGGACCGCTGATCGAAACCGTTCCCATCGGCAATGCCGCCATGAAGGATCGCACCTTTATCGAGTGGGACAAGGACGATATCGACGCGCTGGGCATCATGAAGGTCGATATTCTGGCGCTCGGCATGCTGACCTGCATCCGCAAGGGATTTGACCTGATCGCCCTGCATGGCGGGCCACGATATGAACTGGCCAGCGTGCCGTCGGAGGATACGGACACCTACGACATGCTCTGCCGGGCCGATTCTGTCGGTGTCTTTCAGGTCGAAAGCCGGGCGCAGATGAACATGTTGCCGCGCCTCAAACCGCGCAGCTTCTATGACCTGGTGATCGAAGTTGCGATTGTCCGCCCCGGCCCTATTCAGGGCGATATGGTTCATCCCTATCTGCGTCGCCGCAACGGGCTGGAACCGGTCGTGTTTCCATCGCCTTCGCCGGATCACGGCCCGGCAGACGAGCTGGAACAGATATTGGGGCGCACCCGAGGCGTGCCGCTGTTTCAGGAACAGGCCATGCAGATCGCCATCGACGCGGCCAAATTCACGCCGGATGAAGCCAATGGTTTGCGCCGCGCCATGGCCACCTTCCGTAAAGTCGGCACGATCCAGCATTATGAGGAGAAGATGGTGAATGGCATGGTCGAGCGCGGCTATGACGCCGACTTTGCCCGCCGCTGCTTTGATCAGGTGAAAGGGTTTGGCGAATACGGTTTTCCGGAAAGCCACGCCGCCAGCTTTGCGCTTCTGGTCTATATTTCCTCCTGGATGAAATGCCACCGTCCGGACGCGTTTGCCGCCGCCATCCTCAACGCTCAGCCCATGGGGTTTTATGCCCCCGCCCAGCTGGTGCGCGATGCCCGTGACCATGAAGTCGAGGTGCGGGATGTCGACGTCAATCATTCCGACTGGAACTGCACGCTGGAACCGGCGCGGCGCGGGCCCTGGCCGTGTGCGGTCAGGCTGGGCATGCGTCTGATCGACGGGCTCGGCAAGGAGGAGGCCGAGCGTCTGATGCAGGCCCGCGGCGAAGGTTATGAAGACCCGGCGGCCATACGTCGCCGCGCCGGTCTGCGCCGCAGCCCGCTGGAAGCCCTGGCCGCGGCCGATGCTTTCCGGTCGGTTGGACTGGATCGGCGTCAGGCCCTGTGGTCGGTCCGCGGCGAAAGCAAGGATCTGGCCTTGCCGCTTTTTGCCGTTGCCGATGAAAAGGAACAGGGCGCCGATGCCGAAGTGACGCTTCCCGACATGCCGCGCTCCGAACACGTGCTTCAGGATTACCAGACCATCCGCCTGTCCCTGAAAGATCATCCGATGCGCTTTTTGCGGCAGGCCTACGGGCAGATGGGGATCCGCACGACGCAGGAGATCAACCATTTGCGCAACGGCGAACGCGCCGCACTGGCCGGTGTCGTTCTGGTGCGCCAGCGGCCCGGCTCCGCGAAAGGCGTCTGCTTCATCACCATTGAGGACGAGACAGGCGTCTCCAACCTCGTCGTCTGGCCGCGTGTCATGGAAACCTATCGACCGGTTGTCATGGGCGCCCGCCTGCTTCTGGTAAAAGGCCGGGTGCAATCAGCCGAAGGCGTGACCCATCTTGTCGCCGACGAATTGATCGACCGCACGAGCGATCTCACCCTGTTATCCGAAGATGCCAGCCGGGCGCTGGATAACGCGCTCGCTCATGCCGATGAAGTGCGCCGTCCGATTGATGATCACCGCATACCGGCGGCCCGCCATCCGCGACAGGTCCGCATCATCCCCAAAAGCCGCGACTTTCACTAGACCCGCCGCATCGTTGGAAGGCTTCCATAGGTCAAAGCGCGCCAGACCCATTCCAGCGGGCCGAAATTGAAGGCTTTGAGCCAGAAATGGCTGAAGACGATCTGCCCGGCAAAACCCGTCACCGCAATAACCACGGCGATTGTCACCGTGGCGTGACTCATCAGATCCAGCCCTGGCCCGACACCGAACAGGGTGAAACCGATAATGAAGCTCTGCATCACATAATTGCTCAGCGCCATCCGTCCCACCGGTGCCAGAACGCCGAAAATCCGTGCACCCCAGATCGTCCGCAAGGCCAGCACCAGCCCGGCCGCATAACCCGCCGCAATCAACGGTGTGGCGACCATATGGGTCAGCCCCGCAAGACTATCGCTGACGAGCCCGTCGCCCAACAGTCCGGCATTGCCACCCAGCTGGTTGAAAAGCTCCAGCCCGAGACCAAGCGGCAGCGCAAAGACGAAGATTCTCTGAAAGCCCGGAAGAAAATCACCGGCGCGGTGAAGCCATTGTTTCCGGCCAACCCACATGCCGATCAGAAACCGTCCGAAGACATAAAGCGCCCAGCCGAAAACCGGACCCTTGAAATAGTCGAGCCAGTTAACGTGCCAGAGATTCTTCACAAGCCCCCAATAATCGCCTGACGCTGAAAGCGCCTGTCGTTGCAGTATGGCCGCGTCCGACGACAGCGCATCATAACCACCACTTGCATGCAGGCCGGACAGCTCGATAAGGATATCGGCGCCCAGCCGGCCAAACAGCGCCAGACCGATACCCCAGAACAGGATCAGCCGGTCGCTGGCCTTTCGGACCAGCAACAGCCCGAAACCCAGAAAAGCGTAGAGGTGAAGAATGTCCCAGAACCAGATGAAGACGACATGGATCAATCCCATCACCAGGAGGATAAATAGGCGGCGCGCATATAATCCGGCAAAGCTCACACCGCGTTCGGCCAGGCGCGACATCTGAACGTAAAAGCCCAGGCCGAACAGGAAAGCAAAAAGTGTATTGGCCTTGTCATCGACAAACAGACGCACCGCAAAATGAAGCAGCCGGTCCAGCGTACGAAAAGCGGATGCTTCCAGCTGCGCTTCGGTGGTGACATATCCCCAGGCGACAATGCCGACGATATTCGCCAGCAACACGCCAAACAGGGCAAAACCGCGCAAGACATCAAGGTCGGTAATGCGCTCACTGGAACTGACCGGCGCCGCGTTTTGAAGTGTCATATATCCCCTCACCCCGGGCCCTGATTCCCGTGCCCGGCGGCAAAGGCCAGCGGTCAATCATGACCTGCCATGCATCTGTCTGACATTTGGTTAAAGTCGGCATGCGACGGGGGTGCAGCCGCCAGGTGAAGTTATCCGGGCTTCTTTCCCGTCAGCATTGGCGCATAACCCACGGCAAATAGGGCGAAAGCGCTGCTCCACATAATGCCGGACGTCGCCAGCCAAGCGATCTCGTTATTGTCAAACGCTGCAACGATACGAAGCACAGCACCGGCGTGAACGAGCACGAAAATTGTCGTCGTCAACGCAGATGCGGAGCGCGGTCTGCCGGCATGTCCGAGGCTGGCGCGGGTCATCACCGCCAGCGTCATACTGCCGATCAGCCCCGCCGCAATCGCGTGCAGGCCCGCGGCAGACGGAATGTATTGCGGCCAGACAATTGCGCCCCCGGTCAGCACCAGCGCGGCAACCAGCCAGAAAAATCCCACATGTAATGACCAGACCAGCGGCTCGCTCAGCGTCGCCATCCCTTGCCAGCGCGCCATCCTGTACAATTGGGACAATCCGGCCAGAAGCAGCAAATCGCCTGTCACGCGCTCGAATGGAAAGACAATCCAGCCGAGCAACGCCAAACCCGTCAGCCCCAGCGAGATCTTGTCGATCGTCTGCATCGGCGACGCGACACGGTTATTCGCCGGATGATTTTCAGCCGTTAGCCAGTTGCGCGTGAAGCTTGGAACTATCCGGCCGCCAATCAGCGCGATCAGAAGTATGGCGACGGCAAAAGTTGCGCGGATAGCGGCCGGATTAAGGTCCGGTTGGTGAAAGGCGATATGCGACCCGGCGAACGCCACAATAAATGCGGCGACCGGCATGTTGCGCCAGTTCTTTCCGGCCAGAATCTCGCGAACAACCACAGCGGCGAAAACCACCAGGAACAGAATGTCCAGCGTTTCAACCCATATATTGTCGGCCAGAAAATAGGCCATCCGACCAGCCAGCCATAGTCCGAACAGACCGGCCAGCCCCATGCCTGAAACCGGCGAACGCCCCGTCCAGTTCGGGATCGCTGTGAGGGCAAAGCCGCAAATAATGGCGGCCAGAAACCCGTACAGCATTTCATGGGCATGTCCCATCATGCCATGAACGAACCCTGTCCAGCCGAAATATTCCGCCACCCAAAGCGGCACCATCAACGCCGCCCAAATCGCACCGCCCAGAAAAAACGGTCGAAATGAGCTCTGGAGGAAGAGGGGGACTGAGCGGCGTTTTGCGCCGCGATCGATTGGCTGGTTCATGGCGAACGTCCCGAAAATTGATATTTCTCAAGTCTAGATGTCATGACGTAATTGACGATGAGACGCATTGTACGTGGGCAAATTGAGTCAGTCAGGCAGTGACAATGGTGGGGTCGTTCCAGTTTTCTAGCTACACTTCGAATAACCGCAGCTCGTACAGGTATTGCAGCCTTCAAGTTTCAGAATGGTTGGTTGATGGCATTTCGGGCAAAGAAGGCCCGGCGGCGGGGATGCCATCTCGTCCACTTCGGCCTCTCCGGCGGCGGCGCGGTCCTGATCTGAAATTACCTGCACCGCCATATCGCCATCGGCGAGCGAATTGAGGTGTCGTTCAATCACACCGCCGATCACGGCCAGCAGACTCGGCG
>Ga0316204_10007368_pt1 | contig 16144 bp, 9 predicted proteins | sample 6monrhotite_MG_2_FD_205661 | JGI IMG/M metagenome (GOLD analysis project Ga0316204, IMG submission 205661) | Microbial mat bacterial communities from mineral coupon in-situ incubated in ocean water Damariscotta River, Maine, United States -... | ecosystem: Environmental > Aquatic > Marine >... | reverse complement strand
AATTTGCAACCCTGATATTCATAAAAGCTGATGATGTCGTATCATCAGAGGTATCACCGGGAGTGGGCGGGATATTAGTGTCTTTAGTTACTGAGACTCTCAGTGTATAAGTCGAGCCAGGAATCAAACCCGCATCCGTTTGATCAATTGAAAAACTCGCACTACTGGTACCGGTAGTCGCCGCGGCAAGAATAGCCGCATCGGATGCAGACCAGTCATAAACCGTTGCACCTGAGACGGTTGCATCAAAGCTTACCCCCCCAGCAGTTACCCCAGGATCTAGTAAAATGGGTGTGCCAGCATTTTGCGTAGCTATAATTGGGATTAAAAAAGGCGGCGATAATAATAAATCAAAATTTGCGTTATGAAATTGAAATGCACCGTCCTGCATCCCCCCCGCTCGTATACCATCACCATCATAATCTGTTGAAGTCAGGCGTATTGAACCATTAGGTAATGTTTCAACATTCCAGACATTAAGTACGTCAATATTAGACGATGTATTCCAGTCAAATAACATATGCACACCCCACTGATTGGGGCCGATTGTCATACTCATGGGTAAAGGGGGTGTACAGGGTATAACCTTTTCATCACTAGTTCCATCTGGTGCTGGTACTACTGAACCATCAGGTGGAGTTGGACAAGTTTCAACAGTCACTACCCCAGGCACCTGTGTTATTTGTAAATCATGTGCAAACCAGTTAAATCCAAAAAATATTTGCGGTGATCCAATTAGCATAGAATTTGGATCGGTGTCATCATAGCTACCTGTAATATTTGTATCGGTTGTATCTAATTGATCACCTGTAGGCCCAAACATCTGGAATGATCCTGTAATAGTAAAAACAGCAGCATTACTAGAGGTGACAAATACAAATGCAAGAGCGATACCGAGTGTAGCGTTTGGTAAAAGTTCTTTTATTTTCGTAATCACTTGAGTTGACATATTTTTTTCCGCTCCTGATAGTAAATGCCTATGTCTTAATGATCTGCAAATACTATCTGAATAAATGTTTTTAAATTCAGTTAAAATTTAATACCTACACCAAAACCAATCGCATTTTGCGACATAGAAATTGCGGCATTATCTTCCGTTAAGTCTTCGAAGTTATCGACGCCGTCTGGATAAAATACGGTTTTACCTGTAATCGTTTCTTTAAAAGCGTGCATATAACTCATGCTAAGCTCTATATCTGAAGCATACTGGTAAGTCGCACCAAAAGTAATGTGACGCTCAACAGTCGCAGGCGCTAACATATTAAAGAGAATCTGATCATCTGGAATGGGTGTTTCACCATAATTAAGACCGGCTCGAACAGTTAACGTTGGGGTTACCGCATAATCAACACCCAACTTATAAACTGTTTGGTTTACCCAGCCAAAACCCATACCGTTATCTAAACCCAGTACACCTGTATTCTCGGGGAAAAAACTGACTGGATCTGAATTCACAGGCCCTTTATTTGCGATAGACGCTATGTCTTCATATTGAACATATTGCACATCAAATGCGATATTGAAATTAGGTATTGCCCTGTATGAAAGGCCAATAGTTGTAATGGGCGGAATATCAAAATCGCCCTGTTCGGCAAATAAATTGTCATATTCTCTGAAGCGAGACATATAAACTCTAGACGAATAGTTTGCACCTAACTGAAGATCACCATTCATGAATTTACCCAGCCAGCCTATTCGAAAGCCTCCACCAAATGACCAGTCCCAGCCTTCATTTGATGTTCCGCCCTGACCTGCTGTATAACCCAGAACACTTTGTTCAAATGACTGCAGACCTTCTGACCTGAAGGTTTGCATTGCCACTGCGAGAGAAACACCAACCGAATGCGTATCACTTATTTTATATGCGATACTAGGCAACATCTGCATTTGATAGAGCCTGACTCCGGCCTGATTCGATGAGTTTCCATTAAAATTAAATAAATTACTTGGCTGAGTAGCCGACACAGGCTGATCATAATCTGTACCCAATCCAGCCCCAACAATGGCAAAACCCAGTGTTATATCATCACTATATTTTAAAATCCCACCCATTGCTGGAATTGGAAAAAAATCACCGTGGCTTTTTGCATCCGCTGGCAATGCCGAACTATTATGATATACGGCACGTTCCGGCATAAAAAGATCGCCGCCAACATCAAAACGATCATCAAGATCAATCATACCCGCAGGATTATAGGCTGCTGCTAAACCATCTTGAGCATAAGCAACACCAACACCTCCCATTCCACGAGATTTTGTACCGTATCCTATTAAAAAATATCCGTTAGTTGCACTTGCAACAGAAGGTAAGACCAGACTGAAGGCTATTGACGCTGCCAATAGTTTTTTGTGAGGTAATTTCATTTAATTTAATCCATAACATCTGTTTTTAACTTTATATTTATTAAATTATTACAATAACTGGCTAGTAAAAAACATATAATTTAATTCCCTAATACACAGTAGACCTGCGCCAATCAAGAATCATTTTTTTATTTTTATATCTAGATACTGCATAATAAAAATAAACGTAAATATCATAACAAACCCATAAGCCAAGGTTTTTATTATTATTTTTATTTAGAAAAATATAATAACCTGTGGTTTATATTCACTAAATATATGCCGATTAAATACGGGCTCATCAAAGTTGTCAAGCATGCAATTAATATTAAATTAATAAAAACGCTTATATATATTTATATTTTTAAATCAATCATTAGTATATAAACACTTTATTATTTATGATTAAAATCAGTGAATTAGTGATATTTATTATTTTAATAAATTAAATATTTATACTTTTTACAATGATTAAATATTTTTTATGTGAGCCATTATCTATGGCTAACACCTAGGTAGCATCGACTAATATCAACAATTATTTAGTCACTGAAATAAAACAGTTAAAAACAACAAATAGTACCCAACATGTTAAGCAGTCCCTCCCTTCTGTTAAGATAAAAGCACGCTTTAATATAAAAAGCATTTAGCACTACTTACGGCTTGATTTAAGTCGATGAAAATTATCATTAATAAATTTATGGCCCCAATACACACACTATAAGCACCTGCATACGTAAACGCTTATATTCTAAAATGACCTAAGCCCTAAAATCAGAGTCACTCTCAACATACTCATAGAAATATTAATACGTCGACAATATTTACAGATACTAAATTCATAAGTCTTTGTAATACAGAGCAATTACGTTTATAAACACAACAGATTTAATTAGCCGTTATTAATATTTATCCACATTCGTTAGTTATGTCGAAATACTTAACAATATTTAGAGTAGCGCCCTTAGAAGCACATAGAATACAAGTTAACTTATTGATTTATTGTTTAATTTTAATAATGGCACACACATTGCGATATCCACCTTGCAAACATATGCAAACGAAGATGTAAAATAAAATTATAATAGCGGAGTTTATTAATATGAAAAAAACTGCAATTGCATTAGCTTTAATGGCTATGTCTGGTGCTTCTCAAGCGGCAACGCTAAACGCAGGTTCAACTTATGACATGTCCATCAACACTACTGGTTCATGTTTTGCGTTTGGTGACTGTACTACTCTTGTTGATAACGTAGATGCGGGTGCTGTAATTAGCATCGCCACTACTGATGATGGCGCAGGTGGTGTTAACTTTACAGTTACTTCTGCAACAGATATGTTTTATACAGGCACACCCGGCGGCTTATTCTCAATGACTAACATCGGTGGATCAGGAAGCATTGATGTAGACGGTAATGTTTCTTATACACCTACTGGTCGTCTTGGTGCTGCTGCAACATTTGCATACCTGGGTACACCTGCATGGAACATTGATGATGTATCTCCAAATGCAGCGCCTGGATATGTTGGTTTCACAAGTGGCTCTATGACAAACTTTGCATTTACAACGCAATGGGATCCAAGCCTGACATTATCAGGTACAACGCTTGACGCAAATCTGGATGCTACTATCGTAAGCGTTGGAAACATCGGTACTGCGTGGGGCCCATTTGCTAATACTGCATACTCAGAAGTATGGAGCGTTTCATTCACTGAAACCTCAGCTGTACCAGTTCCAGCTGCAGTATGGTTGTTTGGATCAGGCTTAGTAGGGCTTGCGGGTGTTGCGCGTCGTCGTAAATCTGCATAATTAATACTCGTTTGAGCATTAATTAAAGCTAAAAGAAAGAGGGGTTAATACCCCTCTTTTTTTTTACAAAGATTTTACTCTGCTTTTATGTTTCAATTTTTAAGTTAGGGATGATTGAACAGAATAAAAAAGACAATTTCATTAGTAGCGATAATTGTGACCGGCATGTCGCAAGCAGCAGCTCTGAATCCTGGCGCAATATATGGAATACCTGAATGGACAGATAGAAATGAAAAATATGACACTTGCTGTATCTTTGATGACAATTGCTGGTTACTCCCAAGCAGCGACACTTAGCCCAGACTCTACTTACGATATGAGTATAAACACAGCTGGTTCCTGCTTTCAGGTAGCTTACTGTAACGGCTTTACTAATAATGTAGCGCCCGGTTCTATTATCAGTATCAGCACAAGCGATGATGGTGCAGGAGGCGTTAATTTCATAGTAACGTCTGCCACTGATATGCTTTACACTGGTACCCCGTTCGGCCTGTTCACCATGACTAACATCGGTGGCCTGGGTAACGTGGATGCAGACGGCAATATTTCATATACCCCGACAGGGCGTATTGCTGCAGGCCAGTTTACTCCCTATTCAGGCACTCCAACCTGGAACATTGATGATGTATCACCTGATGCTTCAACTGATTATACAAGTTTCACCAGCGGGTCTATGACCAATTATGAATTTATAGATACAGATGCTGACGCAATACAAGACACCTGGCTTGAAGCTCACACAGCAACAGGCGCAACCCTGGATACCAGCTTAAATGCAACGATAGTCAGCGCTGGAAACATTGGCAGCGCATGGGACGTGTTTGTTAACACAGCATATACAGAAATATGGAATGTGTCTTTCACTAAAACTTCAGCCGTACCTGTACCAGCTGCAATCTGGTTATTTGGATCAGGTTTGATAGGTCTTACAAGTATTAGTCGTTTTAGAAGAACACAGAACATAAGCAATCAATAGAAAACTAATTTAATATACTTAGCCAGCTCTTTCGCTAAATATATTTAAGAAAATGTTTTTTGAATTTTTTTCTTGTCAATTTTACAATATAAAATTTGATAACTCGCCAAACTCGGATGCCCAAATGACAATGATCCCCATTGCTCATCTAGCGTCCCTGGATTATGTAACTTAATTATAACTGGCTTGAGATTAGCTTTTTCAAAAAGATCATAAAACTCTTTAACTTTGTTTATACGCCCCTCAAAATCTTCAATAGAATCGCCAGAACCAATAGACAATATAAAATCACAGTCATTATCAATAACTCCACTAAGATTGCTCAAAAACTCTTTAACATTTGGTAGCATTCGATGCTCCATTCTTAGTAAAGTCACTAAATTTCTTTTTGTAATTTTTTCATGATGCAACCGCTCTAGCACATCATTTGTATCTTCATTATACGCAGTTATTTTTGTAGACGTATTAGCATTCAGGTTCTCGTAATGTTGTTGCTGGAGTGGGTCAGCATCAACTAAAATAATGTCCGCTACTTTATTCTGCTTGACCTTAAAAGTTGCAAATTTCTGTTTATTAACATCATCAATTTTAACTTCAGGCACTCGATGAATTGAGTCTATATCATTTCGACCAGAACCTGCGCCAAGAGCAATTTGCTGCATCTTCTCTGATGCACGAGTAATCAACCCGAGAGACCTCAGTAGGTGAATGGTTCGAACAGCATCCATAGAAGCTAGAATATCAGTACGTCTTATTGTGTCTTCAGGCGTCATTACATCTTCAGGCGGCATTGTTTGTTTCGCGAGTCTTTGCAGCGCTTCTGGCTGCAACTGATTTACTGGGAGACGAATATCCATCAGCATTTGACAACATGCAGCAACCTGAGCTGTATATATAGAATCTGTGAGCAAAGGAGCAATATTTGTTCGGTCAATAATGCGTGTATTATTACTGGCTTCAAGTATAGGGATTAAAGGAGAACGCTGTTTTCTCAAGGAACGTAAATATTTTGGATAATCTGTCATAGATCCAAGTATTTTTTGAAAAGACGGTAAAGAGCTTGCATATACTAATTGGTTAATTTCTGACATAAACGCATCAGATAATTTATCATAGGGAAATATTGAATAACGATCCTGTTGATTGTTCATAATATACTGTAAAAGCCCATTTATTTTTTTATATAATTATTTTTATTATCGCTAGTGAACAACGAATATAAATTAACCTACTAGTAATCTGTCCAATTTAAACCTGAAGACTATTGATGCTGTTCTATTAGCATAAATATTTAAGCACTTATATTTAGCTTTTGCATTAAGTCATACAATGTCGGACGACTAACACCTAATAACTCCGCAGCAGGTGAAACTTTGCCATTAGTATGGTTTAGTGCCTTTGTAATGACAGAGCGTTCAGCTTTTTCTCTTACGCCACGAAGGTCAAATGAATTTGCATCATCTGGCTGCTGGTCATCAGAAACCAGCTCAAGATCAGCAGCTGTTATCTGCTTACCATCTGCCATAATAACAGCACGTTTTATCCTGTTTTTGAGCTCTCGAACATTTCCTGGCCAACCATGTGCATCAATAGCTGTTAAGGCATCTTTAGAAAACCCTTTTAGTTTTTTACCCTGCTCTGAATTTACCTGATCAAAAAAGGTTCGTGCCAGCAATAGTGCATCACCCTGTCTGTCTTTTAACGGCGGAATTGTGATTGGTATTTCGTTAATCCGATAATATAAATCTTCACGAAACTCACCTTTCTCAATTTTTTCTTCAAGATTCTGATGTGTGGCACAAATGATACGAACATTTACCGGAATCTCTTCTCTGCCACCAATTCGCTCAACAACCCTTTCCTGTAGAAAGCGCAATAATTTCGCCTGCAAAGGCAATGGCAACTCCCCCATTTCGTCAAGAAATAATGTTCCACCTTCTGCATACTCAATTTTACCTGGTGTAGATTTGGTTGCCCCTGTAAACGCTCCTTTTTCATATCCGAATAATTCACTTTCTAATAAATTTTCAGGAATAGCAGCACAGTTAATGGCTATAAATCGACCTGTAATTGATGGGTTTTTACCATGTAAGGCTCTTGCACAAACCTCTTTACCAGTACCACTGTCACCAAGCAAGAGAACGGTAGCATCTGATGGTGCAACTTTTTCCACGCGCTGACATACTGATTGCATTTGCGGGCTGTTCGTTATTATACCTTCCATAGGCACTTCAGCCTGTTCCATGATAAGCCTACGATTATCTTCCTCTAATTCATAAACATGATGTGCTCTTGTGACAATCTGGTTAAGTAACACAGAGTCTATTGGTTTCTGATAAAAGTCATAAGCACCTGATGCAACTGCCTGAACGGCATTCTTACGATCGTCGTTCCCACTGACAACGATAATTTTGGTGTTAGGTGATACAGAGAGAATTTGTTCAACTGTAGCCAGACCTTCAGTTGAACCATCCGGGTCAGGTGGTAGACCAAGATCAACCGTCGCAACGGAAGGAAGCTCTTTAGCTATAATATTTAATGCTTCCTCTCTATTTCCCGCTATAAATATTTCAAAATCTTCGAAACTCCATTTCATCTGCTTTTGCAGTCCAGGATCGTCTTCTACAATTAGGATTTTTTTATTGCTTTCCATGTAAAACCACTATCATCATTTATAATTTAGTTATTGATTCTGCACTAGATAATTTAGCTAAGCAAGGGAGTTACGTCGGAATTATTTACTATATTTTAGGCCTGGTTCAATGTATTCAAATTCATTTCAAACAAACATGTTAATCACATTATTCTAATATAATTAAATTTATATTGATTTCCATATTACTATCAATTTATAAGTCTTTATATTTTATATTTGTTGAAAATAATAGAGACACTTTATTTTCTATGAGCACGCTCTAAAACTTTCTTTAACCTGTTAATATCTACTGGTTTCGAAAGATATTCATAAGCACCTATAGTTTTTGCTTTAGTCGCATTTTCTTCCTCAGCAGAACCTGAGACTATAACGACTTTTGTTTCTGGTTCTTTATCGAGTATCTCTTTAAGTACTTTAAAACCTTCTGATGTACCACTTTCATCTGGCGGTAATCCTAAATCTAATGTAACAATATGTGGTTTATATTTCAGAAATTTATCTACTGCATCAATACGACTATCAGAGGTAATCACTTCATATTCGTCTAAGCCCCATTTTAACTGAGAGCGTATTCCTGGGTCATCATCAACAACCATTAGCTTATTATTAGACATCAATCTTTAGTTTCTCATATTCAATTAAGTTATCGATTCGATTATCCTGATGGCTCTTGCATAAGGGAACTATCAATCTGAACGTACTGCCAGTACCTGGTACACTCTCTACATCTAGTTGTCCACCAAGTTTATGTAAATACTCTCTTACTTGAAAAACACCTATTCCCATAGTGCCTTTTGTAGACTCAAACGGCTGAAATAATCTGTCATGGATAAAACTTTCAGACATCCCCTCACCTGTATCCTCAACTTCAATCACTGCGAAATTACTCTTTGTATGCAAGCTGACCGTTATACTTCCATTATCATCTGTTGCATCCTGTGCATTCTGTATTATATGAGCCAAATTAGCGAACATTCTATCCCTGTCCGCAGTTACCATGACTTTTTCATTCTGACACTTTAAAACTGGCACTGGTAGTGTACCGGCTTTAGTACAATTTTTTATGCTCTCTTCAAGAATCTCACAAATGCTTATAGATTCTTCTCTGTCAGCCTCACCACCACCTCGAAGACGTGTTAATAATTTATTCATTTTAGTGACAGAGTTTTCTACTGTGAGTATTGCATCATCGATAAACATCGGATTATTTTTATGTTTCGCAGCGTTAGATACAACCATTGATAATTGCCCAACCATATTCTTTATATCATGTATAATAAATGCAGATAATTGATTCACTTCCTCAAAACGTTTTGCACTTACTAGCGCCTGTGCTGTTTCGTACTGCGCCAAATGACTAGCCGCCTGACGTCCTGCAGTTTTAAGAAGATCGCTATCCTCCCAGTTAAAATAACGCTCGTGGGCAGGAGATCTTAATAACACTACAAACCCCATTAAGTGATCCTGTAACATTAAAGGCACCACTAACCACGCGTTTTTATTACATGACAGCCAGTCAGGAATCTCTAGTGGCCCGAGCCTTGTGTACAGATCCGGATCTTTATAATACTCATCCAGGCTAATAACAAACTGCTGTTCAGCAAGAAAAGAAACTAATGAAGAATCTGCTGGCTCTCTTACATTGACCTGTTCATAGTTCCATCTTTCATCAAATTCAAAAACACCATTCTCGCGAGCCATCACCAGCATACCACCTGGGCTATCAATTATTTGTGCTAATGAGCGTATCGCTCTCTCATGAAGCCTTTTCGGACCATCATGAGATGATAAGGTGCGTATAATTCTTAACCACTCTTCACGATAATCATATTTATAATGAAAAAAATGCTTGTCAATTGCGACCTTAAGTCTTGATCTTATTTTCCCTGAAAACAGTAATACAGCTAACACCAGCGCAGCAGCAAACAGAAAAGTTGCCTGTGCAACCAGGCCCCAGTCTCCCCCCATATCTCTTACGTAATAACCACCAAACCCAATAAATACAAGATAAACACCTGCGGCTAGTAATGTCGTGCTGTGAAAAACGATACGCCGTGATAAAAATATATCAATACTACTATCACCAAGAGTCCAGCGCATTTCACGTTTAATAGCTACACCAATAAGCGGTACAACCATGGCGTGTATAAACCCACGTGCATTCCATAATTCATTATCAATTCGCTGAAATAGAAAAGCATCCGAATACATATAGAAGTCATATGCAAACATTCCGCCTATTGCCAGCCAAAGATATTTAAGTGCGGCTTTATGCTCATCGGGAGTGTTGCGATACAATTGCTCTACCATAACAAGCCCGCCAAGCGAAATAAGTAAATGCCCGATTAAAACATCATTACCTGCAATAAATTGAAAAACCGATCCACCAGATATACGATATATTGCCAGGAGCATAAGACCAACAATAAAAACACTCAATCCAATAAATGCTATTTTAAAATTAGTGGTCACTTGATCGGTAGATTTGTATGCTGTTCGTAGCATAACAAGAAGAAATGAAAACCAGGCGAGAGAACGAAATAACTCAAGCAACAGGGTTGAGCTTATTAAGCCACCATACAAAGACTGATAAGTTACGGTTGATGACCAGATAGAACTGGCAATAGCAGCTACTGCCAGCATTGTTTTTGGCAAATTATCCTGCTTACCGGTAAGCATTACTAAGCCGAGTATCAAAAACAGGGCTGTAGACAAGCCAAAACTTATAACTTCAATAATCATTATATTGAATAATAATCCTACAAGGTATTATCTATAGGTATATACAAATTAGTCATATATCTAGACACTGCATAACAGAGCCAAATAAGGAGTCTTTTATTAAAACTAAAATAGGAATAAAACACAATAACCTATAATTTATTCTAGACCTACGTTATGCAGTGTTAAATATTTCCTTAAAAACACTACATCGTCTTTAACAGTTCTGCTGCATGTTCTTTTCCAAAAAACTGCTGTTCACTCGAGACGGCTACATCTAAGTGTGATTTAGCTGCAGCTTTATCTCCTATTTCATATAGAGCAAAGCCCAAGTGATATCTAAATACGGCTGTTTCGGGAGAAGACTGAACAACAGGCTTAAGCAGCTCAACTGCTTTTTGACTATTTCCTGATTTTACATTTGCCCAGCCTAATGTATCAATTAGCGCAGGCTGTTTAAGCTTGTCAAAACCTTTGAGTAGAGATAATGCTTTATTAACATCTGATTCTTTTCCATAATCTAATAACAGAGCTGCATAATTATTTGCTGCTAACTTATTTCCAGAATTCTCTACTAATAAATCCTCATAAACCTGCATCGCATTTGGTATATCTTTTTTTCGCTCATAGATACTTGCCAGTTGCAGCTGTGCAGGAACTTTATTACTTAATTTTGATATTGCATCCTTATATACTTTTATCGCTTCATCTATATTTTTTTCAGCGATATAGGTAGATGCAAGACTAGTGTATGGAGGCAACCAGTTTTCTGCTACTTTAGATGCTTTTTGAAATTTGACTTTAGCATCCGCAAACTTATTCTGCACAAGATATACCTGGCCTGTTAATAAGTTAGCAACTGCATCGTCCTCGTTTTCATTTAATTGAACCTGCAATCTCTCCAGTGCTTTATCAGCTTGCCCCATAGAAAGGTATGACTTGACAATCATCTCTAAAGGCTTAAATTTATTACTGGATTTAACATATGATTTTTCAAATTCATCAATAGCTTTAGGCATATCTTTTTGAGACAGATAATACTTACCCTTTGTGAAATTTACATCTGCATTGTCAGGATTAGCCTGCTCCATTACATTAAGTAACATTAGAGCCTCAGAATTCTTACCTTGTGATGCTAAAATTTTAAGCTTTACATCCATCAAATCATAACTGTCTTTAAAATACGTCAATGCTTTATCTACAACAGACATAGACTCTTCAATGCGCCCTTTACTCGCAAGATAACTTGCATAATTAACATGAACCTGATCGTTAATTGGGTTTCTTTCTATTGATTTTTTAAGTTCATTTTCAGAAAGCTGACTTTCGCCGTTTAACTCGTACGCTTTTGCGAGCAGAAAAGATGCTTCAGAGCTCTTAGGGTTATTTTTTATTACAGTACGTAAATTATTTATCGCTGTAATTGCATCGAGGTTTGACAAGGATATTTTACTAATCATCAGCAAGGCGTCATCATCCGCAGGATGTTCCGCTAAAACCTTATCCACATGTATTTTAGCAGCATCTTCATTCCCTTCTTCAAGAAGGAGCCTGGCCAGCATATTTCTAGCCTTTATACCTTCTACATCATAATCCTTGTCTTCGATAATTTTATTTAAAATACTTTTTGCTTCATCACGCTTACCCAGCCTTTCATTGAATTTAACCTGAGAAAACCTCAACTCATACAGATCAGGCTTGTTTTTAATAGCGGCTTTAATTTCTTCTTCAGCTTTCTTAAGACTAACCTTTGAAGCAAGCATCTCAAATAAAATAAAATATCTTTTTGCATCTTCATCATCTTGCTCAATTGACTTTCGTAAAACCATTTCGGCTTTATCTAGCTGCCCAGATGTAACATAAAATGATGATAAAAGTATTTGGAAAGAATGATTCTCCGGCTCCAGAGAAACAACCTTCTTAAGCGCAATCTCAGAATCCTTATAGTCATTATTTTTAGTAAGTGTTTTAGATAGAGAAATGAGCAACAATATGTTTTCTGGATTGTTTTTTACTCCATTTTTTAATAAATCAATAGCCTTAGAATCGTTACCATTTGCAAGGTAGATTGTAGCAAGCAGACTAATACCTTCCACTAGATCTGAATTTTTTTCAACAAGTGCTTCTATTTCCTTTATTGCTTTTTCTTTAGATCCAGTTTTATATTCTATCGTCGCTGATATTAACTGAGCCTCAGTCTTACCCGGCTGCTCTGACTCTACTTGTTTTAGATATTTTTTTGCCTCATTAATATAGTCATCAGTACCCGCTATTACAAATATTTTTGCTAATTTAATTTTAGAATTGGTATGACTCGGGTCAAGCTCTAGTGCTTTTTTATAATTCCCAATTGCTTTTATAAGCTCTTTCTTTTTCTCATCAAGCTGCCCCATAAAGTAATAGGCTTCAGCAAATTTAGGATCAATTTGTAATACGTTTTTAAATTCGATTTTGGCTTTATCGTAATTTTTTTCAGCAAAATAAACCTTACCTTTTTCCAGGTATTTTACTTTACGCTCTTCTGCACCACCACACGCTGTAAGTGATAGAACCAATACTGATACCGCAGTAAATTTTGTTAACCCTGGCATAAGAAATTTCATTGACAGACCTCAATCATTTATATGTTTTAGAATATAGTCATTTAATTATAAGCACTGATTTTGAATTCAAATTATAACTAACACATTTTTAATTTCACATGAATATATTAGTTTATTCGAATCAATTATATCCCTCGAACCATTACAACAGCTAGAGTAGACAATACACCTAGACGCATTGCAACAGAACCATTTTCCTTTAAGCCCATTACAGCCTCACTAGCGTAAAAAAGAATCACCAACTTTACCGCCATTTCACCAATGTTGCTATCCTCAAGATGTGCTTCTGGGAGGTTAGGCACAATAATTACCAATATAATTACTAAATAATCTAAGGGCGTGACCTGAAATGTTTTTTCTTGTGAGAAACGCACTCTCAAAACAAAAGCCGCGATAAGCAACACGAACAATATATTTATAATATTATAAATATCTAAACTAGAATCATCTATTGGCATTAAATAAATTGCCATGACTGAGACCACATAAACAACTGCCTTTTCTAGCAAGCTTAATATAGGAGTATCCAAATAGAATGAAATAAGTAAAAATATAAAGAGTAAGATAGATAAGACAAACATATCCATCTCTATATTAGTTGCATATACTGCAGACAGAATAAGTAATATAGGCACAATTATTTTAAGAATATGAGTGGTCACAGTCATTAACCAGCCATTATCAAGTATTTGTTTAACTATCTTTCTAAGCCTGGAGGATTCCCTCATTGAATTTGTATTTAATTTCCAGCCATTAATACCAGCAAAGTGAAATACACCTAAAACCAGGGTACATATTATTAGATATATTAATGCTAATATTGCATCCGATTCATATAGCATAAAATACGCTGTACCAATTAAAAGCGTTTGAACTACGTAAATAATAAAAACAGCTTCATAATGGTCAAAACCGATATCTAAAAGCTTGTGATGAATATGGTTTTTATCTGGAGAGAAAGGTGAGCGGCGCTCATATATTCTCTGCACCATAACCGCAACTGTATCTAAAATAGGTAAGCCCAATATAATTAATGGTATAAGTGGACTCATTGCCGAATTAACTTCTTGGGAGAGCATAATTACAAGCACCCCTAAGGCAAAACCAAGGAACTGGCTTCCTGTATCTCCCATAAATAAGCGTGCAGGATATGTATTATGTCGTAAAAAACCAAGAATTGAGCCAGCTACCGCCATTGATATCAAAACAACTGTCTCACCACCAGCGTCAAAAGCTAATAACGCTATAATACTTATACTTATTAGCGATGTACCGCCCGCCAATCCATCTAATCCATCTGAAAGATTTATCGCGTTTGTAATACCCACCAGAGCAAAAATAGTTAAAGGAATAGCAAGATAATCTGCAATTTGCCCATCAATAAAAGGAAATGTACGTACAATAACACCACCCCAGGTAACGACGATGATTACTGCTAAAAGTTGCCCTAAAAATTTAATCTTATAGTTAAGTTCACATTTATCATCCCACAGGCCAAAGCCCCAAATCACAGTAAATCCGACTAATATAGCATTAAGCTGTTGATTTAGTTCCGCCAATAACAAAATCGAAATAACACTACCAATAACCATAGCAATACCACCAACACGGGGTATTGCTTGTGTATGCACCTTGCGTGCATCAGGTATATCTATAGCACCAATTTTATCGGCCCATTTCATAACAAGTGGAATGAGCAACATGGTGATTACCAGTGAAACAATAAAGGCAAATAAATACAGCATTAGATTAGATTCAATCAGGTATGTATTTTGCGGTAACAGGGTTAACTTCAACTATAAATTGTCTCAATCTATTTTCAGCTGCATCCAGATCCTCGCCATCGCTCATTGATGTCACAAAACGTATCAGAGCACCATCAGTTCTGTTTTTAATAATGGCATCTACTAATAAATACCACTTGACCATATATTCACTAGTTATAATCCGATCTCTCTGCTTGAACCAATAGTAAACGAGTTGTTTTGTCCCTTTTCGATTTATCACAACACGATTTGCATTTATAACCTTACCATTAGTGTCATTAAATGAAACCACACCGCTATTAGTAATAAGCCACCCACCACCAGGTAAGCAAGCCTTAGGTGAATGAGGAACTTTATCAGCGTTTTGCGTATTATAATAACCTATGTACAGGTTATATAAGTCAATACGTGACTCATTAGTATAATTAGCTATAAGGTAATCATCAAAATTTAGAGCGTCAATTATATTGGCCTCAAATTTATCCTGAATACCTGTATAGTTTGAAATTTGCATGGGGAACTGATTAAAGAACAACCTTTCCGGGACGATATTCTCATTACCCTTTGACGCAGATGTTATAAATAGCCCAATCACCAAAATTGGTATCACAAAAACAATTGTTCGAGATAAATTAAAAGCTCCATTCTGAATAACTGATGGTTCCGGCTCTAATACATCAAGATTAAATATTTCTGAGAATGCAACCCTATCTTTAGAAATTTTATTCAAAAACCACATCTCAAATATTAGCAAGACCATACATGCCATGAAAATTATCCAACCTTCAAAATCATGCAGGAATCCTTCAGCCATAGAGATACCATAAAACTCAACTAGTACACCAATCATACCTATTCTAAAACTATTCATAAGTATTGTTATTGGTATAGTCGAAAGAAAAACTATTACTTTATTTAAATTTGATGATCTATAAATATATGCCGCTATCAACCCAAGAGTCATCAACGGGAAGAGATACCTTAAGCCACTGCACGCCTCTACTACTTGTAATTTATATACCCCAAGATCAATAACATTACCCTCAAGATATACACTTATATCAAAAAGGCGAATTACATAAACACCTATTTGCGATGAAATTAACTGCAATTGTCCTGACAAAGTGTTATATAAAAAGCCAGGCAATGGCACCATGAAAAAAAGCAGCAAAAGAGGGATAGCAGTTTTCTCTGCAGCTGTAATACCAAAAACAGATATAAACATCCCTATAAGGACAAAAATAAACGCATACTGCTGAATAGTATTTA
>Ga0316204_10007367_pt1 | contig 16148 bp, 17 predicted proteins | sample 6monrhotite_MG_2_FD_205661 | JGI IMG/M metagenome (GOLD analysis project Ga0316204, IMG submission 205661) | Microbial mat bacterial communities from mineral coupon in-situ incubated in ocean water Damariscotta River, Maine, United States -... | ecosystem: Environmental > Aquatic > Marine >... | reverse complement strand
TTGGCTTTGTTAAAAAGACTGGCCTGATCATATGCCCCAAGGTAGTCGCGGTTGCGCATTGCCAATGACATCAGGCCTTCGACCGAAGGTGTATCCCAAAGGCCTTGCACATATGTCTCACCCAGTCCAACTTGCCCATGGGCGGCCATGGCCGAGACTGCGGCCCAGTCACGAATTATCATTTCTGCTTCTGGACCTGAAGTGCCAAAATTATAACGCTCTCCTTCTGGTGTCCGCAGAGTCAGCTGCCCTTCACGCAAACGTTCACAGGTTGCAAGGAATTCCGATTTCAGGGCTTTGTTTGTTAATCGCAAGGTCTGTTCCTTTCATATAATGGGGGGTATTGATCATAGGGATAATGCGCATTGCGCTGGCAATGCCATCTTCGTGAAAGCCATGCCGGTTATAGGAACCAACAAACCAAGTGTGGTTCTGTCCTTGAATGTCTCGAATTTTCTTTTGTGCCCGTAGCGCGGCTTTATCAAAGACCGGGTGGGCAAATTCCATCTTATCATAAATCTTCTCAGCAGGAATGTCGCGCGATGGATTCAGAGTTACAAAGAGAGGATCATCCATGGGGATGTCTTGTAGTTTGTTCATCCAGTAAGTAACGCTGGTTGCCCCATTCTGAGATTGATAGGCCCAGCTGGACCAACAAGCGCGTCGTTTGGGCATTTGGCTTGTATCGCAATGCAAAACAGCAATGTTGGGCTGGTAGCGTATGGCGCTAAGTGCCATGGCTTCAGTCTCAGTTGCATCCTCTCCAAGGATGCCCAGCGCTTGATCCGAATGGCAAGCCAAAATAATGTCATCAAACAGCTCATTTTCCGTGCCCACTTGAACCGATACACTCGTTGCCTGTCGCTTTACCTGCACAACAGGCGCACTGGTTCGAATAACACAGTCACGTGCTATGAGTGCGGCCTCAATTCGACGGACGTATTCGATACTGCCGCCCTTGACAGTCCACCATTGGTGCTCACCAGTGCCCGCAAGTAACGCATGGTTTCGGAAAAATTGAACCAGTGATTTTGCTGGAAAATCTTCCACATCTCCAACAGGTGTAGACCAAATTGCCCCACAAACTGGCATTAAGTAATTGTTGCGAAACCAGCTTCCTAAACCAAGCTCGTCCACCAACTCACCTATGGTCTTGTCATCATTGGCCGCCGCTGCTTCGGCCTGTTTTCCAAAGCGCAGTATATCCGCGATCATTTTGTAGAATTGAGGTCGCACGAAATTGCGTTTCTGGGCTGATATGGCGCGAAGGTTGTTTAGACCGTATTCAAGCCAACCATCATTGATACTAGCCCCAAAGCTCATTTCACTTTTGATCACTGGCACATTTAAATCACGGAACAACCGGGTTAGGTAGGGATAGGTTACGTAATTGAACACTATAAAGCCTGTGTCGACCGGTTGATCTCCGTTTTTACCAGCAATGACTGTGCGGGCATGCCCGCCAAGACGAGGGGCGGATTCAAAAAGAGTTACGTTATGATAAGCAGAGAGATAATAAGCGGCGGAAAGTCCAGAAATTCCTGCCCCGATAACTGCGATCTTTCTTCGGGGGCCTTGTGTTTGATCAAGCATACATTCCTCATTATAACGTTGTTATATAGGATATACGCAGGGGGCACTGGCTTGGATCAAAATTGGTGCCATGTTTTGTTTTATTGATCCAAATGCATGTTGGTAACGTAATTAGAATACCATGTTAGAACATATTCAAGCTAAGACTTACCATGCTCGCCGCGGCGGGATTACAAACGCCTTTCACTATGGCGTCGATTATGTGTTGAGTGATTTGAAGGATGATGGCTTGTGGGTATTGTCGCGTAATCGTTTCAATCTGTGGTCCATCTGGGATAGCAAGCATGGCGGGCAACGCGGATATGGTCGCGGGCTTAAGTGGTTTCAAGAGGAGTTGTTGGCACGTGACTTCGCTTTGGAAGGGTCGCAACTATTTCTGTTAGCCCAACCTAGCTTTCTCTGGTTTCACTTTAATCCGGTCAGTTTCTGGGTCGCTATGCGAGATGGTAAACCTCTTGCTATTGTGGCCGAGGTGAACAACACTTTTGGTCACCGGCATTGCTATTTCTGCGCCCATGATGGTTTTGGACCTATTGACAAATCACATACGATAATAGCCGAAAAGATGATGCATGTTTCTCCTTTTCAGAAAGTCCAGGGGCAATATCGGTTCACCTTTGATATTTCGAATACTGCGATAAGTATTCGCATCAATTATGAAAACGGAGAGCAAGGCGTGCTTGCTACGCTCACAGGTAACCGTAAGCCTGCCTCTAACGGTTCACTTCTAAAAGCTGCACTTTTTCGCCCGCTTGGCGCAATCCGTGTGCTGGCGTTGATATATTGGCAAGCGATAATCCTTTACGTCAAACACGCCCCATTTATGAGAAAACCACCGCCACCAGAACCACTTATATCTGATAGCCATACATTCCGAAAGAAACAGTTATGAAGAATTTTTCTGATAAAACCTATTGGCTAATTGGAGCCAGCGAAGGTTTGGGGCGTGAATTGGCCAGAGAACTAAGCCGAGCAGGTGCTCGATTGGTTTTATCTGCACGTAATGCCGAACGACTTGAAAGTTTGTGCGCAGAGTTGAGTGATGCACAAGCCGTTGTGCTGGATATCACCGATCCGGTAGCCGTGCGCGAAGCGGCAAGTGGGATCGGATCGATTGATGGCGTGATCTATAACGTCGGAACTTATGAACCAATGCTTGCAACAGATTGGAATGCAGAAGTAGCGTTGACGATGGTTGATGTGAATTTCATGGGAGCCATGCGGGTGTTGGGCGAATTGGTTCCACGGTTCATGCAAACAGGCCACGGCGATATTACCTTGATTGGGTCACTTGCTGGTTATAGTGGCTTACCTGCATCAATCGGTTATGGGGCAAGCAAAGCCGCCCTGATCAGTTTAGCCGAAACAATGCGCCATGACTTAAAGGACAGTGGCGTAGCGGTACGGATCGTCAATCCTGGGTTTATCAAAACACGCCTGACAGAAAAAAACGACTTTAAGATGCCAATGCTTATGTCGCCTGAAAAAGCCGCCAAACATGTCCTTAAGGCCATGCAATCCAGCAGTTTCAGAACCGATTTTCCCGCACCGTTTTCTTGGCTCATTCGCACGTTGAAATTTCTGCCTGATATGTTGATGTATCGTGGTAAATAACGTCAATACCGTCAGATAAAGGGATCATAGGACCATTGCAGTAAGGCTTGCCGCTGTCTGGGTCTGCAAAATATATCTCCAGGATAGCAATTAGCGCGAATTTGCCCCGCATGCCTGACAAAGCCCTTCCATCTTTTGATTTGTATGTGGTCTACCTGGTCCATTCGACGCCCCATATAATAGCGGCAATACCATTGAAACCAACCACGCGGGTCAGGCCCATGGATCCAACCCTTTTCACGCCACACTTTCAACGGTTGGCGACTTTTTATCCCGAAATAGTTCAATGACGGATCTGCTATCTGACTTAATTTGACATTTTCGAACCATTCATTTGGAAATTCTTCGGTGCAATCATTCAAATAGCGCCCTTCAAACACGCCCATTTTAAGCATCTCCCAAGGAGGGAAATGCGGATTAAAACCTTCGGCGAAATTGCATCCAGTTGGCACTGACAATATATAGCTGTAATCGCTTTGCATCAGGTCGTTAACAAAAATCTTCTGCGTTATGTTCATGGTGTTTTATGGATTATGATCTGAAACATTTACATCTATATCCGAAACAACGGCTGTAAAAGGCGTGGCACTAAAGATTTGAAGCGTAAAGGTGCATCCGTTGCGGCAAGGCAAATACAAGGATCGCCAGCATCCGCAATCGGTGTATGTGCCAAATCCACATCCCCAATTTCAACATCGCCGACGCCAAAATGCCCGACTTCGTCATGGAAACTACCTTGCAGAATTAATGTTAGCTCCAGACCGTTATGGCCATGCTCTGGCACGGCCTTCCCAGATGGAATATACAATAGCCTTAACGATCCTTCGTTATCCGCTGTCAATATATGTTGGCGCACACCCATACCTAACGTTTTCCAGCGCGGTGGTTGGCCTTTTAGGGCTTTTACAACTGGGCCAGGGAATACACCTGACCGATCATAGATGGGAGCAGGCGTAAATGGGGCATCAAGCTGAGATAGAGTATTGAATTTAAGATCGTTTGAAATAGCAACAACATCTGTTGTCTCAAGCACAACTCCGCCCATTGCCTGATGCGCTTCAAGCGACGCGCGGCACTGTTGGCAAAGTGATACATGACTGGCCACAACAAAGGCAAATGGTTGTGGTAGGTTGCCTACTGCATAAGCCGTCAACATGGCGTCGGGGATATGGTGTGTAATTACGCTCATCTATCGTAATCCTTTTAACTCGGCTCTCAACCGTTCCAGTCCAAGGCGGATACGTGATTTTATCGTCCCGAGTGGAAGACCGGTCTGGTCACTAATCTGCTGGTGTGTCAGCTCACCCATATAGGCTTTCTCGATAACATGGCGTTGGCTTTCATTTAGCTTAGAAAGCGCTTGTTTTAAATGTTGTGCCTCTTGATCCATGGCGAGCATCTGGCCAGCGTCAGATTCCGTACCGGGACTTTCGATTAGCTCCTCTGGTAAAGGTCGGTTGTATTTACGGATAAGATCAATCTGTCGGTTACGCGCTATCTGGTAAATCCAGGCAGACACCTGTGCGCGATGAGGATCAAACTGTGCGGATTTGCGCCAAACTGTTAGCATCACATCTTGCACGATCTCTTCAGCCTGAGCACCTGACACACCAGTCTTAATGATAAAGCCCTTTAAACGGGGAGCAAAATAATCGAACAAATCCGCAAAGGCATTGCGGTCACGATCATCGCGTACTGCAAGCATCCATACTGTTTGTTCAGATACTTTTATCTTAGTATTTGGCAACAATTTTCTTTCATATCTGGTCACAGCCGGCGCAAGCGGCAAGGTGAATGGTATATCAAGGATTGCTTTCATCATATAGTAAATACGAAGGTGCATGTAATTTGGATCAGTTGATCTTGTATTTCTTAACCATAGAATGGGTGTAATGGAAACTTGCCTACGCTACAGGAAATGAAAAATAGCCTCACATATTTAAACACGTTCTTTCTCATACTGCTTCTTACAAATCAAACAACGTTTGCTTTTTCAAACTAGTTCTTGTGACTGCTATAAGAGAAGCGCAGCTTTATCTACAATGCCGTCGGTGAGCCTTAAAATTTATTTGTGTCTTGTTGAATGTCCACTTTTCTGAAATTCCACAACCATTTGGCATTCAACTCGAATGACAGCAAAGGGCGAAGGGCGGAAATTTAGAGTTCTTGAATTGGTTTCGGCCTCCATACGAAAAACAGACATAAGGGCGATTCCAAAGGTTTAATTTTGGTTATCTAACGCATTGCAGATTTGAGCCCAATCTGTCTTACTTGCTATTCAAGCACTAAAACTTCAAAATCTCGCTTGATGGTTTCGCGAATAAAATCCGCCAACCCTTGGTAGATTGACGATCTGCCAGCCCCTTTGCGCCATACCAAGCCAATTGATCTTGATATTCTGCGCCCCGTTATTGGTAGTGCCACCACATCCCCTAGTTTGGAGACTTCGGATTGCGCATAAAGGGCTGGCAAGAAAGTAACACCAATATTCATCGCCACCATTTGGCGCAAGGCGTCCAAACTGGTGCCTTCATAGTCACGCATAACTTCTGCACCAAAATCGTTACACAATGTATGAACCTGATCATGTAAATGGTACTCAGGGGAAAGAGATAGGACTGATAAGCCTTTCAATTCCATTGTCGAAACGGATTTTTTCTGGGCCAGCGGATTATCAGATGAAACAGCCAACAAGATCGGCTCTCGAAACAAGCGCTCGCGCCTGAATGTTCTCATCGCCCACCATCAGGCACCCTGCCCCTCAGGCAGGCTTGTGATGCGGTAGCGTATAAGTTTGCTCTTTTGCGCCTTCACAGGCGTAATCACGTAACCTGATTTACGTAATTTGCTCAGGGCCGCGCGCGTTGTATGCGGCAACCAGTCCAACTTCTTACTGAGACTGCCTATATCAGTTCCACGGTCTTTGCTCAGAAAGCTGATCAGCCTGGCTTTCTTGGTTATCCTAGAACGGCGTGGCATCTGCGGTTTTTCACCATGCCTCTCTTTTACAATACGCGTTCCTGCCACCTTTTTACTATGCATATTTGTCATAATTTTTCCTTCTGTATCAGACAAAGCCACGTTGGCTCTGCTACTGATCAAAGCCCAAATATTAGGGCGAAGGAGGCGACACATCCAATTGTGTCGGTGCTGACAGTACCGCTCGTTAAGAGATCAAAGTCCAGTCTTCTTTGCGCTTCTTGTTAATTGGGTACTATGGGCGGGAAACAGACATTCGCTGCAGTGCAAGTTTTTATGGGCGTCACGCCGTAAGTTGACCTTGAGGCTTAGGTTTCTGGTTGAATTACTCCCAAATGTGGTTTGATAGATCGAGTAAACATACAATGTTGGCGAATGTGTTCTTATACCGCGAACATGCCCTGGGTATTGAAAAGTTCTTGCCAGATAAGATCGTTTTGCTCGGATTGAACATCACGCAAACGGAACATTCTTATGTCCAGAGATTGTGTGGGAAGTGCAGTGTCAATACGCACAAGTTCGCCCTGTGCAAGAGGGCCGACCAACAGAGAATGTGGCAACCATGAGATCCCTATTTCGTTCAGTGTCAGCTGCAACATAGCAAGAGTCAACGCAGTCTCGGCGATTGGCACAGTGGTTATTCCCGGCGGCAAGCGTGGGTTGATCATACGCGTATAAATCTGCCCAAAAAAAACCTCCGATGGGTAGGCAATAACAGGAATAGTGGCGTCGTTCACCTTGTTGCGCATGCCAGGCGTACATACGGGGATCAAAGTGTCTTTCCCAAGGCTAACTGATTCAAAGGCCTTACTTTTGTCAGGTGCTGTCTCGCCCGGAAGAGCATACATGATTGCAAAATCAACATCCTTTGACAACAATTGCATCAGGCATTCATCCTGATTGCCAGAACGCAAACAGACTGAAGCATCAAACCTCTTTGTGATTAAACGAATAATCTGAGGCGACACCGTTGTGCTTAGAGCATGTTGACAGACAAACGCCAGTGGTTTGTTAACACGATCGCTGGAGGTTCTTAGGGTATGTCTCAGCTTATGCAGCCGCGCTTGCAATTCGCGCAACTCCGGCTCAAGTGCTTCCACCCCAGGCATCAATGACACTGGCTTGCGACTGCGATCAAACAAGGTTGTACCAATGCTGTCTTCGATGGTGCGCACCCGCCGTGTAAAGGCCGATTGAGTAAGCAATCGTTTCTCTGCAGCTCTCGAAAGCGAGCCGCCGTCGAGCACTGCTAAAATGTCGTCTATCCATTCAAGTCGCATACCCTGTGAATATCCCAAATGGCTACAAGTTGCAATATATGCAATATAGAGGGCGAATTTTGCATTAGTAAAGCGATAAAAAGTGCTCTAAGTTGCCTTTATCACATTTAGGAACTTTATCATGCATCTCGCCCGTTTTCCCCGCGTTCGTCTCGCCCACCTATCTACACCCCTTGAGCCTATGGAACGATTGTCCAAAGAATTAGGCGTCGAGCTTTGGATCAAACGCGACGATTGTACAGGAATGTCCACTGGTGGCAATAAAACACGCAAACTTGAATTCTTGATGGCTGAGGCTCTGGAGCAGGGCGCGGACATGGTAATGACCCAAGGTGCGACACAAACAAATCATGGCCGTCAAACAGCGGCCTTTGCTGCAAAGCTGGGTTTGAAATGTCATATCCTACTTGAAGATCGTACAGGTTATCAGGATGGCAACTACAACACGAACGGAAACGTTCTGCTTGATCACTTGCACGGAGCGACAACAGAGAAATTCCCAAACGGGCATGACATGCCAGGCGAGATGGAGAAAGCCGCAGAGAAAATGCGCGCAAAAGGACATACTGTCTATGTCATTCCTGGTGGTGGTTCGAACCCAACTGGTGCTCTTGGTTATGTGAACGCTGCTTTTGAGCTAATCTCTCAAGCCAACGACCAAGGTTTGAAAATCGACCGTTTGGTTCATGCCACGGGTTCATCTGGTACACAGGCTGGTTTGGTAACCGGTATGTGCGCGATGAACTCTCTTGTACCCGTATTGGGCATTGGTACGCGGGCGCCGCAACCAAAGCAAGAACAGATGGTTTATGACCTTGCATGTAAGACTGCTGAAAAGATTGGCTGTCCTGGTGTCGTTAAGCGCGGAGATGTGATGGCCAACACTGATTATGTGGGCGAAGGATATGGCCTGCCTACCCAAAGTGGCATCGAGGCAATTCAGATGTTCGCTGAGCTGGAAGGCATCCTTCTTGATCCTTGTTATTCCGCGAAAGGTGCTGCTGGTCTGATCGATTTGGCGCGTAAAGGCGAGTTCAAAGGCGAGCGCGTAGTATTCTTGCACACAGGTGGGGCTGCGGCTCTGGGTGGGTATGACTTTGCGTTTGATCACAAAAGCCGTTGGGTGAACGTTTAAAGCATGGATAAGCCGCAAACTATCGGAGTTCTTGGGGGGATGGGGCCTGAAGCCACGATCCTCCTACAACGAAAGCTGATGGAAGCGGTACCTGCGCAAGATGACAGCGACCATATCCCCTTGCTGATCGACATGAATCCGCAAGTGCCGTCGCGTATAGCACATCTAATTGAGGGCACCGGTGATGATCCCAGTCCGGTGCTTTCTGCCATGGCGAGCCGTCTGCAAGATGCAGGAGCCTCTGCATTGGCAATGCCTTGCAACACGGCACACCATTATGCCAAATTTATCACAGATACAGTATCGATTCCGCTTTTGAATATGGTCGAATTGGCAGCAACCTATGCTGCACATGTGGCAGGGAAAGGTGGAAGCGTCGGTATACTCGGCTCGCCAGCGGTGCAAAAAACGAAGCTATTTGAAAAAGCGATGTCAGCACACAATATATCAGTGATTTGGCCCAAGCAGAATGATCGTATGTTGGACGCTATCCGCATGATCAAATCAGATGGGCCATGCTCCAGCGCGTGCGAGATTTTGCTGGCGGCATCTGTTGAACTTGTAGCAGCAGGGGCAGACTTGCAATTTATTGCCTGTTCGGAGTTTTCCCTGATCGCGAACAGCGTTGCGCAAAACGCGAAAGCTGTGGATACGCTAGACCTGCTAGTCGAAGCGATCGTTGAGTTTTCATAAACACACTAGATCGCTGTTACAAAAGGTCCCATAATTCGTGTGCGATAGGATCGAAAGTCGCTGGGTTGGCCAACGCGGCAATAGTCAGCCTTGTACACCAGGTATCATCGCTGATGGGCACCAAAGATCCCTCGGCAAGTTCGGTCAATACAGCCGTTTCTGGCATCCAAGCGAACCCACTGCCCTTTAATACCCTTCGTTTGATTGTCTCGACCAACCCGTCAACATAGATTGTCTTGGCGTTAAATGGTTTTCGGCCCACGGTGCTCTCGACCACCATCCCCAAAAACGAAGATTTTTCGTAGGCCAAATAAGGGATCGGTTGTCCGTCCTTCGCTGAAAGATTCCAAGCGTTAGACTGTGCTGGCTCAGCCGCCGCAACCGGTATCAGGCGATCCGTCAGAAGGTCTTTTCGCACAAAGCTAGTCTCGTCAATCCGAGGAGAAACCGACTGGTGGTAATAGCATAGCATGATGTCGACAGCACCTTCGACCAAAAGTTCGCAACAGGTGCTTAGAGAGTCCGACACTACTCGGGTGTGCAGATCTGGGATTTGCTTTTGCAAGTCTTCAATCCGCGGAGCCAGATAGTTAACCGAAATCGTATGGAGAACCGAAAAGCGCACAAATCGGCTGTCGCCACGGTCCGCATCACGGATAGATTGGCGGGCTTCTGTGAGTTGTGAAATTGCTCCGAGTGCTACCGGAAGGAACTGCCGACCTGATTCTGTAAGTTGGATCGGATAAGTGGCGCGGTTGACCAGCGGTAGCCCCACCCAGCTCTCCAAAGCTTTGATTCTGCGACTGAATGCTGATTGAGTAATGTTGCGTTCATCAGATGCCCGAGTGAAATTCAATGTTCTAGCAAGACACTCAAAATCGCGTAACCAGTTTAAATCCAAGGGTTATTCCTTTTTTAACAGACAGTTTTTTTAAGTTTACTTAAAACTATGCAAAATTGGAATACTTTAATGAAATGTTCGAATTGGCCCTAAGGAAATAACTTGGATTAGGCTCTTTATGAGGATTCGGCGACTTGCCAAAAATTCAGATTGCTGTCCTTGACGCAACCGACGGGATTAGTGGCAAACAACTGTCACGATTTGTAGATGGTGAAAAACGCAAAAAGCAACGCCACAGTTAGGTGTAACTCAACAGAGGAGAATACCATGAGAATGAAACTTAAGACACTGAGCTTTGCAGCGGCAGTTAGTATCTTTGCCTTACCTGCATTTGCTGAGGAAGAAGTTAAAATAGGTGTACCGTCTTGGACTGGTGCACAGGCCATTGCCCATCTTCTAGGCGCTGTTGTCGAAATGAAAATCGGCGGCAAAGTTGAATACGTCCCTGGTAATAACGCCACGATTTTTCAGGCGATGGACCAAGGTAAGGGCGACATTGATGTGCACCCAGATGTTTGGTTACCAAACCAACAGAGTTTTACCCAGAAATACGTTGATGAAGCAGGCACAGTAACTCTGTCGTCTAATCCATATGAGGGCAACCAAGGTTTTTGTGTATCCAATGATTTCGGCGAAGCCAACAACATCACAGACATCGCTGATCTGGGTCGCCCAGATGTAGCGGCGCTTATGGACAGTGACGGGAATGGCAAAGGCGAGATGTGGATCGGTGCTCCAGGTTGGGCTTCGGCAAATGTGAACGAAGTCAAGACCCGTGACTATGGTCTCTTGGACTTCATAGATCCAATTCGTGCAGAAGAAAGCGTAAAAACTGCGCGAATCAAAGACAGCATCGCCAAGGGCGAAGGTTATGCGTTCTATTGCTACAAACCACATGCTGTATGGTACATGTTCGACGTGAAAATGTTGTCTGAGCCCGCTTTTGATGTTGAAAAATATAAGATGGTTCAGCCATCTGATGATCCTGATTGGTACAAAAATTCATCTGTTGCGACCAAAGATGCGTTGAAAAATGTACAGATCGCTTGGTCAAACTCGCTGGTTGATCGCTCACCAGCTATTGCCGAGTTTTTTGCAAACTTCGCGTTGACAGCCGATGATGTATCGGGCTTTGCCTTTGAAATTTCTGGCAACGGTCGTGAACCAGAAGACGTTGCACGCGAGTGGGTAGAAGCAAACTCCGAGCGTGTAGACGGGTGGCTCGGCCTCTAATTGTGCGCCTATAAAAACCTGCCGACACCGAAGACCTTTGGTGTCGGCCCCTTAAACTGTCTCCATTATATTGAAACATAGGATTGCCATCATGAGCACCGATACAGTTGTAGAAATCTCGAATGTTTGGAAGATATTTGGCGCAAATCCCGAAGCAGCGTTAACAGCGATCCGTGAACAAGGTCTGACCAAAGCCGAAGTCCTTGCAGAGATGGGTGCTGTTGTGGGCGTAGCTGACGTCAGCCTGTCAGTGAACCGCGGTGAAATCTTTTGCATCATGGGTCTGTCTGGAAGCGGCAAGTCCACTTTGGTGCGCCATTTCAACCGACTTCTTGAACCAACGGCGGGCAAGATCGAAATAGAAGGCACAGATGTAATGGCCTTGGGGCCAAAAGAGCTTCAAAAATTCCGCAATCAAACAATCGGGATGGTATTTCAAAATTTTGCTTTAATGCCCCACCGATCAGTTTTGGATAATGTAGCGATGCCTCTCGAAATCCGACAAGTCGCTAAAAATGAACGAATGCGTCAAGCGGCTGCGATATTGGACATCGTAGAGCTGGGTGCATGGGGTTCGAAGTTTGCGCATGAACTTTCGGGCGGAATGCAACAACGTGTTGGCCTTGCACGCGCATTGGCGGCAAACCCAGATGTATTGCTCATGGATGAACCGTTTTCTGCACTTGACCCTTTGATCCGGCGGCAGCTTCAAGACGAGTTCATTCGGTTGTCTAAAATTTTGAAAAAAACCACTATTTTTATTACTCACGATCTGGATGAGGCTGTTAGGATAGGTGACCGAATTGCAATTATGCGAGACGGAAAGATGGTGCAAATGGGCACTGCCGAAGACATCGTGATGAATCCCGCGGATGATTACGTAGCTGACTTTGTTGCAGGCATTTCACGGTTGAAAGTGGTACATGCGCACGCGGTTATGCAACCAGTAGAAGTGCATGTTGCCGTGCATGGGCCGATTGCGACAGATGCCCCACGCGTAAAAGAGAACGAAACGCTTAGCAACTTGATCAATACGGCCATCGATGATGACAATCCCATCATCGTACAATCTGATGGAAAAGACATAGGCGTGATCACACGATCAGATCTATTGCGCACTGTAATTGAAGGAACGGAAGTCTCATGAATGATCTTGGCGTAAACCCTTTAGAAGACACCGAAAGCGACGCAGCACTGGCATATGCTAAGGAGCGGCGTGAAAATATTAGGACCTTTGTGCGTACCAGTCCAGAGTATTTTATCCGTAACTTTGATAAGATAGGAGCATCTGCAAAATTCATCGCAACTTTCAATGCGATGGCGGGTTTATTTGGCCCAATCTGGTTTGGTGCGCGCGGGCTTTGGACTTGGGCCCTACCTTTTTTAATTATAGAAACGCTGGCGTTTGTACAAATTGCACGCGGGCTTTTTGGTGACTTGGGCGCAGATGCTATGGCGCGAATTGCATCCATCGAAGGCACTTTGGAGTTGCGCCGGAAGCAGTTGGCATCGGCCATTGAGAATAGCTCTGAAAAGGTCGATGTCTACAAGCGCACAGTTGAATCGCTGGAAGCCAATATTGGTGGCATTCGTGCAGAAGCCGAAGCCTTGGCATCAGAAGGTCCAATGATCGTGTTGGCGGGCGTCATACTTCTAATTTTTGTCAAAGGTGTGCAGTCAATTATGGCCAATTGGGCGCTTGAAGCACGCTTTTCTGATTGGCTGTCAGATCGCTCGGTGCGTTCAGGTATGCCAATGAATCAAATCGTGTTCAGTGCAATTTTCATGCTGTTGATAGTCACGGCTGCGATGTTTCATTACAGTTTGCCGGGACGTTTTTTGTTGCTCAGTGATTTTCCGACCGATCCAAACATTCGCCTAACAAGCATTAACGGCGTCGAGACGTTTTTCAATTGGGCCGTAATTCAGGGTGAAGTGTTCTTTGACGGAATTACCTATTTTATCCGTCTTATGCTCGATGCACTTGAACTTATCTTTGTCAGCACCCCTTGGATCGTGGTTGCCTCCTTAATCATTCTGCTGACATGGTTGACCGCAGGTGTGCGTATGGCAATCTATTCAGGTGCGTTTCTTTCGTATATGGGGCTCTTGGGATTTTGGGAAAAAGCGATGACAACGCTTGCGCTGCTAGGCACAGCAGCCTGTTTGTCGATCCTTATTGGCATCCCATTGGGCATGTTTGCCGCGCGGCGTCCTCGGTTTTATCGATTTATCCAACCAATCATGGACTTCATGCAAACCATGCCTGCATTCGTCTTCATGATACCTGTTATTGCTTTCTTTGGTACGGGGAAGCCCGCAGCAGTCGTCACAACAATGATTTTTGGCGGAACACCTGTTGTGCGGTTGACTGTACTTGGTTTGCGCGGGGTGCCAGAAAGCGTGCGCGAAGCCGCGATCAGCTTTGGCGCGAACAAATGGTATCTTCTTACAAAGGTTGATCTTCCTCTCGCAGGACCGTCTATTCGTGCAGGTATTAACCAGACCATCATGTTATCTCTTGCAATGGTTGTTGTGGCCTCTTTAATCGGAGCCAAAGGGCTTGGCGAAGACGTCCTCGAGGCGCTGCAATACGCTAACGTCGGACAAGGTATCCTTGCAGGGTTCGCAATTCTCTTCTGCGCCATGATCCTTGATCGCATTGTACAAGGTAAGCGTAAATGACGACCATAGTTTTTGTCCATGGTTTTATGGGCGGTAGCCGGCAATGGCTATCACAGGCCGAGGCTTTGAGCGGTTTCAATGTAATCACCTTGGATTTGCCCGGGTTTGGAGAGAACGCAGAACTCAAGGCGTTTGACAGAATATCGGATTTCGCATTCTGGGCCTTGGGAGAATTAACTGCGCGCGGGATTGAAAAGTTTCACCTCGTTGGTCACTCGATGGGTGGGATGATCGCACAAGAAATGGTGACCCAAGCTCCAGATCGTGTGGATCGATTAGTGCTCTATGGCACGGGAGCTACTGGGGTTTTACCAGGACGATTTGAAACTATCGCCACTTCAAAGCGTCGCGCAAACGATGATGGATCTCACGCCACAGCGAAACGGATTTCCGCAACATGGTTTCTTAAGAGAGAGAAGGCAAAAGCCTACGGGGGATGCGCTGAAATTGCCCAGTGTAGTAGCTTGCAAGCGATCATCGCTGGGCTTGATGCAATGAGTGTATGGAGTGGCGTTGAGCGTTTGCCCCACATCCAAGCCAAGACTCTGGTCATTTGGGGTGATCACGACCGCACCTACAAATGGAACCAGACTGAGCAATTGTGGCAAACCATTCCGCGCACCAGCCTTGCTGTCATTCCAGATTGCGCCCATGCCTCTCATCTAGAAAAACCAGGGCTGTTCAATACAATCTTAAAGGACTTCTTTGCTTATTGAACATATTGCTGCTGCACATAAGACATTGTCCGAATATGAATACACTGGAATTAAACCAATTTCTCCAATGCGAGAGGTTCAGCAAAAATGGACTACCGGCCCTGATGTCGCTTCTTGGAACCTTTCGCGGCAATCCTCACAAAGTTTCAGCAAAGATGTGCTTTTGGCGGAAAATCTCAAAATCCCAATTTGGGAGTTTTTCAACAGAATAGGCTCAAAGCGGACATCCGTGACATAATGGAAACTAAAAACCTGCTGTTAGCGGAATGTCAGCTTCCCGCCCTTAGTTACCAAGTCTGGACTTGTCACAGTTTAGTGCCGCTCTAAGTTTTCAATGAAGCCGCCTTGGTTTCGTATGCCAATGTGATCAGTCAAGGTCTAACAGATTTAATATATCCGCCCTTATGCGCTTAAGTTGATGCTGTCAGACTAATTCGAACCAGTCTCAGTTTACCGTGTAAGGCGTTAACTTACCCAGAACAAAGTTGGCGCCACTCGGAGAGAGCAGCGGTGCGGTTAAGCTTGAAATGATTTCGTTTTGAAAGGCTGCGTTCCTGATTGAAGTGATTGTAGACTGAAGAATGGACGGTCACGAATTTCTGTAAACTTCGCATTCGGCGGATGCGCAACATCGCCCTTTCCCGCCGTCGAAACGGCAAGTGTGAATTCTCCGCTCGATTATTCAGTCAGCGACCTGTCTCCTGTCGCTTATCGTTGCCGATGACTTTCATTGCCGCGCCATATGACCTTAGTTTGTCCGTGACGATTACTTCCGGCCGACCAAAGCGCTTCATTGTTTTTCTAAGGAATTTCAATGCCGCTTTGCGATCACGGCGCTTGGTGACATAGCTTTCAAGCACCTCACCTTCGTGATCAACCGCCCGCCACAGGTAATGCAACTCGCCGTTTATTTTCACAAATACTTCATCCAAATACCATTGCCAATTTGAATAAGCATGCATTCGCTTAACCCGGCTTCTGCGGATTTCAGCAGCCAATAACGGACCGAACCTGTTCCACTAAAATCGTACCGTTTCGTGGCTGATATCGATACCGCGTTCGTGCAGAAGATCTTCCACATTTCTCAGCGAGAGCGGAAAACGGACGTACAGCATCACCGCCAGGCGGATGATCTCTGGACTGGTTTTGAAGTAGCGGAAAGGAGAGCGTTTTGTCATCTGGCGAGGTTACGAGACCACCCTGCCCGCCTCAAGCCAATTTCCTCTGACAAGACCATAGATTTGATTGTCACAATTCGATTCGGTGTTTAATTAGTTACAGAAGTAGGGTTGCTTTTCTTTTGCGGCAGTATTGACATA
>Ga0316204_10007366_pt1 | contig 16149 bp, 12 predicted proteins | sample 6monrhotite_MG_2_FD_205661 | JGI IMG/M metagenome (GOLD analysis project Ga0316204, IMG submission 205661) | Microbial mat bacterial communities from mineral coupon in-situ incubated in ocean water Damariscotta River, Maine, United States -... | ecosystem: Environmental > Aquatic > Marine >... | reverse complement strand
ATAGGCCTTGAAATCGCCGAAATACTTGGTGATCGCAGCCGTCAGTGTCGTCTTGCCGTGGTCAACATGGCCGATGGTGCCGATGTTCACATGCGGTTTACTGCGGTCAAACTTTTCCTTTGCCATGAGAGGCCTCCTTGCTTTTTCTTTGGGCGGTGGGGCGAACCCCACCCTACGGGTGGTGGGTAGGGCGGGGTTCACCCCGCCATCCCGATTATGCGTATTTCGACTGGATCTCTTCCGAGATGTTCTGCGGCACCGGCTCGTAATGATCGAACTGCATGGTGAAGTTCGCTCGTCCCGAAGACATCGACCGCAGCGTGTTGATATAGCCGAACATGTTGGCCAGCGGCACAAAGCAATCAATCGCGATTGCGTTGCCGCGCGAGTCCTGGCCCTGCACCTGACCGCGACGCGAGGTCAGGTCGCCGATGATACCGCCGGTATATTCGTCGGGCGTCACCACTTCGACCTTCATGATCGGTTCCAGCAGCTTCGCACCCGCCTTGCGCATGCCTTCACGCATGCACATCCGTGCGGCAATCTCGAAGGCCAGAACACTGGAGTCCACGTCGTGGAACTTGCCGTCGATCAGGGCAACCTTGAAATCAATCACCGGGAAACCGGCCAGCGGGCCGCTATCCATGACCGAGTTGATGCCTTTTTCGACGCCGGGGATGTATTCTTTGGGAATCGAGCCGCCAACGATCTTGCTCTCGAAGGAATAGCCTTCGCCAGGTTCGGTCGGGCTGATGATCATCTTGACTTCGCCAAACTGACCCGAGCCACCCGATTGTTTCTTGTGGGTATAGGTGTGCTCGACCTCATGGCCGATGGTCTCACGATAGGCCACCTGCGGCGCACCGATATTGGCCTCGACCTTGAATTCACGCTTCAGGCGATCGATCAGGATATCGAGGTGCAATTCCCCCATACCCTTCATGATGGTCTGACCGGATTCCATATCGGTTTCCACCCGGAAGGACGGATCTTCGGCTGCCAGACGCGCCAGACCCTGGCTCATCTTTTCCTGGTCAACTTTGGTCTTGGGCTCGACCGCGATCTCGATCACCGGATCGGGGAAGGTCATGGTTTCCAGAACCACCGGATCGTTGATCGCGCAAAGCGTATCGCCCGTGGTGGTGTCTTTCAGACCGGCCAGCGCAATGATGTCGCCCGCAAAGGCTTCGGTGATTTCGTCCTGCTTGTTGGAATGCATCATCACCATGCGGCCGATGCGTTCCTTCTTGCCCTTGGTCGAATTCAGGAACGTGTCGCCCTTGCCCACCTTGCCGGAATAGATCCGGGTGAAGGTCAGGGTGCCCATATAGGGGTCGTTCATGATCTTGAAGGCCAGGCCCGAGAACGGCATGTCATCATCGGCGCGGCGCGCGATGTCGCGGGTTTCGGTTTCGTCACCGGGTTTGAAGCCCATGTAATCGACCACATCCATCGGCGACGGCAGATAATCGATCACGGCGTTCAACAGCGGCTGAACCCCTTTGTTCTTGAAGGCGGACCCTGCCAGAACCGGGATGAACTTGATGGCCAGCGTGCCGGCCCGGATCAGGCGGCGCAGCGTCGGCACGTCGGGCTCTTCGCCTTCCAGATAGGCCTCCATCACGTCGTCATCCATCTCGACCGCGGTCTCGATCAGCTTGGCGCGCCATTCATCGGCGGTGTCTTTCAGGCTGTCGCGGATCGGGCGCTTCTCCCAGGAGGCCCCCAGATCTTCGCCGGCCCAGACCCATTCTTCCATGGTGACCAGATCAACGATGCCTTCCAGCTCGGTCTCGGCCCCGATCGGGATCTGAATCGGCGCAGGGGTGGCCCCGGTGCGATCTTCGATCATCCGCACGCAGTTGAAGAAATCCGCGCCGATCTTGTCCATCTTGTTGACGAACACGATGCGCGGCACCTTGTAGCGGTCGGCCTGACGCCACACCGTTTCGGTCTGCGGCTCGACACCGGCATTGGCGTCCAGAACGGCAACTGCGCCATCGAGAACCGCCAACGAACGCTCAACTTCAATGGTGAAGTCAACGTGGCCAGGGGTGTCGATGATGTTCAGACGGTGCTTTTCGGTCTCGGGCGTTTCGCCATCCTCGGTGCGCTCCCAGAAAGTGGTGGTCGCAGCCGAGGTGATGGTGATGCCGCGTTCCTGCTCCTGCTCCATCCAGTCCATGGTGGCCGCGCCATCATGCACTTCGCCGATATTGTGCGATTTGCCGGTATAGAACAGGATGCGCTCGGAACAGGTGGTCTTGCCCGCATCGATATGGGCCATGATCCCGAAGTTGCGGTAGCGGTCGAGCGGATAGTCGCGTGCCATTGAATTAGATCCTTGGGCGGAATTAACGAGAAGCCGGATTTACCAGCGGTAATGCGAGAACGCCTTGTTGGCGTCGGCCATCTTGTGCATGTCTTCGCGCTTCTTCACGGCGGAGCCACGGGAATTGACGGCATCGACCAGCTCACCGGCCAGGCGTTCTTCCATCGTGTTTTCGTTGCGGGTCCGGCTGGCCTTGATCAACCAGCGGATGGCCAGCGCTTCACGGCGCTCGGGGCGCACTTCGACGGGCACCTGGTAGGTGGCACCACCAACGCGGCGGGACCGGACCTCAAGCGCGGGTTTGATGTTTTCCAGCGCTTCGTGGAACACTTCCACGGGCGCGCGCTTCAGCTTTTCTTCAACGCGGTCAAAGGCGTTGTAAACGATGCGCTCTGCGATCGACTTCTTGCCGTCGATCATCAGGTTGTTCATGAACTTGGTCAGAACCTTATCGCCAAATTTGGCGTCGGGCAGGACTTCGCGTTTCTCGGCGGCGTGACGGCGTGACATCGCAATTTCCTCTTATTTGGGGCGCTTGGCGCCGTATTTCGAACGACGCTGACGGCGATCTTTCACGCCCTGCGTATCGAGAACACCGCGAACAATATGGTAACGGACGCCGGGAAGGTCTTTGACACGGCCGCCACGGATCAGGACAACCGAGTGTTCCTGAAGGTTGTGGCTCTCACCACCGATATAGCTGATCACCTCAAACCCGTTGGTCAGACGCACCTTGGCCACTTTCCGCATCGCCGAGTTCGGCTTTTTCGGGGTCGTGGTATAGACGCGGGTGCAGACACCACGCTTTTGAGGACAAGATTCCAAGTGCTGCGACTTGGACCGTTTTACTTTGGGCTGCCGCGGTTTGCGGATCAGCTGTTGAATCGTTGGCATTCGGTTCCCCGTCTTGCTCGTTCATGTCATCTGACGCCCACGCACACGCGAAAACGCCAATACCGCATGTGCCCTTTCCCTACCTGGAGGACACAGCGGTGGAAGTTTCAGAGGATCGGGGCGCTAGTTGCCCGGATCATGACCACTCAAATCTGTTTGTATGACTCACGGTGCGACAGGCGCACCGGGGCCAGATGGCGCGGGTAATAGGGGGAATCGCGTGAGGTGTCAACAGCAGCGGCAAGGGCATTTGCGGCCAGCGTCACCCGCGCTGCATCAGCGCCGCCCAACCGGCGCGAAAGCCTTCTATATCGACCCCAAAGCGGCGCGCAAGCAGGTCGGGGTAATCCTCGGCATCCACTTTGAAACTTCCGGTGCCCGACAGGCCGACCTTGCTGTCATTGGTGGCATGGGCCCCGCGCAGGAACATCAGCTGATCGGTATGGGACACCAGCGGCATCCGCTGCCAGACCTTCTGATGCGGGAAATCCATCACGCAGGCCTCATCGTCGGGCCGCAGGAACACCGTCAGCGCCGCCGCCCAACAATGGCTGAGCACCGGGGTCAGCCTGACCTCTGGGCCATCGGCCTCAACCACGACCCCCTTGCCCTGATCCAGCGCCACCCGGCCTTTGGCCCGGAACAGGGGCCGGATCTGCGGCACCGCGCGGGCAATCATCTGGACATAATTCACCGCCACCGCGTCATCGTCATCCAAACGGAACTCGGCCACCATATCGGCGGCCGGATCGCGCGCGGCGTGCAGGATCTCGCGATAAACCAACCGGTGCGGCCCTGTGGGGCGATACACCGGCCGGATCTGCGGCACATCCGCGATCATCGCCAGCAACCGGTCATGCCAGGGCTGCGGCATGTCCTCGCCCATCAGCAACAGCAGCGTGAAATCATCCCGCGTCTGCGCCCGCAGCCCCGGCAGAGCGATATGTTCGAACCAGAACAGCCGCGTTTCCATCCGCGCAGGTGAATACAGCGCCGCGCGCCGTTCGGCCATCGTGGCGTGGTGGGTCTGAAACCCCTCCAACTCCGCCGGATAGGAAAATCGGCACAGCCCCAGAACCTGAAGATTGACCGCATCAGCCATGTGCCGCCCTCACCCTGCTTTCACGGTAGATCGTGAAAATCCCCGTCTCCACCACGACACCCGCCCCCACCAGCGTGAGAGTATCGGGCCAGTCGCCAAACAGATACCAGCCCAATGCCAGCGCCCAGATCAGCATCGTGTAGCGGAACGGCGCGACAAAACTGACCTCGCCCACCCGCATCACCATGATCGAAAAAAGATAGCCCACGATGATGAACCCCGATGCCAGCACCACCAGCATCCCGCCCCGCGGCGACACCGCCGCCCAATCCTGCGGGATCATCATCAGCCCGCCAAATATAGCGACCGACCCCGCCGTGATCACCGCAACCGCCAGCGACGGCACCGCGTCCGACAATTGCCGGGTAAAGATGTCGCGCGCGGTGAACAGGGCAACCGCCAGCAAGACCAAGAGCGAATAGGAATTGAACCCTGCCGTGCCCGGCTGCACGATCATCAACACACCGACCATGCCGACCAGAATGGCCAACAGGCGTTTCCAACCCACAGGCTCGCCCAGAAACACCGCCGCCGCCAGCGATACAGCCAGCGGCAGGGACATCAGGAACGCGCTGATATTGGCCAGCGGCATATGCAACAGGGCGGTCAGGAAACTGACCATCCCGCCCAGTTCGGCCAATGTGCGCCCGGCCACCAGCCAGCGGTCGCCGGGCGGAATGCGCAAGGTTCGCAACCCCATCGCATAGGCCAACCCGATGATCAGCCCGGTGGTCAGCACCCCGCGCAGAAAGATGATCTGAAAGAGCGGCATCTCGGGGGCCAGCAGCTTCACGCTGGCGTCGTTGAAGGTAAAGGCCGCCATGCTGCCCATCATGTAAACCGCGCCTTGCAGGTTGGGCGACAGTGTCATTCGGCCTCGTCCGTGCCGCCGAACTTGCGCCACATCAGCGGCAGAACCGCCTCGGGATCCAGCCCGAACCGGTCGCGCAGGATCGCCTTGGCGCGGGGCTTTTCCAGCGCGATTGCACCCGGCGGGATCGACCGGTCGCTGTCATTGTGCTGATGCAGGGTGCGCACGAACATCAAGTCGGTCGGGTCGGTCCACATCCGCGCATAGGCCCCGACCCGGCGATGGTTCCAGCGGAACATGTTGGAATGATCGTCAGGCCTGGTGATCATGGCGCTGGCCAGCCCGAGCGGCCCGATTTCCCGGAAATCGTAGAACGGGGCCTCCTTGTCGTTCATGTCCCAATAGATACCGCGATGAAACGCCACCACGACCGGGTGATCGGCATCGGCCCATCCGGCCGCGATCATGTGATCGGCGGCAGCGCGGGTTTTCTCGATATAATCCACCGCCACCGCGTCATCGTCGTCGATGCGGAACCCAGTGATGAAATCGGCGGCATCGCTCAAGCCGCGGCGATAGGCCCGCTTGGTGGAATTGAGCGGGCCATGCGGCTCCAGCGCGCAGATCCGCAGGAACGGGTAAGTCTCGGCCAACCCCTTTAACCGGGTGCGAAACCGCATCGGCATCGACGTGCCGATCAGCACGACCAGTTTGAAATCGGTATCGCTCTGCGCCGCCAGCGACGGCAGGCAGAGCTTTTCGAAAAACGCAAAGCGCCGGTTCATCCGCTGCTGGTCGTAAAGCTCGGCGGTCAGCTTCTCAACGCCCTGTTTCGAGGCCTCGAACCCACCCACACCCAGATAGGAAAACCGGCAAACGCCGACGATCTCATTGTTGAACCTGGTGACCATGGGTCTGCTCTCTTGCGGCTTGTTCTGCGCCGGGATGCTAAGCCATAGTGTCGGTTGAGGAAATCCCAAAGGTGGCCACGGTCAGAGGCGGGTTTCATCCGCAAGGCAAGGCACCCTTTTTATTGATAACGCAACGTAAACCGCTCTGGTTGACATGGAACAAGGTGTGCCCGATCGAGGCGCGTTATCGAAGCCGTGACATGGATGCGGTAGGTGATTTTTTCTGCGACAGCGACGCCGGACGAGAGGTGCCGCATGACGGTTCGCCAGACGAATTCGACCGCCCATCATGCCCGGACCATCACGGCCCGAATATGCCGGTAACCCGATAAATCACGGAGCACATCATGAAATCCTTCCTCTATTCGACCATCGCCCTGCCCGCCCTGTCGGCGGCAGCTTGGGCGCAACAAGACAGCCGCCCGGTTTATGGGTATGAATCGCATATGTGGGACAGCGGCGGCTGGTTTTTCCTTGGACCGCTGATGATGATCCTTTTCCTGGCCGGTATCGTGGCCCTGATTGTCCTTGCGGTGCGTTGGGCCGGGGGCGATGGCGTGAGCCGCCCCCAACAGCCCGGCAGAACCCCGCTCGATATTCTGCGCGAACGGTTCGCCCGCGGTGAGATCGACCGCGACGAGTTCGAGGAACGCCGGCGCGCGCTTGGTGAATAGATTTTGCCTGAGGCGCATCCGGTCGCGCCGGAAACCGCTTCTGTGCGCGCCCGAAATGAACGCCTCCCGCCGGTTTTCACTGGCGGGGGGTGTTGATCGCGCCGATAAATCGCCTGCCATGCCTCGGCCTTTACCGGCCCTTGGTTGCGGTGATGGCCCGCTCCACACGGGCGGTCGCCTTCTGATGACACTCGGAATACGCCGTCAACACAATCTCCCTGATCCATTTTGAGGCCGAATCGTTCGCCATCTGCGACGACCAGAAAAGACGCGTCCTGAACGGCGGCAGCGTTATCGGGGGAATCGGCGGTTGCAACCCATAGGTTTCCATGTCCCATGCCATCAGTATTCGGGGAAAGGTGCCGATCAGATCGGTGCCGGCCAGAAGCGGCCCCAGGCTGGAAAATTCAGAGATCAGGGCAGCAACGTGACGCTCCGGCGGCGCAGCATCGGCAGTTTTTTTCCAGAGGGCTTGGCGCGTCATTGGCAATATTCACCTGCACATGGCCATAGGTTGACCAGGCTTCAGGCCCCCAATCCGCCAACGCCGGATGGCCCGCGCGCACGAAACTGGTCCATTCGAAGCTCGGGGCCTCGATCTCGTCCAATCCATCGGGAAGCCGGGTCTCGCCGCCCAGATGGGCGATGTCGAGCAACCCTTCGGCAGTGGCGGCATAAACCTGTCGGGGTGCCGAGAGCCATTCCAGCCGGACCCCGGGGGCCACGCGATGAACCCGGTTCAATACCTCGGTCAGAAGCTGCCCGGTGATCGGACAGGCCACGCGGAACACGCGATCGCTGCTGGCAGGGTCAAACGGCTCAGGCAAGGCCAGGACACGCTTGATGCTGCGCAAAATGGGGGCGACATCCTCGATCAGGGTCAGGGCGAAGGGGCTTGGCTGCATCCGCCCGCCAACCTTGACCAAAAGCGGGTCGCCAACCTGATCGCGCAGCCGGCCAGTGCATGGCTGATCGCCGATGGCGTCTTGCCCAGCTTTCCGGCGGCCCCTGCAACGCTGCCTTCCACCATCAGCGCCTCGAAGACCACCAGCAAATTCAGGTCGATCCGATGGAGCTGAATTTCCTTCATGAGGGCTGAAAACCTTTCGTTTGAACGCCGCGACGCGGTGGCGCAATCTTGTCTCACAACACATCCTTACATTCATTCAGCACAAAAAAAGGACCCGTTCCGATGGGATTGAAAATTATTGGCTCCGGCTTTGGCCGGACAGGCACGATGTCGACCAAAATGGCGCTTGAACATCTGGGCTTCGGCCCCTGCCATCGCATGGTCGAGGTGATGGGAAACCCGGTCCAGCCCGCATATTGGGCCGATTTTGCGCGCGGAAAGGAATTGGATTGGGCGGAAGTTTTCGCCGATTACACGGCGCAGGTCGACTTCCCCGGTGCCACGGTCTGGCATGAACTGTCCATCGCCTTCCCCGATGCCAAGGTGATCCACACCGAGCGCCCCGAAGATGACTGGTGGGCCAGCTATTCAAGCACGATCGGAAAATTCTTCGCCCATCGCGAAAACATCCCCCTGCCGCCACCCATTGCCGCAATCTTCGAGACGATGGATTACCTTCTCGTGCGGCGGGTGTTTGGTGGTCTGGACCGCGAAACCTCGATCGCCGCCTACCGCCGCAATAACGAAAGGGTGCGCGCGACGGTGCCCACCGACAAGCTGTTGATCTTTTCGCCGACGGATGGCTGGGATCCGCTGTGCCGCTTCCTGGACGTGCCTGTCCCGGCCACGGATTTCCCGCGCAGCCATGCCCGCGATGAGTTCTGGGCGCATTTTGGCGGCGAACCGGCGGTGGCCTGACGGATCTCCTCCCCGACCGCCGCAGCAAACGAAAGGCCCCCGCCGGTGCAATCCGGGCGGGGGCTGAGGGACTTCTCCTGACGCGGACGCGTCTCAATCATTGCGGGCGATCTGTGTAACGCCGACAAAGCGCGCCAACCGCACCAGTTCCGCCTCCAGCTTCCGATGCCGTGCGGCGGACCATTTCACACCCGGCTCAGACCAGAAATTGAGCACATTCAGGGTGGAGGCTTTGCGATCCGCCTTGATCTCGATCCTTCCGACAAACCGGTCGCCTTCCAGGATCGGAAACACGTAATACCCCCAGATCCGCTTGGCGGCGGGCACGAACATCTCCACCCGGTAGTCAAAGCCAAAGAGGCGCGCCAGCCGGGTGCGATCGCGGATCACGGGATCAAAGGGGTTCAGAATGCGAAGCCGTGTGGTTGGCGGGCCAAGCCGCGCCAGCCGCGCCTCGATATCGGCGGGCGCGACGGCACCGGACCAACCGCCATCTGCGGCCTCGATCTCAACCGGGACAAGCCCCGCCGCGTCGGCCCAACCGCGAACCTCATCGCGCGCCACAGCGTCCCAGAACCGCTGCACCTCGCCCAGGCTGCCAAAGCCCATCCGATCCAGCGCCGCGTGGCACAGCCAATTGACCTGCTCGGCATCGTTCAGCCGTGTCTTGCGCAATTCCTCGGGAAACACCCGCTCGGACAAATCATAGAACTTAGTGAAATTGACCCGGTGGCAGGTGGCAAGCTCACCGCCATACCACATGTAATCCAGCGCCAGCTTATGCGGCGGGCGCGACCACATCTGGCGGTTGCCTTCAATCTTTGTGTCAAACGCCTGCGTCGACAGCGCGCCCTCAGCCGCGATCCGCGCCTTGATTTCTGCGCGACCGGCCGCATCCGGCAGTCCCTTGAACCAGCCTGCCCGATCCATGACGGTGCGCATCCTGTCAAACTGCCGGTTCCACATCGGCAGAAATTCCATCGGGATGACCGAGGCATCATGGGTGAAATGTTCAAATATGCCCCGGTCGCGCGCCATCAGCCGATCCAGCATCGGTTCGCGGTAATTCTGGTTCCGGCTCCATAGGATATGATGATGCGCGCGGGCCACTATCTGAATGCTGTCAAGCTGCACGAACCCGAGATCGTGGATGATCGCGGGCAGGTCCAGCCGACCGGTCGGTGCAGCGCCCAACCCCTGCGAGGCGAGCCAAAGGTGGCGCGCCTGACGGTTTGTGATCCTGAGCGGTGTCAACGGGGATGTCCTTGCGCCTGCCATCAGGGTGGCACCTTAGCGCATCTGTCGAACACCCGAAAACACCCAACACTGCCTGACATCAAAGATTCCACGCGCCAGAGCGTGTCCCGGGAATTCCGGGAAATGCGTTGGGCCACAGCATCCCGGTTCGCCAGCCGGGTTTATCTGGCGCAACGAAAAGCCCCCGCCAGCGTTAACCGGCGGGGGCTTTCCTGATCATCAAACCGCGCGGGGCTTATTCGTCTTCGGACGCAGGTGCCGCGAAGATGTCTGCCGCTGCCGGTTCCGGCTCAGGGGCGGCCAGTGCGGCGGCGGCTTCGGCCTCGGCGCGGGCGGCCTCGATCACTTTGTTGTCGCGTTCCTGGGCGATCTTGCGCACCTGCTGCGTCGCCCCACCGGTGCCGGCGGGAATGAGGCGGCCAACGATGACGTTTTCCTTAAGACCCACAAGCTTGTCGCGCTTGCCCTGCACGCTGGCCTCGGTCAGCACGCGGGTGGTTTCCTGGAACGACGCCGCCGAGATGAAGCTGCGGGTTTGCAGCGACGCCTTGGTGATCCCCAACAGGATCGGTTCACCCTGTGCCGGGCGCCCGCCTTTGGAGATTGCCTTCTCGTTGGCCTCGTCAAACTCGGCCTTATCGACGTTTTCACCCTTCAGCAGCGTGGTTTCCCCTGAATCCAGGATCTCCCATTTCTGCAGCATCTGGCGGACGATCACCTCGATATGCTTGTCGTTGATCTTCACGCCCTGCAGACGATACACGTCCTGAACCTCGTCGATCAGGTAGTCGGCCAGCGCCTCGATCCCCAGGATCCGCAGAATGTCATGCGGGGCCGGGTTGCCATCCATGATGTAGTCGCCCTTCTGGACGAAATCGCCCTCGGCAACGGGGATGTGCTTGCCCTTGGGCACCATGTATTCCACGGGCTCGTCGGCCTCATCGGCCGGAACAATCGCGATACGGCGCTTGTTCTTGAAGTCGCGGCCGAATTTCACGTAGCCATCTTTTTCGGCGATGATTGCGTGATCCTTCGGACGGCGGGCTTCAAACAGTTCGGCCACACGCGGCAGACCACCGGTGATGTCCTTGGTCTTGGCCCCTTCACGCGGGATCCGCGCGATGACCTCGCCAGCCGGCACCTGTTGGCCGTCCTCAACCGACAGGATGGCGTCGACCGACATGGTGTAGATCACCGGATTGCCCTGATCGTTGCGCATCGGTTCGCCATCTTCGCCGATGATCATGACCTCGGGCTTCAGCTCGTTGCCTTTCGGCGCGGAACGCCAGTCCGACACGATCTTCTGCGTCATGCCCGTCGCATCGTCGGTATCGTCGCGCACCGAAATACCGCTGATAAGATCGACAAACTTCACCGTGCCGGCCTTTTCGGCGATGATCGGCAGGGTATAGGGGTCCCATTCATAGAGCCGATCGCCACGCGCCACGATCGTGCCTTCTGCGACATGGACCTTGGAGCCGTAGCTGAGCTTGAAGCTGGCGCGTTCCTCGCCCTGATCATCGACGATGGTCAGCTGCATGTTGCGCCCCATGACCACCTGTTCACCGGCCTCGTTGGCCAGAAGCGTGGCGTTGCGGAATTCGATCTTGCCCTCTTGCCCCGCTTCCTGGAACGATTGCTGGCCACCCTGGGCCACACCGCCGATGTGGAAAGTCCGCATCGTCAGCTGCGTGCCGGGCTCACCGATCGATTGCGCCGCGATGATACCGACGGCCTCACCGGTGTTGACGCGCGTGCCGCGGGCAAGGTCGCGCCCGTAACAGGTGGCGCAAACGCCCTCCTCGGATTCGCAGGTCAGAGGCGACCGGATCCGCATCGAGGCGACACCGGCGCTGTCCACCGCATCGGCCCTGCGCTCGTCAATCAGCTCACCTTCGGCCAGCAGAACCTCATCGGTGCCGGGAACCAGCACGTCTTCGGCAGCCGTCCGGCCCAGAATGCGTTCGGCCAGCGACGACACAACTTCGCCATCTCGCGTTGCCGCTTCGGCAGTGATGGATCTTGAGGTGCCGCAATCGACCAGACGCACGATGCAATCCTGCGCCACGTCCACCAGACGCCGGGTCAGATAGCCCGAGTTCGCCGTCTTGAGCGCCGTATCCGACAGACCCTTGCGGGCCCCGTGGGTCGAGTTGAAGTATTCAAGAACGGTCAGACCTTCCTTGAAGTTCGAGATGATCGGCGTTTCGATGATCTCGCCCGACGGCTTGGCCATCAGACCACGCATGCCGCCCAATTGCTTCATCTGGGTGACCGAGCCACGGGCCTTGGAATCGGCCATCATGTAGACCGAGTTCGGCTCCTGCTCGACGCCGTTTTCATCCACCTTGTTGGCCGAGATCGTATCCATCATGGCCGCGGTGACCTGATCGTTACATTTCGACCAGGCATCGATGACCTTGTTGTATTTCTCGCCCTGGGTGATCAGGCCGTCCATATATTGCTGCTCAAAGCCTTTGACCTGGTTGCGCACGTCATCGACGATTTCCCATTTGGTGTCGGGAATGACCATGTCATCCTTGCCAAACGAGATCCCGGCCTTGCAGGCCTCGCGGAACCCGATGCCCATGATCTGGTCGCAGAAAATGACGCTCTCCTTCTGGCCGCAATAGCGGTAGACGGTGTCGATCACTTCCTGGACCTGGCCTTTTTTCATCAGCCGGTTGACCAGCTCGAACGGAGCCTTGGCATTCAACGGCAACAGCGCACCCAGCTTCAGGCGGCCGGGCGTGGTTTCATACCGTTTGACGATCTCATTGCCTTCATCGTCGATCTGCTTGATCCGCGCCTGGATCCTGGCGTGCAGATGCACTTCGCCGGAATCCAGCGCATGGGTCACCTCGTCGATATCGGCAAAGGCCATGCCCTCGCCCGCCATGCCCTGACGATCCAGCGTCAGGTAATAAAGGCCAAGAACCATATCCTGCGACGGCACGATGATCGGCGCACCGTTGGCAGGCGACAGAACGTTGTTGGTCGACATCATCAAAACGCGGGCTTCCAGCTGCGCCTCAAGGCTCAGCGGCACGTGCACGGCCATCTGGTCGCCGTCGAAATCGGCGTTGAAGGCGGAACAGACCAGCGGGTGCAGCTGAATGGCCTTGCCTTCGATCAGAACCGGCTCGAACGCCTGGATGCCCAACCGGTGCAGCGTCGGTGCCCGGTTCAGCATCACGGGATGTTCGCGGATCACCTCATCGAGAATGTCCCAGACCTCGGGGCGTTCCTTTTCGACCAGTTTCTTGGCCTGCTTCACGGTGGTGGAAAGCCCCTTGGCCTCCAGCCGCGAATAGATGAAGGGCTTGAACAGCTCCAAAGCCATCTTCTTCGGCAAGCCGCATTGATGCAGCCGCAATTCGGGGCCCGTCACAATGACGGACCGGCCCGAGAAATCGACTCGCTTGCCCAAAAGGTTCTGCCGGAACCGGCCCTGTTTGCCTTTCAGCATGTCGGAAAGCGATTTCAGCGGCCGCTTGTTGGCCCCGGTGATGACGCGGCCACGACGGCCATTGTCAAACAGCGCATCGACCGATTCCTGCAACATCCGCTTTTCGTTGCGGATGATGATGTCGGGCGCGCGCAGCTCGATCAGGCGCTTCAGGCGGTTGTTGCGGTTGATCACCCGGCGATAGAGATCGTTGAGATCCGAGGTCGCGAACCGGCCGCCATCCAGCGGCACCAGCGGGCGCAGCTCGGGCGGGATGACCGGGATCACGGTCAGGATCATCCATTCCGGGCGGTTGCCCGATTCCAGAAAGCTCTCGACGATCTTCAGCCGCTTGATGATCTTCTTGGGCTTCAGTTCACCGGTGGCTTCTTTCAGGTCCTCGCGCAGGGTGGCGGCTTCCTGTTCCAGGTCGATGGCCTGCAGCATTTCGCGGATGGCTTCGGCACCGATATTGGCCTGGAACGCGTCCATGCCATAGGCGTCCTGGGCATCCATGAACTCCTCTTCGTTCATCAACTGACCATAAGTCAGATCCGTCAGGCCGGGTTCGATCACCACGTAGTTCTCGAAATAGAGGATGCGTTCCAGATCGCGCAGGGTCATGTCCAGCATCAGACCGATGCGCGAGGGCAGCGATTTCAGGAACCAGATATGGGCGACGGGTGCGGCCAGCTCGATATGGCCCATGCGTTCACGGCGGACCTTTTGCAACGTGACTTCCACGCCGCATTTCTCGCAGACAACGCCGCGATATTTCATCCGCTTGTATTTGCCGCACAGGCATTCGTAATCCTTGACCGGGCCAAAGATACGGGCACAGAACAGGCCGTCACGTTCCGGCTTGAACGTGCGGTAATTGATGGTCTCGGGCTTCTTGATCTCGCCATAGGACCAGCTGAGGATGCGCTCGGGGGACGCCAGCGAGACTTTGATTTCGTCGAACACCTTCTGGGGGGCCAGCGGGTTGAACGGGTTGTTGGTCAGTTCCTGGTTCATTTTCAAATCCTTGAAAGGGAAGCGTTGGGGACGAACGGTGCGTGCGGGGCACGCACCCTACGGAGTGATCCGTTATTCGTCCTCCTCCGCATCCAGGAGTTCCATGTTGAGGCCGAGGCCCCGCACTTCCTTGACGAGAACGTTGAACGATTCCGGAACGCCGGCCTCGAAATTGTCCTCACCCTTGACGATCGACTCGTAGACCTTGGTCCGGCCCGCCACGTCATCCGATTTCACCGTCAGCATTTCCTGCAAGGTGTAGGCGGCACCGTAGGCTTCCAGCGCCCAGACCTCCATTTCCCCGAAACGCTGGCCGCCGAACTGGGCTTTACCACCCAGAGGCTGCTGCGTGACAAGGCTGTAGGGCCCGGTTGACCGCGCGTGGATCTTGTCATCGACCAGATGGTGCAGCTTCAGCAGGTATTTTACACCCACCGTCACCTGACGGCTGAATTGCTCACCGGTGCGGCCATCGTAAAGATCCGACTGACCGCTGGTATCGAACCCGGCCCGTGTCAGGGCGTCATTCACATCCGCCTCTTTCGCGCCGTCGAAAACCGGCGTGGCAATCGGCACACCGCGGGTCACGTTGCCGGCGATATCGACCAGACGATCCTCGTCCATATCGGCCATGATCTCGTCATAGACACCGCCATAGGCGATCTTCATGGCATCGCGCACCGGGGTCATGTCGCCCGAACGGCGATACTCGCCCAGAGCCTCATCCACCTGCAGGCCCAGGCCGCGCGCGGCCCAGCCCATATGGGTCTCGAGGATCTGACCGACATTCATCCGGCTGGGAACGCCAAGCGGGTTCAGCACGAAATCGACCGGCGTGCCATCGGCGAGGAAGGGCATATCCTCCATCGGCACGACCTTGGAGATCACACCCTTGTTGCCGTGACGCCCGGCCATCTTGTCGCCCGGTTGCAGCTTGCGCTTCACCGCGATGAAGACCTTGACCATCTTCATCACACCCGGCGGCAGATCATCGCCCCGGCGGACCTTCTCCACCTTGTCCTCGAACCGGTGATCGAGCGCGCGCTTTTGCAGGTCGAACTGCTCGTTCAGAGCCTCGACCTGGGCCGCGTCCTTCTCATCGCCAAGGGCCAACTGCCACCACTGGCCACGGCTCAGCGTTTCCAGCAAATCCTCTGTGATCTCGGAATTGGACTTGACGCCTTTCGGGCCCTTCACGGCGGTCTTGCCAAGGATCATGCCCTTCAGACGCGCATAGATGTTGCGCTCAAGGATATGCAGCTCGTCGTCGCGGTCACGGCTCAGACGTTCCACTTCCTCGCGCTCGATCTGAAGCGCGCGCTCGTCCTTTTCCACACCATGGCGGTTAAAGACGCGCACCTCGACCACGGTGCCGAAATCGCCCGGCTTGACGCGCAGGGACGTATCGCGCACGTCCGAGGCCTTCTCGCCAAAGATGGCGCGCAGAAGCTTCTCTTCCGGCGTCATCGGGCTTTCGCCCTTGGGGGTGATCTTGCCGACCAGGATATCGCCCGGCTCAACCTCGGCCCCGATATAGACGATGCCCGCCTCATCGAGGTTCCTGAGCGCCTCTTCCCCGACATTGGGAATGTCGCGGGTGATCTCTTCCGGCCCCAGCTTGGTATCGCGGGCGGCGACCTCGAATTCCTCGATATGGATCGAGGTAAAGACGTCATCGCGCGCAATGCGCTCCGAGATCAGGATCGAGTCCTCGTAGTTGTAGCCATTCCACGGCATGAAGGCGACGACGACGTTCTTGCCGAGCGCCAGTTCCCCCATATCGGTAGACGGGCCATCGGCGATGACCTCATCCTTGCCAACCTTATCGCCCACTTTCACCAGCGGACGCTGGTTGATGCAGGTGTTCTGGTTCGA
>Ga0316204_10007365_pt1 | contig 16151 bp, 16 predicted proteins | sample 6monrhotite_MG_2_FD_205661 | JGI IMG/M metagenome (GOLD analysis project Ga0316204, IMG submission 205661) | Microbial mat bacterial communities from mineral coupon in-situ incubated in ocean water Damariscotta River, Maine, United States -... | ecosystem: Environmental > Aquatic > Marine >... | reverse complement strand
ACCGCAGTGCCATTAAATCCGGTAATTGTGCATCTTTTTCTTTCAGCAGCGTTGCCGGTGCCTTGCTCAATTTTTGAGCTGATTCAGGGGCCTCTGAAAATGCAATCAACCGCGATCTTACATGTTCAATATTTTCTGCAATATCATTAGCAAAGGCCTTCACATTAGCTTGATAAGTTGAAGTCTTATCAATCTCTTTTGGCATCGGCATATCTGACTGGAATATATACACAAACATTCCTAATGACGCCGCCATTAAGATAACTGGAACAATATGTGAACGCAGATCTCTTTTTTGACCTGTTTTATTTTTCATTTTTTTTGAAAAAAACTTCATATTAAATTAGTGCCTACCTGTGTGCCCAAAACCACCTTCACCGCGCTCGCTATCATCAAACTCTTCGACTATTTCAAAATCTGCTTGCACGACAGGAACGATAACCATTTGCGCGATACGTTCTCCTGGCTGAACAGTGAAATTTTCGCTACCACGATTCCAGCAAGAAACAAATAATTGACCTTGATAATCGGAATCAATTAAACCAACTAAATTACCCAATACAATACCGTGCTTATGGCCAAGCCCAGAACGAGGTAATAACATCGCAGCATAATTTGGGTCCGCAACGTAAATAGACAATCCGGTTGGCACAAGGAAGGTTTCTCCCGCAGCTAATTCAATCGCCTCATCTAGGCAAGCACGCAAATCCATGCCCGCTGAACCTTCAGTTGCATAATCAGGTAATGGAAATTCATTGCCAATGCGTTGATCAAGAATCTTAAGTTGAATTTTATGTTTCATGGTCCCTACTTTAAAATACAGTTTATTATTTTAGTGTTTGTCTTTAATTTTACCGGCGATTAATTCGACTACTTGCCGCGCAAGTTTTGATTTTTGCATTAATGAAAACTCTTTTTTACCACCCTGCCAATATACGCTTAAGGCATTTTTTTCGCTTTCAAAACCGACTGCCGAACCATCTTGTGCTTGGCCAATTTGATTGGCCGCAATCATATCTAATGATTTCGCTTGCAGTTTACCTAAGGCATGTTTTTCCAAGTCATTTGTTTCTGCAGCAAAACCTACCGTAAAAGGTCCATCAGCTAAATTAGCCACGCTTGCAACTATATCTGTAGTTTGCTCAAGTTCAAAAACAAGACTCTGGGTCTGTTTCTTTAATTTCTGCTCAGCAACGTCACGTGGGCGATAATCGGCCACTGCCGCCGCAGCAATAAAAATATCACAGCAACTCATCTGCTCATTCACCGCTGCCAACATCTCTGCCGCTGACTCAACATCAACCCGAATCACACGCTCGGGTGTTTGTAAGCAAACCGGGCCGCTGATTAAGGTCACTTCCGCGCCTGCTTCGACACACGCCTCTGCCAAGGCATAACCCATTCGACCACTGCTTCGATTGCTAATAAAACGCATCGGATCCAGTGCCTCTCGCGTTGGCCCTGCGGTAATAACTACTTTTTTACCGTCTAATGTACCTGTAACAAACAAACGACTGCATTCAGCGACTATGTCAGTCGGCTCCAACATGCGGCCACTACCTATCTCACCGCAAGCCTGCTCGCCTTCTGCCGGCCCAAATAAATGAATGTCACGCCCAAGCAAGATATTAACATTCGACTGTGTTGCCGCATCTGCCCACATTGCCTGATTCATTGCCGGTGCAACGGCCATTGGCGCTTCACAAGCAAGACTAACCGCACCAAGTAAATCATCGCCACGCCCTTGTACTAAACGGGCTAAGCAATCTGCGCTGGCTGGTGCAATCAGCAGTAAATCAGCCCAACGAGCCAATTCAATATGTCCCATGCCTGATTCCGCTTCGACATCCATCAAGGTCGTGTAAACAGGATTGCCCGAGACAGCCTGTAAGGTCATTGGCGTAATAAACTCTTGTCCGCCCACTGTCATCAGCACACGCACCTGTGCGCCCGCCTCACGCAAGCGACGCGTCAGATCTGCGCTCTTATAAGCAGCGATACTGCCAGTCACGGCAAGCAGGATTCGTTTGTTCGTCAGGCTCGTCAATTTAGGTCAATCTTTATACTTTAATTATATCGAACATGGATTTTAGCAGATATGTGCCCCTAGAAACCCACTCCTGCTACACTCAATTTACATATGGAAGGATTAATAGCAGCATGCCAGGGAGGCAATATGCGTATATCAGATTGGCCGGTCGCCGAACGACCACGTGAAAAACTTATTCAACGAGGCCCTCAAGCCTTATCCGATGCCGAATTACTGGCCATCTTCCTCCGCACCGGCAGCCGAGGGCTTTCTGCCGTGGATCTTGCGCGTAGCTTACTCAAACGCTTTGGCTCTCTTAGAGGTCTACTCGACGCTAATCAGCAGCACTTCTGTGAGGCACCCGGTCTTGGACCAGCCAAATATGTGCAATGCCAAGCTGCCCTTGAGCTGAGCCGACGCCATCTCGACGAGACGCTACAACGCGACGCGGTATTTACCGATCCGGCCACCGTTAGGCGCTACCTCAGCACACGCCTGCGAGACAGGAAGCGTGAAGTCTTTGCTTGCCTGTTTCTCGATACGCGACATCGGCTAATTCATTACGAAGAACTCTTCTTAGGCACAATTGATGGCGCCAGCGTACATCCACGTGAAGTTGTCAAACAAGCCCTTTCAAGCCATGCCGCCGCCGTCATTCTTGCTCACAACCACCCTTCTGGCGTAAGCGAGGCAAGTCGTTCTGATCTGGCCATTACGCAACGATTGGTCGAAGCCCTGCAATTGGTGGAAATCAGGGTGCTGGACCACTTTATTGTTGGTGATGGCGAACCATGGTCGTTCGCGGAACATGGGAAAATATAATTTTACAGGTAATTAAATGTTATCTATCTGATTTATATGAATATTAATTATACAGCCCATTAGCCCCTTTAGATAAATCCTTGCTCTAGGAAAAGTGTTCTGGTATAAAGTGCGGCTCGTTTCATGCGTGCGCGCGTGGATCCACAAGGTTTCGGAGGTTTAATAAGATGTCCAGAGTATGCCAAGTAACCGGCAAACGCCCAATGTCAGGAAATAACGTGTCTCACGCGAAAAATAGAACGCGTCGCCGTTTTTTGCCTAACCTACACAATCATCGCTTTTGGGTAGAAAGTGAGCAGCGTTTCATTCGTCTGCGCGTTTCCTCGAAAGGTATGCGTATTATTGACAAGAAAGGTATCGATACCATTCTTTCAGAAATGCGCACACGCGGTGAAAAGGTCTAAAGGAGAACGTCATGCCACGCGATAAAATTAAACTCGTCTCTAGTGCTGGAACAGGTCACTTCTACACTACTGATAAGAACAAACGTACTATGTCTGAAAAACTTGAAATGAAAAAGTTTGATCCAGTCGTACGTAAACATGTCATGTACAAGGAAGCCAAGATTAAATAATCTTGTTCCCTTACATGTTCATGTATAAAAAAGCCTGTCGATGACAGGCTTTTTTAATGACTACGATTTAGGTATTCAAATAAGATATCGCAAACTGTTACCAGTTTAATGGCTTACAGATCGTTATCAGAGATGGCTTGTCGACGCCTCGATTTTACGAAGTAAAATCATCGAAGGAAACAAGCTATCTATGATGACGGATATTAGAAAACTTCACACCATCTGTGGTGCTAACGAATAGTTCTTCAAACTTTGTGCAAATTCCTGCAAAGACTTAATACCACTGGCTTCTGCCTGGCTACACCACTCTTGTAACGCAGCCAATAACTGTTCTTGGCTATCCGTAGTCTTTTGCCATATTGCTTCTAAGCGTTGACGGAATTCATACGCTGTATCCAATGCTTTATGCTGCGATAACGCAGTCGCTAGTTTTTGCTGCGCGGTGGTATCCATTAAGAAATTATCACGCACCAATAGTTTACGAACTTTCTTTAACTGAAAACGTAAAATACCATCTTCTGTGCGCTGGACTTCTTCTTTATAAACGCTTTTCATTACCTGGCGCGCGTAATTCGACATGACTTGAAAACGATTTGTTACCAGTGCCATCACGGCATCTTTATCTAAGGCAAGTTTGCTGCTATCGAGTATCGGTTTCGGTGCGCGTTTCTTAACTTTTGCCAAGCCAAGGAAACTCAAAATCTGGATGTACATCCAACCAATATCAAATTCCCACCACTTAACCGAAAACTTGGCTGAACTACCAAAGGCATGATGATTATTATGCAGCTCTTCACCGCCGATAATAATGCCCCATGGACTCACATTCGTTGAACCATCACTGACTTCAAAATTTCGGTAGCCCAGGTAGTGGCCAACACCGTTGATAACGCCGGCTGCCCAGAAAGGAATCCATGCCATTTGAATTGCCCAGACAGTAATACCAATCGGACCAAACAACACCACATTAGTCACCAACATCAGGGCAATCCCAAGCTTGTTGGTTCGACCACTGTAGAGATTGTTTTCTAGCCAATCATCCGGGGTATTGTGTCCATAGGCATCAAGGGTTTCTTGTTTATCACCTTCTTTTCGATAAAGTTCAGCACCCGTCCACAACACCGCATTAATACCCATGACAACGGGGCTATGCGGATCTTGCTCTGTTTCACATTTAGCGTGATGTTTACGATGGATAGCAACCCACTGCTTTGTCACCATGCTGGTTGTAAGCCAAAGCCAAAAGCGGAAAAAATGACAGACTAATGGATGAACTTCAATCGCCCGATGCGCCTGATAACGATGCAGAAAAATAGTCACGCTAGCGATAGTAATGTGGGTGAGGATCAACGTAGCAATAACGACGCCCCACCATGGTAAATCTAATATCCCGTTAAGCATCAAGGGTGACTCCTCAGTAGTCAAAAATCTGTTTCTACTATAATCAATTCGAGCAAGTCACGTCTATCCCACGTATTTTGGCTATACCCATGGAGATCCTATAACTACATGATAAGTAAATAAATTTAAATTAAGGAGCAATCATTACTCCCACCTTCTATATATTGGTTTGATTTACGCAAAACTCAAGCCCAAATATGCCGTAATTTGACTATCACCTTTCATGTGGAGGACACGTAATGACAGGCAATGACGCTTATTACCATAATTAATATGTTGTTTTGCTTTTCTGAATTCTGCCGATAACACTGTTTAGTAATACTACTAACTGTTCTAGGCTCATAATTTATGACCATGCCCGCTAATAAAACCTCGACCAGCGAAATATTTGTTGGTCGACAAGCCATTTTCGATGAAAAGCTTGAGGTCTACGCTTACGAATTATTATTTCGAGACGGCAATGTAGGCGGTGCCAACATCGTTGATGGTAATCAGGCTACTTCACAAGTTATCACTAATGCCTTCCTTGAGATGGGCGTTGAACAAATTGTCCAGCATCACTTTGCGTTTATAAATCTAACTCGGGAATTTTTACTCGGTGAAATACCTTTTCCATTACCGCCAGGACAAATTTTTCTCGAAGTGCTTGAAGATGTCGTCGTTGATGACAAGCTGGTTGTTGCACTCGAGCAGTTTAAAAACGACGGTTATAAAATTGCGTTAGATGACTTTGTTCTTAGTAGTAAGAATGAAATGCTCGTACAGTTTGCCGACATCATAAAAATTGACCTCATGGCATTAAGTCAAAGAGAATTAATAGAACAGGTTCAATTATTTAAAAAACATAACGTCGAACTACTTGCTGAAAAAGTAGAAACAAAGCAAGAATTCGAATTATGTCAGCAATTAGGTTTTAAATATTTTCAAGGCTATTACTTTTGTAAACCGGACATCATTGCCGGAAAACAATTACCACCCAATAAATTAGCTCTATTAGAAATGATCGCGACACTTCAGGACCCAGAATGTCGATTTGATGAATTAGAATCAATCATTAGTAAAGATATTGCGATTAGTTACAAATTACTACGCATTATTAACTCTTCGTTTTATGGTTTGCCACAAAAAGTTGAGTCTATTCAAAAGGCATTAGTTGTACTTGGCTTACAGGCGTTGCGTAACTGGATTACGGTTATCGGTTTATCTCAAATAGAAAACAAACCACAAGAACTCATAAATATTTCTCTCACCAGAGCAAAAATGTGTGAGTTACTTGCACCAGAACTAGGCTGTGCAAAAAATTCAGCCTTCACTATTGGCCTGTTCTCAATGCTTGATGTTTTAATGGATCAACCATTATCAGATTTGCTAAAACAGCTTCCATTAGACGAAGAAGTAACAGATGCATTAACCAAACATACCGGTACATTAGGCGGTTTACTTAATATGGTTATTGCCTACGAACAAGGTAACTGGATGGAACTCGAAAAAATTGCCATCACTTCAGCACACTCGCTGCGCACAGCTTACCTGGAAAGCTTAGCTTGGTCAGACGAAATTACTTCACAAATAAAATAGTAAAAAACTATTAAATTCGTTTTAACAACAAATTCCCTGATTCATGTAAATGTGCTTGCCAGCCTTCAGCCAGCCACGTTGTAGACACTTTTTCTGTAATCAATGCTGGCCCTTCTAATACTTGTGATTCAATAAGCTTCTCTCGCTGATAAACCGGTACTGATTTATTAATCCCGTGCACATTGATATAAACTGGTTCACATTGCTCACTTACCGCCGGCAAAACTGAAAGATCCAAGGCAACTGTTTTTTGTCGTAAGCGAAGCCTAATGGTCACTAATTCAACGGCTAACTCAAGACGGTGTCCATAACGCTTTTGATGTGCCATATGGAACCTTTCAGTTGCATCATCAATATTTTTCCATGCCACCATCAAACTCGATGACTGTCCTTGGTAACAAAGATCTAACACGGCTTCCATTTGTAGTTCGTCTTTACTAACACCTTCTTTATTTAATGCTTGCTGACCTTGTTTTAACATCAGCGAGATATGTTCATTGATATCCTTACTGCTCACCTTGGCAAGCGGCTCTTTAATACTCCGCGCATATTCTCGTCCACGTGGCGCCGCCAACATACCAAGGGCAGATAACACCCCTCCATGCACAGGTACCAGCGCTTCGCGCATCGATAATGCATCTGCCAATGCGCATACATGTAAACCACCTGCACCACCAAAACTGGTCAGGCTACATTCACGTGGATCAATTCCGCGTTGTACGGAAATCACTCGCAAGGCTCTCGCCATGTGTTCATTGGCGATCTTAATAATTCCTTCTGCCGTTGCCTCAACCGATAGGCCCATCTCATCAGCAATTTGTGCCACCGCCTGTCTTGATGCCTGTTCATCCAGCGCCATCTCGCCACCAAGAAAGGCATCAACCCGTAATCGACCCAACACCAAATTTGCATCTGTTACCGTCGCTTGTTTGCCACCTTTGCCATAACAGGCTGGACCCGGGTTCGCTCCAGCAGACTCTGGCCCTACCTGTAATAAACCACCTGCATCAATTCTCGCTAATGAACCACCACCTGCGCCAATGGTATGCATATCGACCATCGATACAGCGACAGGATAACCTGCAATTTTACCCTGACTGGTCAGACTTATTTCACCATCAATGAGTGCTACATCGGTTGACGTTCCACCCATGTCAAACGTAAGCAGTTTTTCTCTACCAACCATACGCGCGACAAACTGTGCTCCCGCCAATCCTCCCGCAGGCCCCGACAACAATAAATGCACCGCGAACTCACCCGCTTGTTCAGCCGCAATAGTCGAACCGGAACTTTGCATTACCGAAACCGGTGCAGGATCAACGCCTTCTTTCAGGCGTTGCAAATAACCTTGTACAAGTGGCCCAACACTCGCATTCAACCAGGTTGTCATGCCACGCTCAAACTCCCGGTATTCAGGTAATACCGCTGAAGAACGTGAGACAAAAATATCATTTGGAATAATTTTAGCGATGGCTTTTTCAGCCGTATCATCTAAAAAAGAGAACAATAAATTGATTGCGACGGCTTGAGGTTTTAAATCCGTAAGTGATTTTTTTATTGCTTGTAGATCCGCATCGGTCAATGCGTCAATGATTTTTCCATCGGAAGAAATTCTTCCTCCCGTTTCAATGCATAAATTCGCAGCAACAGGAGGTGGCGGTATTGACGGTTGTAAATCATAAAGTGATTGGCGTGCTTGCCGACCAATACTTAATACATCGGCCAGACCACGATTGGTGATATAGACGGTGCGCACACCTTTACCTTCGAGCACGGCATTCGTTGCAACTGTTGAACCATGAACAATTCCGAGATCTTGACTAGAGTTAAAGCCAAGCTCGCGAATACCTTGAAGAATCGCTTCTTCAGGTGCGTGCGGTGTAGAAAGAACCTTGTGTACTCGTAAACCCTGTTCAGTCAATAAAACAAAATCGGTAAAAGTTCCACCCGTATCAATCCCTAATAACATCGGTCTCACTCATCACAACACAATTCCGCCCTTGAGCCTTAGCCTTATATAAAGCCATATCTGCTTTATTCAATAACCCCATGCTATCACTTCCCGACTCAGCAACAGCAATGCCCTGACTAATAGTGACATGAATATCTTTTCCATCATATTGAACATGATTTTCACTTACCAACAAACGAATACGTTCGGCCACCTTCATTGCAATATCTTCAGTCGTTTTGCACAGTACGATCATAAATTCTTCACCGCCAAAACGACATACGGTATCAAAATCACGTACTGTGGAACTCAATAAATTCGCAACTTGGCGTAATACTTCATCACCCGCTAAATGCCCATAGGTATCATTAACTTTTTTAAAGAAATCAATATCGGCCATAATGACACAAAGCCCATTTTGATCTTCTTGCTGCGCTAAGCATTTTTCCAACACGGCGATACCGTAATCTTTGGTATACAACTCCGTCAGCGAGTCCATTCTAACCTTATTGCGCAATATCGCTGAATCAGAATGAATTTCCTCCAACTCATCTTCCATTTCCGTGACATAAGCATGGTGATATGTCTCAATCGCTAGAGTCATATCCAATGCGGTTGCTTTATGAATAAAACAATAAAGATCACGACCACTAATGCCATCCTGCATAAAATTTTCGGGGATCTCATTAAGCATAAATTGTTGTAATTGACGATAAGCACATTGATACAAGCCCAAGGTCAAACCAACCTTCTTGTGGGCAATTCCAATCCGCAACCGGTGATTAAAATAATCACTGGTATCAAATTCGACCCCAAAACTACGTACATAGTCTGACTGAGTCTGCTTAAGAGCGGGTATTAAATCGGGATTAAGCAACAAAACATATTCATTATGCTGCAGTAGATAATCATAAAAATTATCAACAATTTTATTGGCGTGTATATCAAGAATAAACTGGTGCAGCACTTTGGCTACTTTATGGTCATCCGATTTAAGCTCAAGCAGGCCTAACAACGAGGCACGCCGCTCGATATTCATTGAATAAATTTTACAAAAATCACTCATACTCACTAATACCACAATAAAAAATACAATCTATGGACTATATCGGTACAATTAAATTATTCTTAACATTATACTTAAGTACCAATAATAAGCCTTAGAATAATAAACGGCGGAGAAGACATGGCAGGAGAAACCCTCATTCAGGTTGAACACCTGTATCGTGACTATGGCAACCTACATGCCCTGGCTGATGTAAACCTGACTCTAAACCGAGGTGAAGTTCTCGGTTTCCTCGGTCCTAATGGTGCTGGAAAATCCACAACCATGCAGATTATCAGTGGCAACCTGGCGCCAACCTCCGGCAGTGTGCGTATTAATGGTTTCGATATCCTTGATGAGCCACGCCAAGCTAAAGCCGCACTGGGTTTTCTACCAGAACAACCGCCTTTATACCTTGAATTAACCGTTATTGAATATCTCGAGTATTGCGCAAAGCTTAACCGCATTCCACGTGCTGATATTGCCAAGGCAATCAGCCGAGCTTGTGAGCGTTGTGGACTCGGCGATGTACAAAAACGACTTATTGCCAACCTATCAAAAGGCTATCAACAGCGTGTCGGTATAGCTCAGGCTATTATTCATACCCCTGAGGTTGTGATTCTCGATGAGCCCACTGTTGGCCTAGACCCAATACAAATACGTGAGATTCGCAGCCTGATTCGTGAATTGGGTAATGACCACAGTGTTATCCTCTCGACTCATATTCTACCTGAGGTGCAATCTACCTGTGACCGCGTGATTATTATCAATCAAGGCAAAATCGCACTTGAAGACAGTCTTGCCGGACTTGACTCACGCTTACGAAAAAATATTATTACGGTGTCCTTAAGCAATCCGCCAGAAATACAAATACTAACTAATCTAGATGGTGTAGATACGGTTGAGCAACTAAGTGAAGGACGTTATCAATTACATTGCAGTAATGAATTTAGTCCCGCTGATTTTGCCGGTAGCGCAGTCAATAATAACTGGCAACTTAATGAGCTGACGCCACAAACGGGTTCACTGGAACAAATGTTTATTGACATTACTTGTAGCGATAACGACCTGCATTCATCAGAAGAAGTTACAGCATGATCATATTTTCAATTGCACAACGTGAATTGCGTAATATGTTTAATTCACTATTAGCCTGGATTATCCTCTCTGGTCTCAGTCTTATCGTTTTCTTGATACTTGTTACCTTGGTTAAATCTTATTTAGAGAACCCGGCGAATAATATTGGCGGGGTTGGCGTAACCGGCACGATTGTTTCAACCGTCTTTTACTTCTGTAGCTATCTGTTTATTCTCATCGCACCGATGATAACCATGCGTAGTTTCAGTGGGGAATTTAAAAATAAAACCTCACAATTACTTTTCTCTACCCCCATTAGCATGAGTGAAATTGTTTTAGGTAAATGCCTGGGGCTATATCTGTTTAGCCTAATCGCAGCGGTGATTCCGCTACTGATCACACTCTCACTTGTATTTGGTACGCAACTTGACGCAGGGCTCTACTTCTCTTCCCTGCTCGGATTCTTGTTGGTGACGTTTACTTTTATGACTATCGGTGTGTTCGCTTCATCATTGACTGAACATATTGGCCTCTCTGCATTTAGCAGTATCGGTATTATTTTATTTTTATTCTGGTTGGTTGAATTGGTCGCATCCTTGATTAAAGTCGACGCCTTACAAAGCGCGCTACAATATCTATCCATATCAAAACACGCATCGCCTTTTTACAATGGCCAAATAAATAGCTCGGACATAGTATTTTTCATCTTAATCATCACAACCTTCATTGTGTTAACTATCCGTAAGCTGGATAGTTACCGCATGCAACATTGAGTTACGCCTTATGCAAGTAACGAAAAAGACGCATCTGCAAATACGCTTACAAAATATATTTTTTGTCGCCGTATTCCTTGTTTTTATCTCTATGCTGGCATGGCTTGGTGAGCGTTATAATGTAAACAGTGACTGGACCAAGAATAGTCGCAATACATTATCTGATTCTAGTATTGGCTTACTTGAAAAAATTGACGGCCCCATTTCAATTACTTCATTTGTTCGCCGCAATGAACAAATTGAAAACTTCGTACGGCGTTACCAGCATTACAAAGAAGATATTAGTCTTAATTTCATTGACCCTGATATTGAGCCGCAACTGGCAAGAGAAAATGGTGTGCGCGTTAAAGGCGAACTTGTCTTACGCTATGGCGAACGCCGTGAGAACCTGCAAACACTTTCTGAACAAGCCATGACGAATGCGCTACAACGTCTGGCACGAAATGCAGACCGTTTTATTGTCTTTCTTGAAGGACATGGCGAACGCAGCCCTCGTGGCCGCGCTAACCATGATCTATCTGACTGGACTGCACAACTTGAGTCACGCGGCATCAACACACAAACCATTAACCTTGGTGTCACTCAACTAATACCAGACAATGCTTCCGCTCTGGTTATTGCTAGCCCACAGGTTGATCTGCTACCAGGTGAAAGTTCTATTATTAGCGAGTACCTTAGCAAAGGCGGTAACCTGTTATGGTTAAGCGATCCCGGTGAAACCCATGGGCTCGGTGCACTCGCTGAACAACTCGGTATTGAATTTCACCCCGGTATGGTAGTCGACCCGACGACACAACGCTTAGGCTTAAATGATCCACGTATTACGATTATTGCCGAGTACGGCACGCAAGCGGTGACGAATAACTTTTCGAATTTAACCCTATTCCCCCAAGCCAGTGCCATTGAGCTAATAGAAGGTAGTGAATGGCAAGCGGATCCGTTTCTTATTACTGCGCCCGATAGCTGGTCTGAAACCGGTGAGTTACAAGGCGAGCTTGCCCTTGATGCCGGTGAAGATATTCCTGGTCCTCTTAACATCGGTGTGATTCTTACTCGTAACTCCGCAGCAGAAACACCACTCGAACAACGCGTTATTGTTATTGGTGATGGCGATTTTCTCTCGAATCAATATCTTGGCAACGCCGGTAATCAAGAATTAGGTCTGAATCTGGCTAACTGGTTAAGTCGTGATGATGCCTTTATTAATATCCCGGCAAAAACCAGTACCGATTTATCACTCGAATTCACTCCTTCGGTCGCTGGAATCATCGGGCTTATTTTTATATTACTGCCACTGTTGTTACTCGCCACCGGTTTTGTCATTTGGCAACGTCGTCGTCGAGCATAAAATGAACACTCGTCTATTACTTAACCTCTCGCTATTGATCGGTGTTATTGCTATCGGCATATTTATTGCGAATAGTCCCGATAAAGATGAGGCAGATATTATCCGACTCGGTGGGCCGGATATTTCAGAAATAAAAAATGTCTACATCCAAAGTGATGGCCTTACTGATATTCAGCTACAGCGAACAAGTGATAACAATTGGTTAATGACACAACCCTATAAAGTAAAAGCCAATAGCACACCCATTAATGAGATTCTAAAATTAACCAACGCCATTAGTCATTCGCGCTTCCCTGCCGCCGGGAAAAATCTCGCCGACTATGATTTACAGCCCGCCCGAGCTAGTCTGCATTTTAATGATGATGAATATGTATTTGGTAATATCGAACATATCAATAAACGCCGTTACCTATTAAAAGGCGACACCATTCACTTGGTGACCGATCTTTTTTATCACCGGCTACGTACCAATACTGAAAGCTTTATCAGCCCTCAGCTTATTCCAGACAATGTTAGTATTGCGGCACTAAACCTACCCGATCTCGAGATCGACCAATCAGCACAAGGCGAATGGATGGTCTCCGGGAAAAATGCTGTGGATAAAAACAGCTCGCCCGATGCGATTCAAATATTACTCGATCATTGGCAGCATAAACGCGCTATTCAGATCTTACCGGCTAAACCGACTGATAGTAAAAAAGAAGTCGTCATCGCCTTTTCTGATAATTCAGAAATCCGTTTTACGCTGGTTCAATCAGATAAAGAACTTATTTTGATTCGTGCCGATCTTGGTTTCCAATATCATCTTCCCGCAAGTGCGACTAACGACCTGCTTACCCTAATTAGCACCGACACGACTCAATAGATTTACCGCATGCCTGAATTACCTGAAGTTGAAACCACCCGCGTAGGTATCAGTCCGCACATTCAAGGTCAAACGGTTACCTCGGTGATTATTCGCAATGGTAAATTACGCTGGCCAATACCGACCTCCATTAAGAAAGCTCTCCCAGCGCAAAAACTATTATCCGTGTCCCGGCGTGGAAAATATTTGTTACTTGAATTTAAAACCGGTCACCTATTAATGCACCTTGGCATGTCCGGTAGTTTGCAAGTTGTCGACCAAAAGACCGAACCTCGCAAACATGACCACTTTGATCTTATTTTTAATAACGGAAAATGTTTACGCCTCCATGACCCCCGTCGTTTCGGCAGCGTGCTTTGGACAAGCGAATCACCCTTCGAACATAAACTACTTAAAGACCTCGGCCCTGAACCACTCGATAGAGAATTTAATGCCCGATATTTATGGCAAGCCGCTCGCAAACGCAAAGTAAGTATTAAACAATTCATTATGGACAGCCACCATGTCGTTGGTGTCGGGAATATTTATGCCAGTGAATCTTTATTTCGTGCCGGCATCCACCCTCGCCGCGCAGCCGGAAAGGTAAGCCTTGAGAATTACACGCTATTGGTACGCTCTATTAAAACGGTGATAAAAGCCGCGATCAAACAAGGCGGCACAACCCTGCGCGACTTTACCGGTGGCGATGGCAAACCGGGCTACTTCAAACAAAAACTCAATGTATATGGCCGTAAAGGTGAACCTTGCCTTAAATGCGCCAAACCCATTAGCCACTGCGTAATGGGACAACGAGCAACTTACTATTGCACCGCTTGTCAGAAATAGAAACGCAAATACACGCAATGACCGCAACCCTTTGACGCTACCAACCACACGGTAGTAGTATCAATACAGCTAACTTAATGAAAACATAAGTGATATTGCATTTAGTGCAAAACTGCTACATATCACTCTTAAATCAATACGGAACATTGGTGCATAAGAATATGAAAGCAAAGGAAATTGCGTCTACGCAAACTCTCAACAACACAAAACCGGGCGTACTATGTAGCACTTATGCCCCATATATATAGTTAGGCCTCGATAAAAATGACAGAAAGTACATACACATATTCACAGCTTTCATCACTGTCAGTAGGTAACATGGTCGCGTCTCAATATGGCTTCGATAAAGGATTATCTTGTAAGTTTTATGTCCTTGGCTTACATGATAACTATCTCATAGAAAGTGACGGACAAAAATATATCTTAAGAATATATAGAAATAGTTGGCGTTCTGAAGCAGAGATATTATTTGAGCTCGAGTGGTTGGAGTTTCTTAATAGTCAAACTGATCTTGTTGCCGAACTCGTTAAAACAAAAGAAGATGATTTAACATTTCAAATTGATAGCCCGGAAGGTCCTAGATTAGCGTCAATGTTTCGATATGCAGACGGTAATGCACCAGGAAGTAACTTTAGTATTGGTGAGGCTGAGTTGCTAGGCGGCACCGTGGCGAATATCCATAAATTTTCAGATGCATTCGTACCCCTTCGTAAACGCCAGATCCTGGATATTCAATATCTTCTGGACGTCTCATTAAGCAACATAGAACCATTTCTAGATGGTGAAGACATTTCTTATCTTTATAGCCTTCGTGAAAAAATACATAACTCGATGCCAGTACTTGAAAAAAGTCCTGGCACATATGGCTTATGTATTGGTGACGTTAATCCTACAAACTTTCATATTGACAAAAACAATAGAATTACAGTATTTGATTTTGATCAGTGTGGTTATGGATATAGAGCCTTTGAAATAGGAAAGTTTTTGTCATCTGTTCGGAATCATAATGAGAAGCGGGAAATACGAAAGGCTTTTTTGAAGGGTTATCAGTCTATTCGGACTTTGAGTCAAATTGAACAAGAAGCAATACCGATTTTCGAAATTATTTCAGTTATTTGGGTAATGGCCATACAAGTCGCAAATGCTGATCGTGTCGGATATAAATATTTGGAAAAGCCAGCTTGGGACAAGCGTTTGAGTAGTCTTAAAAAACTGGTTTCAGCTTGGCCTAACAAGGCGCCCCAGCCGACGCCAAAAAGCGGCGCGGCTGGGCTTTAACGTTATGTGCCTGAATGATATGAGAATCACATTTATAGTATTAGTCATGTTCTTATCGCTTAAAGCGATCGCTAGTGAGCAGCAAACTATATTAGGCTTCCCGAGCATTGATAACATAGGGATAATTACTATTAGCGAGTGCAATACAGGCAAAGAGTATAAAGTAGGAACAATGGCATCAAATCCTTACTTCCATTTTTCTAATAAAATTATTGAGCTTTCAAAATCAGGCAGTGTTTTGGTAAAGGTTCGAGGTGTGGTTGTAGCTAGCGAGAACTTGGAAATTGCACAGCCAAAGGTTATCAGTGTTCTTCAAGGTGAATGCAGTGAAGCTAGCACATAACAATACGCTCGTTGGGACCGGCCTTCCGCGGGTTCGTTTTGGTTGTGTGGTTGATGAAAAATAATATTACTTGGCAAGCTTGGCGTTGGCCGGCCCCACAGCTTCAACGTTATGTTCTATCAGAGAATGAATAATGAGTCTTTACTATATCGCGGTTAATAATGACGATGCTGAAGTGGATTCGGAGTATATATTTATTCAAATAAAAGTAGATACATATGGTGCTGAATCATCCCCTTATA